>Ga0302319_10000143_pt1 | contig 145217 bp, 113 predicted proteins | sample Bog_T0_2_FD_203319 | JGI IMG/M metagenome (GOLD analysis project Ga0302319, IMG submission 203319) | Peat permafrost microbial communities from Stordalen Mire near Abisko, Sweden - Bog_T0_2 | ecosystem: Environmental > Terrestrial > Soil > Wetlands > Peat | place: Sweden: Abisko, Stordalen...
TGACAGGGTGTGGGGAAGGGATCCGTTGCGGGTGAAGACCACGATGCCGGCCTCGCCGATCTCGGAGGCCAGGAGGACCGTCGAGCGCAGCAGGCGGTCCTTGTGGCTCTTCAACGGCAGGCTGACGTTGTAGCCCTTTGCGGCACTCTGCTCGATCCGGTTCGCGACCCGCTTCATGAACTGGACGCATTCCAGCGGATAGCGCCCCGTCGTCGTCTCCCCCGAGAGCATGATCGCATCCGCGGTGGACCACACGGCGCTTGCAATGTCGCTCACCTCGGCCCGCGTCGGCACCGGGGAGGTGATCATCGACTCGAGCAGGTGCGTCGCCACGATAACCGGCTTCCTGTGGCGGATGCAGGTCTCGACGGCCCGCTTCTGGATGAGGGGAAGGTCCTCCATCGGCACCTCGATGCCCAGGTCGCCCCGGGCCACCATGATGCCGTCGGCCGCCACCACGATCTCATCGAGATTCGCCAGGCCCGACTGGTCCTCGATCTTTGCGATGATCTGGGCGTCGCACTTGAGGTCAGAGAGGGTGCGGCGCAGGATGTCGATGTCGTCCGCCTCGCGGACGAACGAGAGTGCGAAAAAGTCGATCTTCTCCTCCACGCCGACCGCGATGTCGGCCCTGTCCTTGGCCGTGAGCGCGGGCAGCCGGACCCGGATGCCCGGCAGGTTAATGTGGCGCCTGCTGGTGAGGCGGGCGGGTACAACGACGCGGCAACGCACACGCGCCGGGGAGGTCTCGACGACCTCGAGCCGGATCAGCCCGCTGTCGAGAAGCACCTGGCTGCCGACCTCGACGTCTCGGCCAAAGCCGGGATAGTTGACGCTCACCGCCGGGACACGCCCCATGGCCGTTCCGGGCTCGGGAAGAAGGTCAATAAGGCCTCCCTTGATCAGGTCCAGGGGTTCGGGAAGGTCGCCCGTGCGGATCTCGGGGCCCTTGATGTCCATCATGATCGCGATGTGCCTGCCCGTCCGGCCGCAGACGCCTCGGATCCTTCCTATCATGGACCGGGTCCACGCGTGGTCCGCATGCGCCATGTTGAGCCTGCAGACATCGACTCCGGCGGCAATCAACTGCTCAAGCATCGCCTCGTCCGAGGACGAGGGACCCAGCGTAAAGATGATCTTGGTAAGGCGATAGGCATCCTTGGGCTGGGCGATGGGGGTCTGGCTCACCCCTCTTGGCTAGCACGCCGGATGCCATCGCGCCAGCCGTTTGGCCCTCCGGGCAGTCATTCCATAAGAAGTAACATGGCGTCAGGGGTCCTGGCGCTGCCCTCGCCAGCATGAAACTTGCTGCCTTTGAACTCGAAACATGCCTTTAATCACTCAAGCTACTGCGCGCATCAGTTTTCTTTTTTGGGGTTTTGCCCCATATTGGTAGCACCCCTCCCCGATCAGCCACCCCGCCTGGAAACGACATATGAGCAATCACGCCCAAGGTTCCGCGCCCTCGACGAGCCTGCAGCCCCAATCACACGTGAAGCCGAAATACCCGGGCATCCGCGTGACCTGCAACGGAAACCAGCTCGTTACCCAGTATGTCGAGACTCGGATCACCGAGGGGGGCGTCTTTTACCCGATCACGCCCTCGACGGAGGGAGGGGAGATCTACCAGCAGTCGTTCGCCTCGGGTGAGCTGAACGTGTGGGGCCAGCAGAAGGTCGCCGTCGAGACCGAAGGCGAGCACGCTGCCCAGGGCGGCGCCACGGCCTTCGCCGTCACCGGCAGGCGCACCGTGAACTTCACCTCCGGCCAGGGTCTCGTCTACGCGATGGAGCAGTACTACCACGCCCCGGGCAAGCTCTCGACCATGGTGCTGCAGGTGGGCGCGCGCGCCCTGACCAAGCATGCCCTGAACGTGCACTGCGGCCACGACGATTTCTATGCCGCCCTAGACACCGGATGGACGATGCTGATGGCCAAGGATGCCCAGCAGGCGGCGGACCAGGCGATCATCCTGCGCCGGGTGTCGGAATGGGCCCTCAATCCCGGGATGAACATCCAGGACGGCATGCTCACGACCCACTCCGAGCGCACCTACCTGGCGCCCGAGGCCGAGTTCCTGCGCGAATACCTGGGGGCTCCCGACGAACTGATCGACTGCCCCACCCCGGCCCAGCGCGAGCTTTTTGGGCCCCGCCGTCGCAGACTCCCGGAGATGATCGACCTGAAGAATCCGCTCCTCCTTGGTCCCGTCGAGAACCAGGAGCACCACATGAACGGCGTCGTGGCCCGCCGAAACAATTTCAATGAACCGATCCTCGGCTTCCTGGAAGCGGCCTACGAGGACTTCGGGCGCTTGACGGGCCGCCACTACGGCCTGGTGACGGAATACCTGGCGGAGGACGCGGACACGGTCTTTGTGTCGCTCGGCTGCGCGGCCGAGAACATCGATGCCGCGTGCGACTACCTGAGGGGGCACCGGAGCGCGAAAGTGGGCTCTATCCACGTGAACGTGATTCGCCCCTTCCCGGAGGCGGCCATGGTGGATGCCCTCCGGGGAAAGAAGAACGTGATCATTCTCGAGAGGACGGACGAGGGCCTGGCCGGGGACAACCCTTTGGCCCGCGACATCCGCGTTGCGCTGGGCAAGGCCAACGAGGTGTCGAAATTCGGGGGCGTCCTTCCGGCGCTCACGCCAGAGGAGACCCCGCGCCTCTTCCGCGGCGCCTACGGGATCGGCTCGCGCGACTTCCGCCCCGAGCACGCGCTCGGCGCCTACGAATTTGCCACCGGAACGACCCGCCGCGCCGACGGCGCCGGCGCCGCTGAGGGTGAGACATTCTTTGTCCTCGGCGTCCAGCACCCCTATGCGGTGATCAGCAAGGACACGCCCTCGCTCCTGCCGGAGGGCGCCATAGCGGTCCGATTCCACTCGATCGGCGGCTGGGGCATGATCACCACCGGGAAAAACCTCGGCTCGATCATCGGAGACTTCGGTAAGTTCATCTCGGAGCAGAACCCGGCCTACGACAGCGACGGCCAGCTCCTGGAGAAGATAAACGTGATGGCGAACCCCAAGTACGGGTCGGAGAAGAAGGGGGCGCCCACCAATTACTACCTCACGGTGGCGCCCGAGCGGATCAAGGTTAACTGCGAGCTTAACCATGTGGACGTCGTCCTGTGCTGCGATCCGAAGGCCTTCACCCACACGAACCCGCTCGAGGGCCTCAAGAAGGGGGGATCGCTCGTCTGGGAGTCGAGCGAGTCGCCCGAGGTCGCCTGGCAGAGGGTCCCGGCCGCACACCGGCAGTTTGTGATAGAGAACAACATCCGGGTGTTCATCCTTCCCGGCTTTGACATCGCCCGAAAGGCGACTTCCCAGGCGGAACTCCAGCTGCGCATGCAGGGCAACTCCTTCCTGGGTGCCTTTTTCAGGGTGTCCCCCTTCCTGAAGACCTTCGGAATATCCGAGGAGCAGTTCCACAAGGTGGTGCGAAAGCAGTACGAGAAGAAGTTCGGCCGCTTCGGGGACGCCGTCGTCGCCTCGAACATGACGGTCATGACGGAGGGGTTCACGCGGGTGCAGGAGATAAAGATCGGCAGGCCGGACGAGCCCGACCGCTCGTCGATGCGCAACCCCCCGCTCGCGCCCCAGGGCACCCACACCTTTGTGCCCACGGCGGGCTGCGGCTCGACTGGGTGCGGCGGGATTGCGATGCCCGCCGAGCAGCCTGCGAGGTCTCCCTTCCAGACGCTTGCCAAGTTCGACTCCGAGTTCAGGAGCGGGCTAGGCTATCACCAGCCCTCCGGTGCCCTCGCCTCGGTGGGCCTCATGGCTGCCGGGACCGGCGCGACGCAGTCGAAGTACGTGGCCCGGCGCGAGACGCCCGTCTACATCGCGGAGAACTGCACCCAGTGCATGGAGTGCATCACGGCCTGCCCCGACACGGCCCTGCCGAACATGGCGCAGGATGTCTCCACGGTCCTAAAGACCGCGATCAACAACTATGTCACCGATCCCGCCGAGCGCCGGAAGTTCGGCACCGAGCTCGCCGGTCTTGAGCAGCGGGCACGGGCGCGGATGAACGAGGCCGTGAAGGCGCGGTCAAAGGTCCCCTTCAAGGACATCATCCGCGACGAGGTGAACGCCCTCCCCGGGCCCTCGGACAAGGCCAAGGCCGAGCTTGCCGGGATCATCGACATCCTCCCCCTGGCCTATGGCAACGTGCCGGCGATCTTCCGCTCCCTCGAGCAGAAGACGCCGGGAGCCGGTGGGCTTTTCTCGATCTTCGTGTCCGACCTCTGCAAGGGATGCGGCGAGTGCGTGCAGGTCTGCGGGGACCACGACGCCCTGCGGATGACGCGGGAAACGGAGGACTTGAACGCGGCGCTGACGACAGCCCAGGTCTTCTCTCGCCTCCTGCCCGACACGCCCCAGAAGTTCCTCGGCCTCTACAACGACCAGGACGCTGCGGGTTCGCGCGAGGCGGCGCTTCGCAACCACCTCATGGTGCGGCGCAACTACGAGGCCCTGGTCTCCGGCGACGGCGCGTGCGCCGGCTGCGGCGAGAAGAGCATCCTTCGCTCGGTGGCGAGCGTTACGGAGGCCTACATGCGCCCCATCTACCATCGGAAAGCCGACCGCATCAGGTCCAAGGCTGACAGGCTCGAGAAGGAAGGGGCTGCGAGGCTCGCAGCGCTCAAGGAGCGCAGCGAGGCCGAGTACCAGCTCTACCGCCGGTCCTTCGCTCACGCCATCGTAGGGCTTGGGGGCGAGGACGCGGCGGACACGGCCAAGCGGATCGCCGGCTATGAGGCCGCGCACGGCCCGATCACCGACCAGGTGCTTGTCGGGGGCCTCGTCTCCGTTCTCCGGCAGGACGCATTCAACCACAAGGAGCTCCAGGCGATCGACGGGCGCCGTGCCAACGGCATGTCGGTCATGATGATGGGGGCAAGCACCGGCTGCAACACGGTCTACGGCTCCACGCCCCCGTCCAACCCCCACGCCTATCCCTGGATGAACTCGCTCTTCCAGGACGGGGCCACGATCTCTTGGCTCATGGCCGAGTCGGTGATCCTTAACCATGCGCGCCGCTCCGTTGTGCCTGAGCGCCTGAGCGACGCCCTCCTCGACCGCTCGGAGGGGGTGTCCTCAGAGGCGGAGTACTTCACGCTCACGCACCTCGACGACGCCCTCATGACCGAGCAGGAGATACGGGAATTACCGAAGGTGTGGGTCATAGGGGGCGACGGCGCCCTTGGGGACATCGGCTTCCAGAACGTCTCCAAGGTGGTCCTCCAGAACCGGCCCAACGTCAAGATGCTCATGCTCGACACGCAGGTGTATTCCAACACGGGAGGTCAGAACTCGGACTCGTCGACGATGCTCGGCGGCTACGACATGAACCAGTTCGGCGTGGCCTCCCAGGGAAAGCTGATCGAGAAGAAAAACGTGGCCGAGGCCTTCACGAGCGGGCACGGCTCGCCGTTCGTCGCACAGGTCTCGATGGCCAACGCCGCAAAGCTCTACAAGGCCATGCTCGAGGGCCTCGAGTACCGCGGAACGGCCTTCTTCCAGGCGTACACGACGTGCCAGCCCGAGCACGGGGTTGCCGACAACATGAGCGCCGACCAGGCGAAGATGGTCCGGGACGCCCGCGGCATGCCGGAATTCGTCTTCAATCCGCGCAAGGGCGAGACATCCCAGGAGGCGTTCGACCTGAAGGGCAACCCGAGCCTCGACCGCGACTGGTGGAGGACAAAGTATTCAACGACGGGCGAGGAGTACAACTTCTCGGTCGCCCATTGGGCGATCACGGAGGCGCGCTTCCGCAAGCACGTTAAGGCAATCAAGGAGGCCGACGCCGCGAAGCTGACCCACATGGACGACATGCTCTACTTCGTCACCCAGGACGACGTGATCCACAGGAGGGTTTTCGACCCGAAGCACCGGAGCTTCGTCACGAACTTCGGATGCTACATCAAGGCGGAGGAGCACGGGAAGATGAACTACTACGCCGTGTCGCGCCAGATGGTGCTCTTCGCCGTGGAGCGCCGCAAGGCGTGGCGGATGCTCCAGAGCAAGGCAGGCGTGGCCAACAAGGACTATCTGGCCCAGAAGAGCTTTGTCTCGAAGATCGACAAGGGTGAAATCCCGATCGCCGATGCCAAGGAAAGGGCGCGCGAGCTCCTTGCGGCGGAACTGGCCGCGCTGAAATGACCTAGGCCCGGGCTTGCCGAAAAGGGCGGCCTAGGGCTTAAGGGCGCGGACGTAGATGCGCCACTCGTAGGCGCCCAGCTCGACGTTCGGGAGCGCGCCCCTAAGCTCCGCGCCCGCCTTCGCTGACGAGAGGGCCACGGCGAAGTCCGCGGCGTTATCCAGCTTTATTGAGGCCAGGCGGGGGCGGTTGGATAGGTTCACCAGGGAGAGGACCTCCTCTGTGCCGCTGTGCCTGAGGAGGGTGACCACGTCGCTCTGGGCGGAGTTCTCGAGCCAGACGACCGCTCCCTGCGTCAGCGCGGGATGTTGGTGGCGGAGCGCGCAGAGCTTGGTGTAGATGCCCTTAAACGACTCCCGGCCCTTCGGGTACCAGAAAACGGGCAGCTTCTCAAAGAGGGCGGGATCGGAGGATTCCGATGAATCGCCTACTTCCATGCCATTGTAGATCAAGGGTATGCCGTCGAGGGTGAACATGAGCGCGCTGGCGGCGAGGGCCCCGTTGTAACCATAGCGGGAAACGGCCCGGATCTCGTCGTGGTCGTCGCTCATGTGCATGTGAAGCGCCCCCTTGGGGAAGGTCTGCTGCTCGGCCGTCATCCAGGTATTGCGGATTTCCGTGGCCGGAGCGCCACCCATCACCACCTGGTTGAGCATGGCGAGCATGGGCCATGCGTAGTCGCAATTGAACGCGTTCACGAGAAGCTCGGGCTTATCGGCCTCGGCAAGCATGAAGAAACCGGGGTGCACCGCCTCGAGGTCCCGGCTCGCGTCCTCCCAGAAATCTGTCGGCACGTCCGCGGCGTCGTCGCACCGGTAGCCATCGAGCTTAAACTCGCGGACCCAGTACACGAGCATGTCGCGCATGTATTTTCGGGTGCCGGGGTTCAAATAGTTGAGCCCCGCGACATCCTCCCATTCGGGATGCGGCGGGATGACGTGGCCGGCCGCATCCTGCTTGTAGAAGGCCGGGTTTGACATCATCACGCTGTCCCAGGCCGTGTGGTTGGCCACGATGTCGATGATCACCTTCATACCCCTCTGGTGGGCGGAATCGACAAGGCGGCGAAAGTCATCCTTGGTGCCATATTCAGGGTTCACGGCATAGTAGTCGCGCACGGCATAGGGGCTGCCGATCGAGCCCTTGGCCTTCAGGCGGCCGATCGGGTGAATCGGCATAAGCCAGAGCACGTCGACACCGAGCGCCTTCAGGTCGTCCAGCCGGGCCGTGATCCCCGCGAAGTCCCCCGTCGGGGAGAACTGCCTCGGGAAGATCTCATAGATGACGGATTGCCTGACCCAGTCGGGCGTGGGGCGTGCGACGGTGCCCGCCGCGGGGCTCTGGGAGGGCTCGGACCTGAGGCCGGTGAGCCCCGCTACCAGCAGCAGCGCGAGTCGGCCTATGGAGATGGGGTATTTCATGGCTAAATGGGAAACGGTATAGGGGGCCTGATTGTCGGGAACCTCAGCAACAGCAAACCTGTCTCCTAGACTCGAATTCTCGAGGATCAACCCCGGGAAGAATCCTCGAAATCCTACTCCAAAACCTAGGTGCGGGCCGAGGCGCCACCCGATATTGGGCGGTTGCCATTATATGGGGACTTGTATCTAAGAAAGCCCGGCCGCCGACCCCACATTCCCCCGCTTCGACCGCGACATATGGAGCGGGAAGCAAAGCCCCACCCCACGATGAAGTTGCTCAAAACGCTCTTTTTTTCCCTAGCCGTCCTGTTCTGCGCTGCCGGCCTCCGGGCAGAGAATGCCGCAAAGCTCCTCCTCTTCGATCCCACCCTCAGTAAGACACAGATTGCCTTCACGTTTGGCGGCGACATCTGGATCGTGGCGCGATCCGGGGGCGAGGCCCATCGTCTGGTAACGGGGGCCTGGCAGCCGCTCTTTTCCCCGGACGGCAGCAAGGTGGCCTTCACCAAGGCAGTCGATGGCAACACCGATGTCTATGTCGTCGATGCGGCGGGCGGTGTTCCGACAAGGCTCACCTATCATCCGGAACCCGACGTGGCCCTGGGCTGGACCCCCGATGGCACCCGCGTCCTTTTTGGATCGGGCCGGGTGACGTTTCGCGACCTCCCGCAGCTTTTCACGGTGCCCTTGTCGGGAGGATTGCCCACGGAGATTCCGCTCCCCTCGGGCGTTTCGGCGAGCTTCTCGCCCGATGGGACGCACCTGGCCTATGTGCCGATCACCCAATCGGAGCCGGACTGGAAGATGTACCGCGGCGGTCAAACGACGCCCATATGGATTGCAGACCTCGCCGATTCCAGCGTGACAAAAATCCCCCGGGATAACTCCAACGACCGGAACCCGATGTGGTCCGGCGACAAGGTGTATTTTCTCTCTGACAGGGACGGGCGTTACACCCTCTATTCCTACGACACGAAGGCGGCCAAGGTAAGCAAGCTGCTCGAAAACGACGGATTCGACATTCGCTCGGCCAATGCTGGCCCGGGGGGGATAGTCTACTCCCAGTTCGGCTCGCTGCACATCTACGACTTTGATTCGGGCAAGGCCCACAAGGTTGAGGTGCAAATCGCCGCGGATCTTCCCCACCTGAGGCCGCATTTCGAGAAGGTTAAACCCGAACAGATCCTCTCGGCGGATATCTCACCCTCGGGAAAGCGGGCCGTGTTCGAGGCCTACGGGGACATCTTCACGGTGCCCGCCGAGAAGGGGGACGTGCGCAACCTGACACGGAGCCCCGGCGTTGCCGACCGTGATCCAGCCTGGTCTCCCGACGGCAAGTCGATCGCCTACTTCTCCGACGCGACGGGGGAATATGAGCTCTATGTGCGGGCCCAGGACGGCCTGAGCCCCGCCCGGATGATAGATCTCGGGAAGCCCGGGTCCTTTTACTATTCGCCGCACTGGTCCCCTGACAGCTCAAAGATCCTGTACACGGACAAGCGGCTGAAGCTGTGGTATGTGACGGTCTCGGTCGGCAAGCCGGTAGCGGTCGACGAGGACCCGCTCACGGGATGGGGCTCCAACATGGATCCCGCCTGGTCGCCCGACGGCATGTGGATCACCTACACCAAGGTCCTGGCGAACCACCTCCATGCCGTTTTCATCTATTCGCTTGCCGACAAGAGCATCCACCAGGTGACGGACGGGATGTCCGACGCGGGCTCGTCCCGGTTCGACAGGAACGGGAAGTACCTCTATTTCACGACGAGCACACAGCGCGCGTTGGCCGCCACGTGGATCGACATGTCCGGGTTCAACCATCCGATGCTCGCAAATGTCTATGCCGCGGTCCTCAGGAAGGACCTGCCTTCGCCGCTCGCACCGGAAAGCGACGAGGAGGAGGCCCCCAAGGACAGCGATTCGGCCTCAAAGGACAAGACCCCCGCAAAGGATTCCGCTTCACCTGATGTGTTTTCGGTGGCGCCGCCCGCCCCCACCCCCTCCCCTGCCATGCCTTCGCCGACAGCTGCAAAGGATGCGGCGGCTCCGGCACCCGACGATTCCAAGAAGGACGCATCCAAGCCGAAGAGTGAGCCCGTGCTCATCGATTTCGAAGGGCTCGACCAGCGCATCGTGGCCATGCCGGTTGCCACGGGCAACTACGCCGACCTGCAAACCGGCAAGGACGGGGTACTATTTATGTTCACGGGGCCCAGCTTCCGGGACGTGAGTTCCCACGACGAATGGAAGGCGGAGGTATCCAAGTTCGACCTGAAGACCCGCAAGACGGACACGGTGGCAGCCGGCATTTCCGGTTGGGCCCTTTCGGCCAACGGGGAGAAACTCCTGATCGCAAAGGACCACAGGTGGATCATCCAGGACGCTGACAAGATGGCGGAGCCCGGCAAAGGGGTGCTGCAGACCGAGAACCTCGAGGTCTACGTCGACCCCCACGCCGACTGGCCCCAGATGTACCATGAGGTGTGGCGTATTGAGCGGGATTTCTTCTACGACCCGGGATATCACGGACTCGACATCGCCGCGGCGGAGAAGCTCTACGAGCCCTATGTCGCGGGAATCGCAAGCCGCGAGGACCTAAACACCCTGTTCCGGGAGATGACCGGCTGGATGGTCGTAGGGCACATGTTCATCTGGGGAGGAGACCACGGCGACGGGCCCCATGTCACGGTGGGCCTCCTGGGTGCCGATTATGCAGTCGATAACGGCCATTACCGGATCGCCCACATCTACAAGGGCGAGAACTGGAACCCGGAGCTTGAGGCCCCACTGACGCGCCCCGGCGTGAAGGTGAAGGAGGGCGACTATCTGTTCTCGGTCAACGGGCGATCGCTCACGGGCACCGACGAGGTGTTCAGCCTGTTCCAGGAAACGGCGGGCAAGCAGACGGTGATTCGCGTCGGGTCGAAGCCGGACGGCAGCGACGCCCACGACGAGACCGTCGTTCCCATCGATTCAGAGAGGAACCTGCGCTACCGTTCATGGATTGAGGGCAACCGCAAGAAGGTGGAGGAGCTCTCGAACGGGAGGCTCGGGTACGTCCATATTCCCGATACCGGGGGCGAGGGCTTCACGAACTTTAACCGCTACTATTTCGCCGATGTGGACAAGCAGGGGGCCATCCTCGACGAGCGCTTCAACCATGGTGGAGCCATTGCCGACTACATGGTTGACGGGCTCAATAAGCCGATTCGGATGCTTGTAGCCAGGCGAGAGGGCCACGATCTCACGGAGCCGGACGAGGCCATCCAGGGACCCAAGGTCATGCTCATAAATGAGAACTCGGGCTCTGGCGGCGACGCTCTGCCGTGGATGTTCCGGATCAACAAGGCGGGCATCCTGGTCGGGAAGCGAACCTGGGGAGGCCTTGTAGGCATTGGCGGTTATCCCCTCCTGATCGATGGGGGATTTGTCACGGCACCCCGCGCCGCCATCTATGGGACCCACGGCGAGTGGGAGGTGGAGAATCACGGGGTCGCCCCCGACATCGAGGTCGACATGGACCCGAAGCTCGTCCGCGAGGGCCACGACCCCCAGCTTGAGAAAGCAGTTGAGGTTGCCCTTGCGGAGCTGGCAAAGAATCCCCCGGCGAAGTATCCCCGGCCCCCTTATCCGAACTATCACCAGAAGCTACCGGTGGATTCGCCAGACCGCTGAGGCGCGGGAGAGGCCCACGAAGGGGGCAAAAGGGATCCGGCCGGGTCCCTCTTGGCCCCTTCCCTCCCCTTATGGTGCGGCAGCGCTTACCTTGTAGAGCATCACATCGTGGGGCTCCACAGTGACCGAGATCTCCTTCTCAAAAATGCCGACATCCTTCTGGCGCCACAGGTCCCTGAACAGCCTTTTGCCCGAGAGGTCCAGGTGATCGAACTTCGCGATGACCGTGTGCGGGACATCGCCGCGATTGAAGAACCCGAGCGCGGTGCCTCCGTCGTCCAGGGGCTTCAGGTAGACGTCGACAGCCCCGATCGTCCCGGCCCTGTGGGCTGACGCCCCGAGCGTGTCCTGGTCCAGCGCGAGGACCTCGTCGTTGGAAAGAAGGTTGAGCGTGAACGCATCGATATGCTCGAGGTCGCATCCGATAAGGAGCGGAGCCGAGAGCAGGCACCAGAGGCTTATGTGGGTGTACTGCTCTGCCGGTGTAAGGTGCGTCTCGTGAAGCTTGGGTCCCCATCCGACGCGCCCCACCACCAGCATGTCGGGGTCGTTCCAGCCTCCGGGTCCGCCAAACCGAACCCACGGGTCCTGGCTAAAGCCGATCTGCGACACGGAGTTTTGCCACGGGCCGGGAGTCTCCCAGGTGTCCCAGATGTCGCCTGTCGTGCGCCACGCCTGGGCCCACTTCGAGAGTTCGGTCATGGCATAGATGGGGGCCGCGTTGGAGAGGCTCAGCACGATGTCCCGTCCGGTGGCCCTCAGAGCAAGGGCCATCTGACGGGTGTGTTCGACATCGTTGGGGTTCCAGTCGTACTTAAGGTAGTCAAAGCCCCAGTCCGCCCATTGCGCCGCGTCATTGGCCGCGAACTCAAACCGGCCGATGCGCTTGTTGGACTCGTAGTCCTTCAGGTGCTGCCAGGAGCCGTCGGCAGAGTCGCTTGAGCCTCCGGGGAAGCCGGCATAGGAGGTTATCCACGGCGTCGAGTAGATCCCTGCCTTTAACCCCAAGGAATGGATCTCGTCGCAAAGGGCCTTCATGTCCGGGAATTTCTCATTGCCCAGGAGGGCGTGATGGGCCCCGCCCCGGACTCCCTGCCAGGTGTCGTCTATGTTAACGTAGGTCCAGCCATGGTCGGCCAGGCCGGCGGCCACCAGGGCGTGCGCGGAACGAAGGATCTTCTCCTGGTCGACGGAATCTGCCCAGCAATTGTAGCTGTTCCAGCCCAGGGGAGGGGTGAGGGCTATCTTGTCGCCCACCACGATTCGGAACCGCCTCGACGCAGAGCCCAGTGCGTTGGTGGCATGAAGGACCACCGTGTAGTCAGCGCGGTCGGCGAGCGTTCCGGTGATTTGTCCGGTAGCCGCGTCAAGCGCCAGTCCCGCGGGGAGGCCCTCCGCCTTGTAGGCGATCGGGCGCTGGCCGGTGACAGGAATCGTGTAAAGGAACGGGGCGCCGGGTCGCACGCCGAAGATTGACGGTCCGTTGATTCTCGGCGAGGCGGAAGCCGCAGGTGTCCGGATATCCGGGGCGTCGGCGGACCGCAATGGGAGCGCGGGCGCTAGCGCCATCGCGGTGATAAGGGCGCCGAGGCGCAGGAGGGGACGGGTGTTCATGATTCTCATGGGGTAATTGGGGTCATTTGCGGGTCCGGGAGCCTGTGGCCCTTCCAAGGCCATCAATTATGGGTCTTTTTGCCGAACGGAAGCGCCCGGGGGCATTCAAAGGGGTTGCCTTCCAATCGTGCCCTCAAGGGCCAGCAGGTGGGCGTCGCCCTGTGCCGATTCCAGCTCGGCCTTTGCGCGGCGCAAGTTCTCCGGTATCCCGAGCTTCTTGGCGACGTCAGCATAGCGCGGCTCGTCCAGGAATTGCTCCAGCGAGGCCACGTGCCGCAGCCACAGGGCCTCGTCGACCTTCTGCTTGGCCCGGAGGCGGTCTGCGTACCACCCGCTTGCGAGCAGCTGGTCGCGGCCGAAGAGTTCCCGGACCTCGGGAGAATCCAGGCCGTGACCGTCAAAATGGCCGTACACCATGATGTGCAGGAGCGCCCGGAGCGGCGGGCACGCAAGGTCTATCCCGCCGTCCTTGAAGTAGCTCTCCGCCACCCGGCGGTGGGTCGCCACGATATTGTCGACGCCGTCGGCGAAGATGTCCTTGTCCTGGAGCTCAGGCCTGAGCATCTCGTCGCTAAAGACCGTGTGCGGGTGCGTGAACACCCTGCCGAAGTAGATGCGAACGAAACGCGAGGTGATACGGTAGCCGAGGCGGCTTGCGCGAACCGGGCGCCCCGCGTGCTCAAAGTCGGCGATGCGCTCGAGGCAGCCGTCCGCAATCAGGTTCCGCGCGTCCCGCTCCGCGGTGGTCATGCGCGAGAGGACCTCGGGCACCAGAAGGCTCACGTCGTGGTCGATCCTCACCTTGGGGCCCAGGTACCCGGCGCAAGTCACGAGCACGTCGTGCTCGGTCAACACCAGCGACACGAGAGCGGCGTTCAGGTCGATGATCGGGGGCAGCGCGTTAAAGGGGCCCTTGGTGAGCGCCCCCTCGGAGCCCGCGCCCGTCGTGGACGGGGATTTTCCCGTCATGGAGCTGATGAACTCCATGAAGAGCTCGGGGAGCTCGAGGTAGTGGATCGGGTTAAACACGCACAGGGGCCTTATGCTCCCCTCCGGGGGGTTGTTGCGCCTCCCTGGGACCACGAGGTTTACGGGTGTCAATACCGGGTCGGCCGGGTAGAGCTTTCGCCGGAGCCTGAGGCAGAGCTGGGCCAGGAGGGCGCCCCGGGGATTGGACACATCCGGTCGCGTCTGGAGGTAGCGCGGGTTCTTCGAGGGCTTTCCCCCCACAATCCTCGGATGGGCAGAGGACACGAAAAAGCGCGGGAATCCCGAGTCGCCGGCATCGGCGGATTCCCGGATCAGCCGGCGCATCGGCTCTGTGAAGGCGGAGTATCCAATCGCGTCCTCCATGAGGCTCCGCGCGTCCGCCGAGGTGAGCGGCTCGTAGTTGGAGATGAAGTTTCCGGGAAGCGCCATGTCGGCCTCGGTCTGCCGGTCGTATCCCCGGTGGATCGCATCGTCCGGGCGCTGGAAGAGGCGGGCCTCACAGTTCTCGACATACTTGAGCGACGGGCCGCGGGGAGCTCCCGGCACCACAACGGATGCCGTGATGTCGTCCTCCATCTGAACCTTGGCCGCGGGATGGAAATCGTGCCTCAGGCCAAAGACACGCCAGGAGCCGTCGGACTCGAATCCCACGCGCAGCGTGTTCACCAGGAGGGTCCGGTTGTCGAGCTTGAGCTCGTACCCGGAGCGGCCGTTCACCTTGTCCACCGAGAAATGGCTGCGCCAGTCTTCGCCCCACGCGGGCTGGTAGTAGCGCTTGACGACAAAAACGAGCTCCTTGACGTGCTGGGCGACCGACTCGAGCCACGCGTTGTGGGATTCGCTAAACTCCCTGCGCGAGGGTGTGAGGAGCTTGATCACGCTCCCGAGGGAGCGCTGGGGGCTTAGGATCGGGCGCCGGTCCTTGCCGTTAAGCGCCGCGTCCAGGAACCGGTTGCTGAAGTCGCGCGTCAGGATTTCCGACACGGCATTAAGGTCGTTTGCCAGGTCGGCGATGAAGACATGGCCGGGAAGGATCGCGTCGGAGATGGCCTTTGAGATCTCGGACTTTCCACCGCCCGACACCGTCGAGGGCTTGTGGCAGAGCGAGCCCTCGGCGAGTGTCCCGACGAGCCGCCACTGGCCGGGCTCGCCCCGCACAGGCTCCATGTGGACTCTGTATCCGCTAGGCCTCACGTAAGTCTTGCCTGCGAGAAGCTTCAGGGTCCGCTCCGTCCTGTCCTTGGCGACCCAGGTGATGGACTGGCCCCGCATGCTGAAGCGGCTCGCCTCAGGCACGAGGACGAGGTCGCTCACGCCCAGGTGCACCGCGTGGCCCTCGGGCCTGGCCTCCCACGCGCCGGGCTCCCGGGCGAGCACCTCCTCGATCGAGTAGACTCCGGGTTCGGCATAGCCCGAGAAATCGTCTCCCAGGTCATAGCTCGGGAACACAAGCGCCCCTCCCGAGTGCTCCTCCTCTGCAGAGCCATAGAGATTGGCCGCGAAGCTGATCTGGGTCTTAACCTCCTTCTTGCAATAGCCGTAATAGTTGTCGGCCAGGATCGTGACCATCACGCCGCGGGCGTCGCGGGCGCAGAGCTTGAACGCGGAGCCGTTGTTGTAGAGCTCAGTCTCGGATTTCCAGCACATCCCATCGCGGCGCTCCCGCGCCGTAGCGAGCTCCCAGGGCGGAAGGCCCGCGATGTGCTTTGGAACCGTCACCAGGTGCGGAGCCAGGATAACGCAGCCGGTGTGGCCGGACCAGCCGTCGATATCGAGGGCTGCGTCGTTTTCGGGCAGGTACGGGTCGCCTGCGTTCCCAAAGATCGTCTCGATGAAGTCGAGGTTTGACACCAGCGAGCCGGGGGCAAAGAAGCGCATCTCCATCCTCTTGGCGCTGTTGTGCCCCTGTACGGCCGGCACCACGAGTGGGCGGATGAGGAGAGAGACCATGGCCTCGGCCTCCTGGGATCTGCCGGCGGTGTAGGGGAGCCGCAGGAGTTCGCGGGAGGGCCGCAGCGCCAAGTCGAGGAGGCGCGAAAAGACGGGCTTCGGCACGGCGAGCTTGTCGTCGGGGATCGGCAGTCCCCCCTCGGCGATGTGGAACACGCCCTGGGTTGTCCTGCGGTCGTTAGCCGGGTTGTGCAGGACCCCGTTGCGAAGGCGGTAGCTCTTTACGAGCGGCGAGGTGAATTCGTCGCCATCGGCCGGCAGGGACATCTGGCGCGCCAGCCCGAGCTGGTCCAGGACAAAGGTGCGCGCCGGCAGCCGCGGTGCCGGCCCCACGCTTGCAAGGTAGCTGTCCAGGAACTTTTGGATCCGCTCGTCTACGGGGCAATGGCGGTCGGCGAGGCGGCGGGTCACCTCGCGGTAGCGCGCGAAGATGGGCGCCGTGAGCTCCATCCATGCCGCGTCCCCGTCCTCGGCCTGGGGACAATCCAAGAGCGACAGGCGCAGGTTGATGGCGTGGCGGATCTGCTCGATGGCGGCCAACGGCTGTTTCATGGAGAATTACACGGTTGGCCGGGCCCTGCAGGAAGTCGAGTAAACGAAGCGATCCAGAGGGTTACGGATTGAAGGCAAACGAGGCCTCTGCGAGCCGAGGCCCCGTTGCTGTGGCAATTGGCTGATGGGCAGCATGAATGAAATAGTAGTTTTTCTCTCGGCTGCCCCGAGCTGCTTAACTATCTGAGGAGGACGATGGCCGACATACCCCAAGGAGCCTTTACCTCGTGTCCCGCCCCTCTTCCCCACCGGACGGAGATAACGGTGGGCCACGGGGGCGGAGGACGCCTCACGCAGGACCTGATAGACCGCATCTTCAGGCCCGGGTTCTCGAACCCGTCCCTTGAGGCACAACATGACGGAGCGGTCCTAGCAACGCCCGGCGGGCGCCGGCTGGCATTCACGACCGATTCCCATGTGGTTAGCCCGCTCTTTTTCCCTGGCGGCGACATTGGCAAGATCGCCGTGAACGGGACAGTGAACGACCTGTGCATGTGCGGCGCCCGGCCGCTTTGGCTTAGCGCCGGCTTCATCCTCGAGGAAGGCTTCCCCATCGCGACGCTCGAGCGCGTGGTTTCCAGCATGAGGGATGCCGCGTTCCTGGCTGGTGTCTCGATCGTGACCGGGGATACGAAGGTCGTCGAACGCGGCAAGGGCGATGGACTCTACGTGACGACGGCCGGCGTGGGAGTGATCGAGACCGAGCTGACGGTTTCCCCGGCGAGCATTCGCGCGGGCGATGCCGTCATACTAAGCGGGGACATTGGCAGGCATGGCATGGCGATCATGGCTACCCGCGCGGGCCTAGCCTTCGAGAGTGCCATCGAGAGCGACTGCGCGCCGCTTACTGCGGCGGTGCATGCGCTCCTAGCGGCCGGGATTGAGGTCCATTGCCTTCGGGACCTTACGCGCGGGGGGCTTGCGACCGCCTTGGTTGAGCTCGCGGAGTCCTCAAAGCTTGCGGTCGCGATCGACGGGGCGAAGGTCCCTGTGTCCGAGCTCGTGGGTGGGGCGTGCGAGATCCTGGGCCTTGACCCGTTGTATGTCGCCAATGAGGGCCGGTTTGTTTGTTTCGTGCCGCCGGCCCAGGCCCAGAAGGCGGTGGACATCATGAGCGCAACGGCCCCCGGCGGCCCCGCCGTGGTTATTGGCTCGGTCAAGGCCGGGCCCCCAGGCCAGGTCACCCAAAGGAGCATCGTCGGCTCGGAACGGATCGTGGACCGGATTAGCGGGGAACAGCTTCCGAGGATCTGCTGAGGGGCTCCACGCGATCCGCTCCCAAGTGCGGGTGGCTGTGCTGGAGCACATGGGGGCGCTCCAGGCCATGCGCCAGCATCAGGGCCTCGTCGTTCAACAGGGTTCGTGTCGGCCCGTCTGCCACCACCCTGCCCCGGTCAAGGATTACCGAGCGAGGGCAAAGCTCTACGACAAGCTCGAGGTCGTGTGTGGCGATGAGCTTCGTGGCGGGGATATCCCTCAGGAGCGCGATCAGCTCCCTGCGGCCGCGGGGGTCGAGGCCGCTCGTCGGTTCATCGAGCACCAGAATCCCGGGAGAGCAGGCCAGCACGCCGGCCAGGCAGGCCCGTCTCTTCTCGCCGGTGCTCAGGTGGTGCGGCGGGCGCCCCGCCAGGTCCGACAAGCCGACCTGCTCAAGGGCCCCGCGCACACGCGTCTCCACCTCCCCGGCAGGCAGGCCGAGCTGCTCCGGCCCAAACGCCACGTCCTCGCTGACCGTGCTGCAGAAAAGCTGGTCGTCCGGATCCTGGAAAAGGAGGCCGGCCCTTCGCCTGATCGCCGACACGTTTTGGGGCGTGACCGCGCGCCCCTCGATCAGCACCGCCCGGGCCTCCGCCTGCAGCCGTTCGGGCAGGATCCCGTTCAAATGGTGAAGGAGGGTCGATTTGCCGGAGCCGTTCGGGCCCAGGAGCCCGACGCATTCGCCCTCCGCCACACGGAAGCTCACCTCGGAAAGCGCCCGCGTGCCGTCGGGGTAACGGAAGCTGAGCGAAAGGATCTCGATCGCGGCGTTCACGCCTTCCACCCCCGGGCGCACATGGCGTCGTAGACCCGCTCAGCCCTTTCCGATGCGCGCACGAAAAGGTGCCCCACAACGGTGGCCCTGGTGACCCACGCAAAGCGCCGGCTTCTGGTAAACGTCCGAGCGGTCCTTGCCCGCCCCATGCGGGCGGACTCGTCGGCCAGCACGAACAAGTAGCGGTGCATGAGTGCAAGGGTCGTAAGCAGAAGGCTTGGCACCCGGGCAGCCCTGAGTACCCCGAGGAGCTCGCTGATGCTTGTTGTCTGTGAAAGCACGATCACGGTGGCCAGGCAGACCGTGCTCCTTGCGGCGAGGACACGCCAGTCGGTTCCGTGAGAGCCCAACACCGCGGCAAGGGCGGCGCCAGCCACGAACGGTGAGAGCATGAGGAGCCGCCGAAGGAGCGGACGCAAAGGCACCCGGGAGCCCAGAACCACGGCGGCCACCAAGGCGGCCTCCGCGGCGAACCATAAGGGGTGCGAGGCCGGGGTTAGCGTCGCCATGAGCACCAGCGCTATCGCGCCCGCCACCTTGATGGCGGAGGAGATGCGTGGGGTGCGACTAATTCCCGCCGTCTTCAAATGTGGGAGGACTTTGGGGAGTTGTTTTCCCGGACCACAATGCGGCTGAGGGCGACGGCAAGGCAGAATGCGACCAGGGTGCCGATGGCTCCCGCTGCGGCTGTGGCGAACCCAACTGAGGAAAGCCCGGGTATTCTGTAGTTCTGCAGCGGCGCGTTTGCTGTGGGTGCGAGCGCCCTGGTGCCGAACCCGAGCTTACCGGCGACCGCCTCCAGGCCGTCCGGCCAAGAACATGCGAACGGTGCGACGAAGAGCGCCACTCCAAGCGATGCCAGAAGGCCAAGGACGACAAAGCTCCGCGCGCGCCCGGCGGCTTGCATTTCAGGGACAGGGCCCAGCAGATCGGGCCGCGTGCGGCACACGGCCAGAAGGACCAGCGCGCTAATCAGGCCCTCTCCCACCCCGATGAGCATGTGAACCCCAGCCATGGCCGGGAGGGCCACGGACCAGGCAACGGTGCCCGACCACGCAAGCTGGCCGGCGCAGGAAATGGAGGCTAGCACCGCCGAGCACCATCCGGCAAATGCCATAGCGGCCACCCGCCCGCGGATACCCGGCACCAGCCGCTGGCCAGTGCGGTAGACCGCGAATCCGCTCAGCGTTGCAACGAGGCCCATATTGAAGACATTGGCGCCGAGCGAGAGGATGCCGCCGTCGGCAAATAGGAAGCACTGCACGATCAGCACCGTGGCGAGAACCACCACCGCGGCGCTCGGGCCCAGAAGGGCCGCCACGAGCGCGGCCCCGACCAGGTGCCCGGAGGTGCCTCCGGCGACGGGGAAATTCACCATCTGGGCCGCGAACAGGAACGCGGCCGAGAGTCCAAGCAGCGGCACACGGCGGGGCGGCAGCTCGACGCGGACCCGACGGAGGGCGTACGCTACGCCCACCGCCGATAGTCCCGTGGTTGCGAGGGCGGTTTTGGCGTCAAGGAAGCCGTCGGGGATATGCATGGAAACAAGGTGTCTAGTCTGTGGCGACGGGCGCGGCGGAACGGATGCGGTACCGGTAGTAGGCGGCGCACGCGCCCTCGCTTGAGACCATAGGGGCTCCCAGGGGACGCTCGGGATTGCACCGGGTGCCGAAGGCGGGGCAATCGTGGGGTTTCCTAACGCCCCTCATGATCTCTCCGCTGATGCATTCCCCGGCCAGGCTCCCCTTTGATTCCGAAAGGACGAATCGCCTGTTGGCATCAAACGAGCCGTAGCGCTCCCGGACGGAGAGTCCGCTTTGAGGGATAACACCTATGCCCCGCCAGTCCCGGTCAGACACCTCGAACACCTGCTCGACGACCTTGCGCGCGTGGAGGTTTCCCTCGGGTCTGACCGCGCGCGAGTACGCGTTCTCAACCTCGGCCCTCCCCGATTCAAGCTGCCTCACGCATAGGAGTATGCCCTCAAGGATGTCGACTGGCTCGAAGCCGGTGATGACGATGGGCGCACCGTGGTCGCGGGCTATCGGGCCGTATTCGCTGATGCCCATAATGGTGCAGACATGGCCCGCCGCCAGGAATCCCTGTACCATGTTGTCGGGCGACCCGAGTATCGCGCGCATCGCCGGAGGGACGAGGACATGGGATGTGAGGATGGAGAAGTTTTTCAGCCCTTCGCGCTCGGCCAGCAGGACCGACATCGCATTGGCGGGCGCCGTGGTTTCAAAGCCGACGGCGAAGAATACGACCAGCTTTGATGGGTTCTCACGCGCCAGCGTGACGGCATCGAGCGGTGAATAGACCACCCGGACGTCGCCTCCGCGCGCCTTCGCTGTGAGCAGGTCAACCGTGTTTCCGGGAACGCGGAGCATGTCGCCAAATGAGCAGAGCACGACGTCTCGCGTGGCCGCCAGCTCGACGGCGTGGTCGATAAGCTCCGCGCTCGTGACACACACCGGGCACCCTGGGCCGTGGACGAGCGTGATATTGGCGGGCAGGAGCTCGTCCAAGCCAAACTTAACGATCGCATGGGTCTGGCCGCCGCAGATCTCCATGATGGTCCATGGCTTGGTGGTGGCCTCCGCTATCGCACGGGCCAGTTTCCGCACTATCGCGGCGTCCCGGTATTCGTCCACGTACTTCATGGCTCGGGCGCCCCCTGCTCCACCGGCTCCAGACCGTCTAGCTCGCCCATCTGCCTAAGGTACTCGTAGGTTTCCTCGGCGTCCTTTTGGTCCACGATACTGATGGCGACCCCGACATGCACGAGCACGTAGTCGCCGATCTTGGCCTCTGGAGCGCAGGCGAGGCTCACGTTCTTGATGACTCCCGCGAAGCTCACGCGGGCATAGCGTAGCAGCGGGTCGTCACCCTGGATGGAGATCACTTTTCCCGGCACGGCGAGGCACATGATGTTATTGGGGGTTTGTCGACGTGAGCACGGGGTTGCGGACCGCCGGCTCAGCGGCTGGCAATTCGACCGTGGTGAGGTTCCAAAGTGCGCCCAGCGCCTGGCCGGCGGCAATCGCGCCGTCGTTCGGTGGCAGGTCGATCGGCGCGAGGACCCTAAAGCCTGCGGCAAGAAGCTCCGACTCGGCAATGCTCCTTAGGAGCGCATTCTGGAAGCAGCCTCCGGAGAGGGCGACCGTCTTGACGCCCGAGTGGCGTGCGACCTCGACTATCGCTCGTGCCAGGCCCTTGTGGAAGGCTAAGGCGAGGCTTGGGGCATCCCGTTGCTCGTGGTTGAGGACGGCCTCGGCCGCGAGCCTCCAGTCGATCTCCCAACCGGGGCAACTTGTGCCGCGGCCGACATCAAAAACCAGCGCCGGGGTGTCCCGGCGGCCACCACGGGCTGCGACCTCGACAGCCAAGGGGATCTGGCCCTCATACGAATTCCATCGGCCTTGCCCAAGAAGAGCGCCGAAGGCGTCAAACAGCCTCCCGGCACTGGAGCACACCGGAGAGTTTAGCCCCGAGGCAAGCATCGTGTGCAGGGTTGCCGACTCTGCCGGGGTGAAACCGAGCCTCCACGCGAGGCGGTTGCTGGCCTCGCTTCCCATGGATGAGGCAACCGAAATGGCGCAGCGCCGAGCGTCGCGGACGGCAGCCTCACCGCCCAAGAGGCGGAATGGCCTGAGGTGGGCGAACCTTTCAGCCCGCCCCTGCCGCACGAGTATGAATTCGCCGCCCCAGACGGTGCCGTCCTCACCATAGCCCGTGCCGTCCCATGCCACCCCCAAGACGGCGTCTGCCGGGTGACCGTGCTCAAGGAGCACGGCAAGGACATGGGCAAGGTGGTGTTGAACCGGCACACGGCGCAGGCCCGTCTCCTCCGCGTAATGGCTTGAGGCGTAGTCGGGATGCTTGTCACAAGCCACCGCGGCGAACCGCGCGCCACAGAGGTCTCCCAGGGTACCGATTGTGCGGGTGAAAACCTCACGGGTCGGTGCGCTTCCCAGGTCGCCGATATGCGGGCTCATAACGACGCGGTCGCCTAAGGCGACTGCTATGGTATTCTTCATCTGGGCCCCGACACACAAGACAGGATCCCTAAGGGCACCGGGTAGCGCCAAGGGTGCGGGGGCATAGCCTCGGGCCCGCCGCAGGACGATTGCCGCACCGGAATCTGAAAACCGTACAACCGAGTCGTCGACAGGCCGTGCGATCACGCGGTTGTGACCGAGAAAGAGATCAGCAATGCCGCTCAGGCGCAAGATCGCCTCAGCGTCATCCGTGCACAGCGGCTCCTCGGAAAGATTAGCGCTTGTAGCCACCACCGGTCGATCAACGAGCTGCATCAGGCGAAGATGGAGCGGTGTCGAGGGGAGCAGCGCCCCGACCCAGGGGTTCCCGGGGCTCACGCTCTGGGCCAGCGCCGGCTGCGCTCGCCTTGGAAGAAGGACAATCGGGCAGCGGACAGATGAAAGGAGAGCCTCCGCGCCTGCAGGCACCTCGGCCCAGACGCGAAGAGTTGCCACGTCTTTAAACATTACGGCGAGCGGCTTCTCCTCGCGGTGCTTTCGGCGCCGAAGCTCAGCCACGATGACCTCGTCGGAGGCGTCCGCAATCAGGTGGAACCCGCCTGCGCCCTTCACCGCGACGATCTTCCCGCAGCAGATCGCCGTGGCCGCATTGCGGAGGGCATCCTCGCCCGTGGCCAGAGGCCGCCCTCCCGCGTCGCTCAGCAGAAGACGCGGCCCGCATTCGGGGCACGCGTTGGGTTCCGCGTGGAACCTCCTGTTGCGGGGGTCGCGGTATTCTGCCTCGCAGCTCGGGCACATCCGAAAGCAGCGCATTGTCGTGGTTTCCCTGTCATAGGGAAGGCGCTCGATGATCGAATAGCGTGGGCCGCACTGGGTGCAATTGATGAACGGATAGCCGCTTCGGCGGTCGCTCGGGTCGATGAGCTCCCGTCGACACTCCGCGCAAGGGGCAAGATCCGCGGGAACTCCGGTCGGTGCCTGGCCGCCAGTGGCCGAGCTCTCGATTATCGAGAACTCGCGGCCAATCGCCGGCTCGGTTGAACCTGCGGGTATCCATTCCACCGTAGTCACGCGAGCCGCTTCCGGGGCGCGGCTAACGACCTGTTCCGCGAAACGCTCGAGTGAAACGGGCTCCCCCACCGCGCGCACAAGGACGCCGTTCGGATCGTTCCGCACCCAGCCGCTAATTCCAAGCTCGGTGGCGAGCCTCAACACGAAGGGCCGGAAGCCCACGCCCTGCACGGTGCCACGGACGCGCAGGAGCATGTCGGACAGTGGTAGGGTTTCCGGCATGGCCTCTTCCTCACGTGTTTTCCCTGCCTAGTGCTGGAACGCGAGTCCCCTTAGGAATGCGTACCACTCGTGCATGCCCTCGCCGGAGCGGGAGGAGAGCTCTATGATCCGCGCCTGGGGCGCGATCCGTTTGATGTTCTGGACGGCAACCTCCCGCTTGAAGCCGAGCGCATCGGCAACGTCGACCTTGGTGAGGAGAACGAGGTGTGCAGACTTGAAGATCGGCGGATACTTTAGGGGCTTGTCCTCCCCTTCGGTGGTTGAGAGCAGGACGACCCTCACCTGCTCGCCCAGGTCAAAGGAAGCCGGGCAGACAAGGTTTCCCACGTTTTCGATGAAAAGGATCTTTACGCCTTGCAGGTCGATCGACTGCGCGGCCCTCGCGACCATTCCGGCATCCAGGTGGCAGACCGTGCCGGTGGTGATCTGCGCGACGGGTGCGTGAGGGCGCCTGAGCCGATTGCCGTCGTTGTCGGTCTCCAGGTCCCCGACGAGCACGGCGCATCTTGTCTCGGGCGCAAACTCGTCGAGCGTGCGCTCGAGAAGCGTGGTTTTGCCCGCCCCCGGGGACGAGACCAGGTTCAGAGCCGCCAAGCCGCGCCCCAGGAAGTAGCCGCGATTCCTCTCGGCCAGGATATCGTTCTTCTCAAGCAGGGGTATCCGAAGGTCTAGGGAGCGGACTGCTACCTCGCCGGCGGGGCTTGCAGCGAGGGCGGCGCTTATCTCTGCCGAGAGGGGTGCGGACAAGGAGTTGGTCGGCTGTTTGGCCGCCCCACTAAGAGGATGCACGCCGTAACTCTCGCGAGCGTCTGGGGAAGCTTCTACTGTATCTGTGTTCATGGCTGTTAGGGGTTGGATCTATGAGAATTCAAGGCGCCCAAGCTCGATCTCGCGGCCCCGCCTAATGTCGCCGCAGAAATCCCCACAGATAGGGCAAGTGAAGATGAATCCACGATCCAGCCCCGCAAATTCCTTCTGGCAGCTCCGGCAGAAAACCGCGGCGGGCACCGACTCGATCTCGAAATCCGCGCCCTCTGCCTTTGTTCCCCGGGACACCACGTCGAAGGCAAATCTTAGGGACTCGGGGTCAACTCCGGAAAGTGTGCCGATGCGCAGTACAACGCGCTCCACTCGCCGCGCGTGTTTCTCGTCGGCGAACCGCTGCACCAAGGCCAGCGCCGATTCCATCATGCCCAGTTCGTGCATGATCATAGTTTGAAATCACGCCCCCGGTGGAGCGTCGAGAGCAACGGGGGGATTTGGCAAATACTGCATACAAGTGCGCAAAATGTGCGGAGTTGGAGGTGAGTCGTTTTCGTAGAGTGGTAATCAGACAAGTTAAGAAATCTTATCACCCCAATCCCCTCCGCATCCTCGCGGTAACATTCGTATATGGAAAATATTGCCGAACCCATCGCCCGAGCCGATAGGGACCAGACAACGATATATGAACAGCTCACGTCACGCGGCGTTTCGCGCCGGGACTTCCTGAAATTCTGCGGCTGGATGAGTGCCTGTATGGGCCTTGGGCCCGAGGGCCTAGCCCAGGTGGCGAACGCCCTTGAGACAAAGAAGCGGATACCCGTTGTCTGGCTTCACTTCCAGGAATGCACCTGCTGCAGCGAGTCCTTCCTGCGCTCATCGCACCCGATCGTCGCAGACATACTCCTCGACAAGATTTCCCTCGATTACACCGAGGTGCTCTGCGCGGCGGCCGGCCACCAGGCCGAGGCGTGCCTCCAGGACACGATCAAGAAATACAAGGGTGAGTACCTATTGTGTTGCGAGGGCTCGATACCAACGGCGGCCGAGGGCGCCTACTGCTGCATTGGCGGCCGCTCAGCTTCAGACATCCTCAATGAAGTCGCAGCGGGCGCCAAGGCGGTCATCGCATGGGGAAACTGCGCGAGCTCGGGTTGTGTCCAGGCCGCGAAGCCCAATCCCACGTCGGCGATGCCGATCCACAAGGTGCTCGCTGGAAAGCCGATCATCAATGTCCAGGGGTGCCCGCCCATTGCGGAGGTAATGGCGGGAGTGCTCGTGCACCTGCTGACCTTCGATCGGATCCCGCAGCTCGATGCCCTTGGCCGTCCGAAGGAATTTTACTCACGCCGCGTGCACGACACGTGCTACCGTCGCCCCAACTACGACGCCGGCCTGTTTGTCGAGTCCTTCGACGACGACAATGCCCGCAAGGGTTACTGCCTCTATAAGATGGGGTGCCGCGGCCCGACCACCTACAACTCATGCGGAACGATACGCTGGAATGGAGGGGTCAGCTTCCCGATCCAGTCCGGGCATGGCTGCATTGGCTGTTCCGAGGCTAATTTCTGGGACAACGGGCCGTTCTATGAGCGCCTCGCGAGCTTCCCGGGGTTTGGCATCGAGGCAACGGCTGACAAGATCGGCCTAGCGGTCGGCGCCGTGACGGTAGCGGGCGTGGCGGCGCACGCGGTCCTTACGAACATACGCAAACACCACGAGATCGGCGAGCAACCGGGCGAGTCGGCCGCGGACGCCCCGCCACCCGCGGCTGAGCAGGACAAGAAAGGAGGGAAATAGCCATGAGCGAGCGAATCGTAGTGGATCCCATCACCCGCATCGAGGGGCACCTGCGCATAGAGGCCGAGGTCAAGGATGGCTTCATCACAGACGCCTGGAGTGCCGGGACCATGGTGCGCGGACTTGAGATCATCCTGAAGGGCCGCGATCCCCGCGACGCATGGGCGTTCTGCGAGCGCGTTTGCGGCGTGTGCACGACGGTGCATGCGCTTGCTTCTGTTAGGGCAGTAGAGGACGCCATAGGCGTCGCCGTCCCTCCAAATGCGGAGCTCATCAGGAACATCATGTTCTGCACCCAGTACATGCAGGACCACGTGGTGCATTTCTACCACCTGCACGCTTTGGACTGGGTCGACGTCGTCAGTGCGCTCAAGGCGGACCCGGCTGAGGCATCACGAATCGCCCAGAGCATCTCCAAGTGGCCGAAGAGCTCACCAGGATACTTCAGCGACCTCCAAAAGCGGCTCACGAAATTCGTTGAGAGCGGGCAGCTTGGCATCTTTGCCAACGGTTACTGGGGCCATCCGGCCTACAAACTACCGCCCGCAGTAAACCTTATCGGCGTGGCCCACTACCTCGAGGCCCTCGAGTGGCAGAAGGAGATCGTGAAGGTGCATACGATATTCGGCGGCAAGAACCCCCACCCGAACTACCTCGTGGGTGGTGTCCCCTGCGCCATCAACATCGAGGAGGCGAACGCGATCAATTCGGAGCGCCTCGCCATGGTTGCCGGGCTCCTTGCACAGGCCAAGCAGTTCGTCGAGCAGGTGTACCTGCCCGACCTTCTCGCCATTGCACCGTCGTACCTTGACTGGGCTGCGATCGGCGGCGGCGTGAAGAATTATCTCTGCTACGGGGACCTGCCGACGAACGGATTCGCCGATGTCGGCCGGTTCAAGTTTGCCCGCGGCGCCATCCTCGACAGGGACCTGAGCCATGTGCTCGAGGTTGATCCGAGGGACCCGGCCGGCATCCAGGAGTTCGTAGACCACTCGTGGTATTCGTACCAGGGAGCCGCCGGGCTCCATCCTTGGGAGGGAGAGACCACGTTCAACTACACGGGTCCCAATCCGCCATACGAGCACCTGAACGTTGACGGGAAGTATTCGTGGCTTAAGACGCCGCGCTGGAAGGGTCATGCTATGGAGGTGGGCCCCCTTTCCCGGATGCTGGTCGGCTACGCCTCCGGCAATGCCGAGGTGAAGGATGCAGTGACCGAGGCCCTTGCGGCGCTTAATGCGCCGCCCGCGGTCCTCTTCTCGACCCTGGGCCGCACCGCGGCGCGTGGCATCGAGACAAAGCTGATCGCACGCTGGAGCCAGGAATTCTTCGACCAACTCATCGCCAACATCAAGAATGGCGACACACGCACATTCACGAAGGAGAAGTGGGAGCCGTCTTCGTGGCCCACATCGACCAAAGGCGTGGGACCAAGCGAGGCACCGCGCGGCGCACTGGCGCATTGGATCGTCATCAAGGACCAACGCATCGAAAACTACCAACTGGTGGTTCCGAGCACGTGGAACGCATCGCCGCGCGACGCCAAGGGCGAACGCTCCCCGTATGAGGCCTCCCTCATCGGCACGCCCGTGGCTGATCCCAAGCTTCCCTTGGAGATATTGAGGACGATACACTCGTTTGATCCCTGCCTTGCCTGTGCCGTCCATCTTTACGACGACAAGGGCACGACCTTGCAGAGGGTCTCAACATCCCCCGCAGTCTAACCGGAGGCTGCCATGAATTCGCACGCTCCGTCCGCCAGCCACCACGAATTCCAGCGCATCTACGTGTGGGAGCTTCCGGTCCGCTTCTACCATTGGCTCAACGCCCTCTGCATCCTCGTGCTTACAGCCACGGGTTTCGCCATAGCGAACCCTCCGGCGATAAACACGGCGAGCGAGGCCTCTTTCAGCTATTGGTTTGGAACGGTCCGCTTCATCCACTTCGCTGCCGCGTACGTCTTTGTGTTCAACTTCGCGTTCCGCATCTACTGGGGCTTTGTCGGCAACCAGTACTCGGACTGGAGGAACTTTCTGCCTCTGCGTTACGCCCAGTTCAAGGAGGTCATGAGCGTTCTCAGGGTCGACGTCCTTCAATCGTCCAACAAGACGCTCGTCGCGGTGGGGCACAATGCCCTGGCCTACCTGACGTACTTCGTCATGTTCCTCGTCTTCCTGTTCCAGGTTGCAAGCGGCTTTGCACTCTATGCGAAGATGAGCCACTCCTGGTTTCCGCAGCTCTTCACGTGGATGCTTCCCATATTCGGAGGCGACGCCGGCCTGAGGCAATGGCACCACCTTGCCACCTGGTTCTTCATCATATTCACGATCATCCACGTATACCTGGTGTTCTACCACGACTACGTTGAGGGCAACGGTGTCCTCTCCTCGATGGCGGGCGGCTGGAAATTCCTCCCCGAGAGAGCCGTGGACGGCAAGTCGGTGTTCGCAACCCAGGCGCCGGCAAAGGTCGAGGAAGCGCCAACCATCCCGCCACGATGAGGGGAACTGACCTAGGTCTTGTCGGCGGATCGGTTTCGACCTCCCACCTGGAGCCGCCGAAGGTGCTGATCGTGGGCGTTGGAAACCTCCTTATGGGCGACGAAGGGGTCGGTATCCATGTCCTCCGCGCCCTTGAGGACGAGGCCGCGCTTCCCGGCGTGCAGCTGCTGGACGGCGGCACGGGCGGGATCAATCTGCTTGAAGCGATCGCACTGGCGCCGGTTGTTGTGATGGTCGATGCGACGCGAGATGGAAGTCCTGCAGGTACCATCACCGAGCTGGAGCCCGCATGCGTGGCCGATATCCCGAGGGGGCTCTCGGCCCATGACTTTGGGCTGCGGGACCTCTTCGCAGCTGCGGCACTTATGGGACAGTTCCCCGACATCAGGCTTTTCACGATCTCGGTCGAGACGATCAACCCTATGTGCCTGGAGCTTTCTCCGCCCGTGGCCGAGGCAGTGCCGATTGTCGTGCGAGGAGTGCACCGCCTTGCGGAGCGCTTGATAGCATGATTGGAAGCCCCTTTGGCCGCTAGGCTTTCCAAGAGTCTCAAGGGCGTCTTGGGGTGGCCAGTACTCTCGAAACCACGGGACCCAATTGACTCCGTTATGACGGTAACGAAGGAACTGCCCCGTACCTCAGGGTAACGCACCGAGAGGCAATTCCCGCGCTTCGTGAACACCTGCTCCTACTCCGATCTCATCCGCATGCCCGTCGTGCGCCGCTTCGAGGAGGCATTCCGGGGGGCTATGGGTGTCCCCGTTCGGCTATTCCCTCCGGAAATTCCAACGAAGCGGCTCAGCTTGGGGGTTTTCGAAAACCCGCTATGCACCTTTGTTGGCGCGTCCACCCAGGTCTGTCAGTGTTGTGTCGCCTGCCAGTCGCGCGTCCTGCGCGGAGTGTCAAAGCATTTGGTCTTGCAGCAAGTATCCTGTGCAGCGGGGCTTACAGAGGTCGCCGTTCCGGTCGTCGTGGGCCTAAGGCATGTCGCGACGCTCCTGAGCGGCCAGGTCCTCCGCAGGGAGCCAACCGAACGCGACTTCGAGCTGCTGGTCCAGACCCTGGGTGGGGCCTCCGCTGGACCGTCCTGGCACAAGGCTATCAAGGCCGCGTATTTTTCGACGCCCGTGCTGACGGCAGACCGATTCAATGCGATGAACCGGATGCTCGAGTTGTTTGCCGGGTTCATTGCAGAAACAGTGGGCTCCGAATCTGTTACGGCGACAGAGGTTGAGCCCGAGTCTGTTGTGAGCGCGAAAAAAATCATTCAGGAGCGCATGTCTGAGTCGCTGGATCTGCCGAGCATGGTTCGCCACCTGGGGCTAAGCCGCTCCTATTTTTGCCGCCTTTTCAAACGGTCGACGGGCATGACGCTCTCGGACTACGCGGCTCGGGTGAGGATGGAAAAGGCGAAGGTCATGCTCATCAACCCTTCTGTCCGAATCGCAGAGATCGGCTATTCGGTTGGATTCAGGTCGATCCCCCGGTTCAACGGCGCCTTCAAGCAGCATGTGGGAATGACACCGAGCGATTACCGCGATGCATTGCTCTTCAAAGTAGCTTGTGGGCCTGGCCCGCTTTTACGGGGCTAAAGGTCAAAGTGAGGCAAGAAAAAGACAGGATACGGTGAGCCCGTGCTTCCGTAATTGGATACAAAGAACGTATGCAACACAGACTACCCCTGTTGATGGCTGCAAGCTTGGCACTGGCATCGGCGGTCTACCTTCGAGCGGCAGGTGACGAGATCGATGCCGCGACGAAGGCGAAAATTGCCCTTTTTGACAAGGGACCGTCCTCAATCGATGTGTCCGCCTACCCGGCGGCCGCCAAGGCCAACTACAACGTATTCAAGAGCACGTGTTCGCTCTGCCACACCTTGGCACGGCCAATCAATTGCGATTTCGTGCTGCCCGACGAGTGGTCGCGCTATGTGAAGCGAATGATGTTCAAGCCGAGCTCGAACATCACGCCTGAGAAGGCCAAGAAGATCTACCAATTCCTCGTCTACGACACGACGGTCAGGAAGAAAGACCTCCTCGATAAGGCGCTGGCCTCCGCAACCCCCGAAGACAAGGCGGCCGCCCAAAGCAAAATCGACGAGGTCAAGGCCATCTTCGAGGCCAAGTAGAAAACCGACGACGTCGCGGCCCACTAAAGAATGCCCGCGACCTACACAGTCGAGCTTCCTGACCTGGACTATTTCACGCGGCAGGTGCTCTGCAGGGAGGGTTGCCCGGTGAAGACGGACTCGGGCGCCTACGTGCAGGCCATTGCCGAAGGCCGCTTCGAGGATGCCTACATCATCGCCCGCGAGCCGAACCCGTTTGCCTCGATCTGTGGGCGGGTATGCGCGGCGCCCTGCGAGGCCAAATGCCGGCGTGGCGCCATTGACGCCCCGGTATCGATCCGGGCGCTCAAGCGGTTCGTATGCGAGAGGCACGGGGTCGAATCCAACGACTTCGATCTCGGGCGCGTCTATCCCGGAGGAAGGCACCCCACCCACGACCGCGTGGGCGAGGACCGGAAGGTGGCCTGCATCGGGGGCGGACCGGCGAGCCTTTCCTGTGCGCACGAGCTAGCGCTCATGGGCTTCAAGCCCGTTGTCTTCGAGGCCCAGACCATGGCGGGAGGGATGCTCGTCCTGGGAGTGCCCGAATACCGCCTCCCCCGTCAGATTATCCAGGCCGAGATCCAAGCCATAGAGTCCCTGGGGGTTGAGATTCGGCTCAATCGGAGGCTGGGCCGCGATTTCAGCCTCGGAGACCTTAAAAAGGAGGGCTTTGAGGCTGTCTTCATCGGCATTGGGGCGCACAAGAGCCGTGAGCTCGCCATCGAGGGTGTCCAGAATGACGGCGTTCTTCGTGCGATTGATTTTCTCCTGAACGTCAACCTGGGCTACCGCACGGAGCTGGGCCGGAAAGTCGTCGTTGTGGGAGGCGGAAACGTCGCATTTGACGTCGCGCGCTCCGTGGTGCGCCAGGCTGAGAAGCTCGCGGGCATGAGCGAGGCCGAGCTCCGGTCGGCGCTCCAAAGGGCGGCAGCCGCGATGGAGCAGCTCACCGCGGAAACCCCAGAAGCGCCGGATGAGCTCCGCCTGGCCCTCGACGTCGCGCGCGAGGCCATACGCAAGGGCGTGCCCGACGTTCACATGTACTGCCTGGAGAGCATGGACGAGATACCCGCGGCCCACGAGGAGATCGAGGAGGCCGAGAAGGAGGGCATTAGGCTAAATACCCGTTATGGGCCGAAGCGAATCATCGGAGTCGACGGCCGAGTCACAGGCATCGAGCTCATCAAATGCAGCAGGGTCTTTGATTCCAATCGGCGCTTTAACCCCCAGTTCATCGAGGGAAGCGAGCTGGTCGTTCCATGCGATAGCGTCGTGCTGGCGATTGGCCAATCCCCGGACCTCTCATGGATGCTTCCCGAGGACGGCCTGAAGGTGTCGCCCCGCGGCACGCTCCAGGTCGACCCTAAGACCCTCGCCACGTCACGGCCGGATGTGTTTGCGGGCGGCGACGTCGCCTTTGGTCCGCGCATCATCATCACGGCGGTGGCCGAGGGAAAGAAGGCGGCGGCGTCAATAGCCACCTTCCTGACCGGCAGCGCCCCGGTGGAGAAGCGCAAGGCAAAGTTCACCATCTTCGACCTGGGCCGCTACAAGATGAAACGGGACTACGAGAAGCTCCCCCGGCGCTCCCCTCCAACGCTCCCGTTAGACCGCCGCATAGGCATCGCCGAGGTGGAGGAGACGTTTCCGGTTGCCGAGGCCCAGATGCAGGCCGACCGGTGCCTCGTTTGCCATGTGAGCCCGATCTTCAACGGGGACGCCTGTATCCTTTGCGGCGGTTGCGCCGATGTTTGCCCGGAGTACTGCCTCCGCCTGGTCGACGTGGCCAACCTTCGCGGGGACGAGAAGCTAACTGCGGCCTTCATGGCACGCTACGGCCGCGTCCCGGGCCCCAACGAAGCCGGCGCGATCATCAAGGATGAGACACGCTGCATCCGTTGCGGCCTGTGTGCGGCCCGGTGCCCCACCCATGCGATCACCATGGAACGTGTCGAGGTTGTTTCCGCATAAACCATGTCCACCCCAATCCCAGACAAGACAACGTCCCGCCGCAATTTCGTGCAGCTTACGTGCGGTTGGCTGGTGGCGGCATTCGCCGTGGCCGCATCCTCTGCGGCCGCCGTCCGTTTCCTCGTCCCCAACGTGCTCTACGAGCCGAACCTCCGGTTCAAAGCGGGCCGGCCGGATGACTTCCCCGACGGGAGCGTCACGTTCCTTGAGGACGAGCGGGTGTTCATCGTGCGCCAGGGCAACACCTACCGGTGCCTATCCGCGGTTTGCACCCACCTTGGCTGCACCGTGGGTCGCTCGGAGCAGGGCTTCCACTGCCCCTGCCACGGGAGCTCGTTCGACGAGATGGGCAAGGTCAAGGGGGGGCCAGCGCCCAGGGGCCTCGAGTGGTTCATGGTGACGCTTAGCAAGGACAGGCACCTGCTGGTCGACAAGAGCGAGCGCGTGGATCCCGACAAGTACCTCGTCCTGTGAGCCTACCCACCCCAAAGAAGGCTTGGAATTGGCTCGAGCGCTCACGCGTGGGGCGCTCCGTATTCCGGGTTGGCATTCCCAAGAGCAATCTGGAGCGCGCGCAGGCGATGGTCTCGAGCTTCCTGCTCCACGTGCAGCCCGCCAAGGTGAGCCGCCGTGCCCTGAAGCCGTCGACGACCCTGGGCCTCGGCCTCATCTCGCTGTACCTGCTGTTCATCCTAACGGGCACGGGCATCCTCCTGATGTTTTACTATGTTCCGGCGACCGACCGGGCGTATGACGCGATGAAGGACCTTCAGTTCGTGGTCTCCGCTGGCCTCGTTATCCGGAACATGCACCGGTGGGCCGCCCACCTGATGGTGATGTTCGTGATGCTCCACCTGTGCCGTGTCTTCTACACGGGAGCCTACAAGCGCCCTAGGGAGTTCAACTGGTTGATTGGAATCGCGCTGTTCCTCCTGACCCTTGGCCTGAGCTTCACCGGGTACCTCCTGCCCTGGGACCAGCTTGCCTTCTGGGCGATCACCGTCGGGGCGAACATCGCGGCATATGCGCCCCTGGTGGGGCCAAAGCTCAAATTCCTGCTCCTAGGCGGAAACACGGTCGGCCAGGAGGCGCTCATCCGTTTTTACACCCTCCATGTCATCGTTCTGCCGGCGCTCACGTTCTTCATGGTGTCGGTCCATCTCTGGCGGGTTCGCAAGGACGGCGGCCTCGCCAGCCCCGATGAATCCGCCGATCGGGTTGAGAAGGTGGCCATTCCCGATCTGCCAACGAACAAGTCCTACGGGCTGATGGAGCTCACGCGCCTCACCTCGCCCCAGGTGGGCAAGGATCCTGAGGACGAGGTCTTTTCATGGCCGAACCTGGTCTTCCGAGAGATCCTGCTTTTTCTCCTCGTTGTCGCGGTCGTGCTCTTCCTGGCGGTCTTCTGGAACGCGCCCCTCGAGGAGCTGGCCAATGCCGTCCATCCGCCGAATCCTGCGAAGGCCCCGTGGTATTTTCTCGGTCTGCAGGAGCTCGTCAGCTACTCCGCATTCTGGGGCGGAGTGGTGGCGCCTGCAATCCTTGTGACGGCGCTCGTCCTTCTGCCGTACCTTGACCGCCGCAAGGAGGGAGTCGGCCAGTGGTTTGCCCCGGAGCGGCGGACGGCCAACACGGTGTTCACCCTCTTCCTCATCGTGGCGATCGTGCTGACGGTGATTGGCAGCGTGTTCAGGGGCCCGAACTGGGGATGGGTAAAGCCGTGGGCACAGCCCCCTGCGGCAACCGAGGGACACTGACATGACCGAGGAAAAACCCAGTAGGCTCTATCCGGCGTTCATCGTCCTAGGCATCCTCGTGAGCGTCCTCACCGGCGCGGCATATTACAGGGACGAGTTTCGCGACTGGAAGGACTACCAAAGGCAGTTCATCCGGGAGGAGATGCGCCGGGCGTCGACGCCGCAGCAGCGGCAGCTCGCTGCGAGCATCCCGGTCCAGATCCGTCAGATCGTGCTGCCCGACCTTCGCCGCGTGGACCGCTGCACCACGTGCCATCTCGCGGTGGAGGACCCCACCTATGGCGGTTTTCCGCAGCCCCTCGCCTACCATCCGCTCCACGAGCAGCATCCCTTCGACAAGTTCGGCTGCACTGTGTGCCACCGGGGCCAGGGCCACGCCACGACAACCGTGGACGCCCATGGGAACGTCCCGCACTGGGACCAGCCAATGCTTCCGCTGCGCTTCATCCAGGCGTCCTGCGGCCAGTGCCACGAGGCCTCCGACAACCCCGCCGCGCCCGAGCTGGCGCGGGGCGAGCAGGTTTTTGAGACAAGCGGCTGCAGGGGATGCCACAAGCTCGGCGGCGTGGGCGGAGTGATTGGGCCCGAGCTCGACCGCGTGGGTGGGCGGCGTTCCGCCGACTGGCTCATGTCCCACTTCCGCTCGCCCGCGTCGGTGACCCCTGACTCGGCGATGCCGCCGCAGAAGTTTTCACAGCCCGAGCTTGAGGCGATCACCCTCTTCATGCTGAGCCAGACGGGCGAGTCGATCACCGGCTTCTATGCCTCGATGAAGGTGGTCCCGAGCGCCGTCCAGGGTCGCCATCTCTTCCAGCAAAAGGGATGCATCGGGTGCCATTCCGTGGCCGGCAAGGGCGGGTCCATCGGGCCCGCGCTCGACGATGTCGGTCTCCGGCGCAAGCCCGAGTGGATTATGCAGCACTTCAGGGATCCCCAGTCGGTCACGCCCGGCTCGGTCATGCCGCGGTTCGGCTTCAACGAGGCGGAGGTTCTCGCTCTCACCGAGTTCGTCCTTCACCTGCGCGACCAGAACGTGGCGCTTAGCCTCCCGTCGCTCATGAGCCCGGTGGAACGCGGAAAGGAAATCTTCCGAAAGTACGGTTGCGCGGGCTGCCATGGCCAGGAGGGCAAGGGAGGCGTCCCCAACCCTAATGCGAAAACCGGCGAGCAGATCCCCTCGCTTGTTCACGTGGCCGACGGGTACACCCGCGCGGAGCTCATCAACGTAATTTCCCTGGGTCGCCGGCAGATTGACGCGTTGGATCCCAAGCGGCCGCAGCCGCCTCTCTACATGCCCGCCTGGGGTGGGACCATCGAGCCGGCCGAGATAGCCGACCTGGCCTCCTATCTCTTCAGCCTAAAGCCCAAAGGGGACGAACTCGGATTCTAGGTGCCCCATACCAAGCCGCAAACTGCAAAATGACCATGAACATGAACCACCCCACAAGGAAGTCTTCACGGCACAATGGCGCGACAAGGACCCCAATTCTGTGGTTTGCCGCTCCAGCTGCCATCGCTGCGACTCTCCTCTTCTCCCCGTGTGCGCGAGCGCTGCCGAGCTTCGCCCGGCAGACGGACATGCAATGCACCTCCTGCCATACCGAGTTCCCCATCCTGACCCCCTTGGGCCGGCAGTTCAAACTAGACGGCTACACGTCGAGCGCTGAAAACACCCAGTTCCCGCCGTTCGCCGTGATGCTGATGCCCTCATTCACGCGCACCGCCAAGGACCAGTACGGCGGGGCGGCGCCCGGCTTCGGCAACAACAACAACTTCGCAGTGACCCAGGCCAGCGTGTTCTACGGAGGTCGCCTCTTCGGTCCCTACGCCACGGACATTTTCGGCAAGGATGCCGCCACGTTTGCCAACAGGTTCGGCGTGTTCAGCCAGGCCACCTACGACGGGATCGGCAAGGTTTGGCACTGGGACAACACCGAGTTCCGCTATGCCGACAAGGGCACCTTCGCTGGAAATGACGCCTCGTTCGGGTTCTACCTGAACAACAATCCCACGCTCCAGGACCTCTGGAACACGACGCCCGCCTGGGGCTATCCGTTTTCGCAGTCGGGCCTGGCTTCTACGCCGGACGCGGCTCCCCTGATAGCCGGCGCCCTTGCCCAGCAGGTGGGCGGTCTGGGCGCCTACGTCATGCTCTCGGACTCGCTCTACCTTGATGTGGCCGGCTACCGCACCCTGGGCGCGGGTTTCCAGAACCAGGTGGGGGTCGATCCCACGGGAGAGACGCAGATCGCTGGGGTGGCCCCCTATTGGCGCATCGCCTATGACCAGATGGTCGGCGACGCCCACTGGGAAACGGGAGCCTTCGGGCTCGACGCCGACACCTATCCGGGGAGGGACCAGAGCGCCGGAACGGACCACATCGACGACCTTGGCCTCGACACGCAGTACCAGCTATCGAGTGGCGTGAGCGACTTCACGGGCATGCTGAGCTACGTCTACGAGCACGAGTCGTGGGCCGCGAGCAGCCTGCTCGGGAACACGAGCAACACGGGCGACAACCTGTGGAGCGTGAAGGCGACCGTGAACTACCTCTACGACAAGACATTCGGCGGCACGGTCCAGTACTTCTTCGTGGATGGGTCTGCCGACCCGCTGCTCTACTCCGGGAGCGCCACGGGATCGGCGACAAGCGACGGGCTGATCCTCCAGGTGAGCTACCTGCCCTTCAACAAGGGAGGTGGACCGGCATTCTGGCCGCGGAGCAACGTCAAGTTCTCGCTCCAATACGTGGCCTACAACCGGTTCAACGGTGCGCGCACGAACTATGACGGCGCAGGGAGCAACGCGCGGGACAACAACACGCTCTATCTAGAGTGTTGGATCGTCTTCTAGGCTCGGCCCTGGGGCTCCGAGGCCATGCGCTGCCGGCTGGCGGGGCTGCGCTGGCCGGTGCCTCCATGATTTCCTCGAGCGGACCATCGCGCTCGGGAGTGCGTGCAGCACCGGTGAGATCAGGCATTGGCACAAGTCGTTGGCCTTGAGATTAGTTGCTGACAAACGTTGAAGACGAAGGTCAGCTTGGAGTGAATTCTTAGGCAAAGTTCCGAGCCCAAATTACCTCGACGTCCAAAACTTCAGACGCGCCACCGGTCGATTCGATAGAGTCTGGGCCTAATTGGCTGCCCTTTAGCCTGAGGGCGGTTTTGTTCGGGATGGCCTATTTCCTGTGCGCGCTGCTTTCGGATCACCTCGAGCAGGGCACCAACATCCTCTCGTATTTTTGGCTCCCTAGTGGATTGTATTTGGGCGGCCTGCTCCTGAACAGGCCAGCTCGCTGGCCAATGCTGATGGTGACGGCGGGTCTTGGAGACCTTGTTTATAACGTCATCTCGGCGGATTCGTGGCCTGTGCCGATATGGTTTCTGGGACACCTCGGGAACACGGCTGGCGCCGCACTGGGCGCATCGCTCGTGCGCACCTTTGTCTCAAAGCGGCCCAGCCTATTGAACTTCAAGGAGCTGCTGGGCGTGGTTGTCCTTGGGGGAATGGTCGGAACTTCCCTTTCCGCTTTCATTGGAGCGGCGATCATGCGGCTCCAGGACGGCACTTCGCCCTACTGGGGAAGCTTCACCAGTTGGTATGCGAGCGACCTGCTCGGCGTCATCTTGTTCACTCCAGCCGTTATTGTTTGGCACCCGGCGATAATGAGGCGAGCGCCATTGCCTAGGGGTATGTGGGGCGTTGAGTTTTCGCTCCTAAATCTATCGCTTTTCTCGGCGATAGGATTGGCCCTTTATTTTCATTGGCTGCACCAGGCGGACCCCCTGTTCGTTTCGTTTCCGTTCGTTATCTGGGCGGCCGTGAGGTTCGGTCTCCCGGGCGCAACCCTTGCGATCCTTGTCTCAACGGTGACCTCGAACTGGTTCGGTGCACTTGGCTACGGAACCGTGTCGCTCGTTCAGCTCAGCCACGCCCGCCGCATCATCGAGGGCCTGGTGAGCCAGGGGGTTTTCGCCTTCGTCGGCCTGATGCCTGCGACTGTCTTCACGACCCTCCGCAAGACAAGGGCTAGGGACGCGATTCGCACCAGGACCATGACTCTGCTGGCGAACGGTGCGAAACTCCAAGAGGTCCTAGACTCCATTGTACTTGGCGTCCAAGCGGAAGATCAGGATATGATTTGCTCGATCCTTCTGCTGGATCAGTCGGGCAAGCGGCTTGTTTTGGGGTCGGCGCCTACGCTTCCTCCGTTCTACAGCGCCGGCGTTCACGGAATGGAGCTGGGCCCCGATGTGGGCTGCTGCGGCGCGGCGGCCTTCCTGAACAGGCGCATTATTGCAGAGGACATTAGAACCGATCCTCGCTGGGTCGGATTCCGTGAACTGGCGGAGCGCGCAGTCCTGCGGTCGTGCTGGTCCCAACCTATCCACGATTCCTCCGGAAGGGTGCTTGGCTCGTTCGCGGTCTACCACAGGCAACCCCTTCTTCCGACCTCCCATGATATCGAGCTGATTTCCGCGGCGTGCGATGTCGCCGCGGTCGCAGCCGAGCGGAAGGTGCTCGAGGAGCGCTATCTAAGGGGCCAGCGCCTCGAGAGCATCGGGACCCTGGCCGGTGGCATCGCCCACGATCTAAACAACGTGCTCACGCCGATCCTTATGTGCGCAGAGATACTTAAGAACGACGAGATGGCGCAATCGGAGCTGGAGCTGATCGACAGCATCCATGTAAGTGCCAAGCGCGCCACCGACCTCGTGCGGCAGGTGCTCACGTTTGCCCGCGGGGTCGAGGGCGCCCGGGTTGCTCTCAGCGTTGGCCTTGTCGTCAAAGAAATCGAGTCGATCGTCGCAAGGACCTTTCCGAAGAACATCGCCTTCCACCAGGAAGTTGCACACGAGCTCCCGCTCGTGCTGGGAGACCGTACGCAGCTCGAGCAGGTTCTGCTCAATCTTTGCGTGAATGCCCGGGATGCCATGAAAGACGGGGGCATAATCCGGATTGCGGCGAAGGAGCTGACCCTGGGTGCCAAGGCGGCGCTGGCGTACCCGGAATTTGAGCCCGGGCGTTTTGTTGAGCTCGTCGTGGAGGACACGGGGGTTGGAATGAGCCCCGAGGTCGTGGACCGGATATTCGAGCCCTTCTTTACGACAAAGGAAATCGGACACGGCACCGGTCTCGGCCTTTCTACGGTCCTCGGTATTGTGCGAAGCCATGGGGGGCACATCGATGTTTCTAGCCACCTTGGCCTCGGTAGCTGCTTCCGGATCCTTTTGCCGGTGGATCCCGCCGGCTCAAAGGTCGGTAGCGACCACCCCGAGGTCGAGACCGTCAGGCATGGGCGCAATGAAACGATCTTGCTCGTTGACGATGAGGTTGAGGTCCTAAGGGCTGCTGCGCGCACCCTTGCGGCTTTCGGCTACGACGTCATCCCGGCGGAAAATGGAAAAATGGCGCTCGAGGCTTATAAGCGCCACCGCCCACGAATCGCCGCCGTAGTGACAGACCTCATGATGCCTGTCATGGACGGCCACGACCTGATCGCGGGTGTGAGGAAACTGAACCCGGACCTGCCGGTTATTACGGTGAGCGGGCTGAAGGTCAGTTCGGAACCCCCGGTCCCCGGCAGCTGGAAACACCTGCCAAAGCCGTTCACCTCGGAGCAGCTGGTTGCGGCGATCGGGTGCGTCCTGGATGAGGCGGCACAAGGGCGCTCCACCCAGGCGAGCAGCTAAGCCGAGGAGATGGCTTCCTCGTCCCTGACGGCGGGAAACCGCTGGAGCTTTGCGATCAGGGTGCCGAGCGTTGGCGGCGGTTTGGGGTTCCTGTAGAAAACACCTGTGTAGAGGATTTTACCGTAGGCCCCAGCCAGCTCCATCGCCTTCAGACGGTCGGATGGGTTGTGGCCCTCGGCCTCCAGCTTTCGCACGGCTGACCCCGGTGCGCGCGCCTTCATGCCGGGGGTGCCAAAGGCCGCACAGGGTGACTCGATGTTGATGAAGGCGAATCCCGGGAAGCGTATGGCCTCTTCAATCAGCCTTGAAAGCCCGTCCGTGTCGCTGGCAATCCCCTGTGCCACGAAATGGGCCCCGTAGGCCAAGGCATAGAGAACCGGGTTTACCGGTGCACCCATGGTTCCGTAGGCGCTCCCTGGTGCCTTTGAGCCTTTTGGCGCCGTGGGCGAAGGCTGGCCCCCGGCCTGTCCCATCACCTGGTTGTCCATCACCAGGTACGTGAGATCGGGGTTTCGGCGTATGGCGTGGCAAACGTGGCCGCCACCGGCAGAAAAGCAGTCCCCATCCCCGCCGGCCACCAGGACGAGCAGCTCGGGGCGGGCCATCTTGACACCCTGGGCGATCGGAAGGGCCCTGCCGTTGAGTGAGTTGAACCCGTAGGCGCTCGTGTACTCGGGAATCCGGCTCGAGCACCCGCCGCCCGATACAAACGCGATCTCGTGCGGCGCCCTCCCTATTGCCGCCAGCGCCTTGTGGACGGCATTCAAAACGCCAAAGTCCCCGCATCCCGGACACCACTTCGGCTCAACGCCATTGGCGTACCCCTTGGCCGCCCGTCGGCGCGGCTTGGCCGGTGTTCGCTGGTCGGGATCGAGGGAGATCATATTACATTGAGAAGATCACAGTAATGGTTCCGGAACCGCTCGGTTGCGGGCTCCTCCATGGCTTGAATCAGTTTCACGATCTCGTGCGGGGAGATTCGATTGGCACCGCTCTTGGAAACCGACATGTACTCGCGGGGCGTCGCGGTCCACATCTTGAGGAGCCTATGGAGCTGTCCTTGGTGGGACTGCTCGACCACGACGCAGCGTCTGAGCGAAGCGAAGAAGTCCTCATACACCACTTCCGCCACGGGATAGAGGAGCCTCGGGACCAGGAGCTTCACCTTGATCCCCTTCGCCCTCGCGATGCGAACCGCCTCCCTGACGATCCCGGAGACGTTTCCCCAGCTCACAAGTCCAATGTGCGCGTCGGGATCGCCCTCGAAGAGGAAAAGGTCACGCCGTGCCTTCAAGGGATCGAGCTTGTTCAGGCGCTTGCGGGTCATCCTGGCGTGAACCTCGCCACTTGTGGTGGGTATGCCTCGTTCGTCGTGCTCGAGTCCCGCAGCAAGGTAGCTCCCTCCTCTCATTCCCGGCTGGCTGATGGGACTGATTCCGGCCTCCGTCAGCTGGAAACGAGCATACTTCCGCAGTTCCGCCTTCGTCGGCTCCAAGCGGTTGACGATGCTGAGCTGCGAGGGGTTGATCGCCTCGAGAACCGCCTTGCTCTGCGCAAGGTCTCGGTCGGTCAGGACTATCACGGGGGTTTGGTAGTGCTCGGCGATATTGAACGCCTCGACCGTGACATCGAACGTGTCGGCGACACTGGTCGGGGCCAGCACCGGGCGGACATTGTCGCCGTTCGCCGAGAAAACCGCGGCAAACAGGTCCGCCTGTTCCTGTGTCGTGGGCATGCCCGTGGCGGGACCTCCCCGCTGGACATTTATGCACACCAATGGAAGTTCAACGGCGCTTGTTAAGCCGAGTACCTCTGCTTGCAGCGAGAGCCCGGGCCCCGATGTCGCGGTCATGGACTTGACCCCCGCGAATGAGGCACCGACGGCCGCCGCCGCGGCTGCAATCTCATCCTCTGCCGCCAGGAACGACCCTCCGTGCCTCCAGATCTCCCTCTGGAGGAAATCTGTGATCCCTCCAGCCGGGGCAATCGGATAGGCAGCGAAAAATTTGCACCCGGCAAAGAGGGCCGCACGAGCACACATTTCGTTGCCGTCGGCGATGCGGCGGCCCACGCCGCGCGCCTGCCGCGCGCCGAGCCTCAGATTACGCGGCAGGGGATGCTGGGCTGCGAAATCGACCCCTGCGGAAAACGCCGCCTTAACTGCCGTGTGCGCGGTTTTCTCCTTTGATCGATTTCTGCTGGAGATCCCAAGGAGTATCCGTCTCTTCGAAAGGCCGAGCCACGATGCAAGGAGGCCGAGGACGACACTATCCTTTGCCAGCGAACTCCCTCCGCTTCGGATCGCCATTTCTGAGATTGGAACGGACATGATGGCCGCGGGGCTGGCCATTCGCGGGGGCAGCCCGTCTGCTCCCGGTCCGGCCTTCCTGTCGTGGACAACCATGGTCTCGGGCCCCAGGGCCAGTTCGCCGCTTTGCGACAAGAACTTTTTCCAGTCGAGGACCACGGCCAGGTCGAGAACACCCCCGGAATTGAGCACGGGAGTCGCGCCGAGCCGGATCCTGCACGAGGCCCCGCCCCCGATTGTCGGTTCGTCGTTCTGGGTGCTTAGGATCGCGAAGTAGCCTTCAAGGGCGAGCGCGCCAATCAGGGTATCGCCGACCGCGGCTATCCCGTCCTGGGAGCAACCGGCGATGCCAATGACTGCGCCTTTCATGGCTAGGTTCCGTCGCTACCTATGGAGTCTGTCGCGCAGGCACCGATGACTTCCTCAACGAGTGCGATTTCCTCTGGGGTCACGGGTTGCCTGAGCACGTATGAAAGGCTCGTTTCGTTGCCGCGCCCGAAGAACGCCGGGGCACTCACGCGGCATTGGTCGCAATCGATGCAGGTACCATCGACATAGTAACGGCCCGGTGCGTTTTCGGGAAGACGCTCGTTCAGATTTGCCATGGGTAAGAGCTTAGCCCGTTGGGCCGCACCTATCTGCGCATTCGTAGTATTTCGATGCGCATTTTTTGGCTTTCCACCGCCCGAAAAACGCGGCGGCCGTTCAGGCCCGATTGACACCCGCCGCGGTCTCGCTTTCCTAATGCATAGCGATCAGAAAACCCTTAGAGTGACCGGTTAACCCAAGCGTGTGGAGAAGGCGCGGCGCTCATTTTGAGTCGACCGGGCCGAGACTCTTCTATGACAATTAATGATTAGCATCTGGCAAAAAGCAATAAGCGGAGAGTCCGAGTTTAGGTAATGCTTGGGTTTCGTTGTCATGCGCACCCATCCCTATGCATTTCTCGGACTCCTTGCGGTAGTGGCAATCGCGCTGCCCCTGGTGATGCTTGCTGCGGTCCGCCTGTGGTTTGTGTTTTTCCAGCCGTTGAAGCCGAGCAAGGAGAAGAACAGAACGTATGAGTGCGGGGTCATCCCCTCGGGCGACTCCTGGATCCAGTTCAAGGCCCACTATTACCTCTACGGCATCCTTTTCCTGATCTTCGACGTCGAGGTGCTGTTCCTGCTGCCATGCGCCGTCGCGTTCACCTCGGTGCCGCCCGGTGCCCTTCTCGCCGTGCTCGTCTTCATTCTGCTTTTGGCTGAGGGCCTTGTCTGGGCATGGCATCGGGGGCACCTTGAGTGGACATGACACCCATGCCCACGATCACGGACGAAGAACGCTCCGAACTGCGCAGACACGGGATTCTCCTCACGAGCGTCGAGGAGCTCTACAACTGGGGCCGAAGCCACTCGGTATGGCCTCTGCAGTTCGGACTCGCCTGCTGCGCTATCGAGATGATCGCGGCCTCGATGGCCCGCTTTGATATCGCCCGATTTGGCTCGGAGGTATTCAGGCCGTCACCCCGACAGGCCGACCTGCTGATCGTTTCCGGCACGGTGACCAAGAAGATGGCCCCCCAGGTGGTAAGGCTCTGGAACCAGATGGCGGAGCCAAAGTACTGCATAGCGATGGGGGCCTGTGCCATATCTGGCGGGCCCTTCAAGAGGGGCTACAATGTCCTGAAGGGGATCGACCGCTTCGTTCCCGTGGACGTCTACATTCCGGGATGTCCCCCGCGCCCCGAGGCCCTGCTTCACGGGCTTATGGAGCTCCAGAAGAAGATCAGCGGCCAGTCCATCTCGGGTCCGGACGCCCCGCGCCATCTCCGGGGAGACACGAACTGCGAGTTCCCAGTGCCGGAGTTCGGCGAGCACGACCTGTTGCCGCCCAACAATCCCGAGGTCTGGCACGTGCCCGATTCCTCGTCGAAACCTTAGGCCGTGCCGCAAAAGCCACGATGGAACCCCTGGACCAAATCTGCCATCGACTGCTCGACCGGTTTCCCGGGGCGGAGATCTCCGTCCTCCAGAATCCCGGCCCCGCGGCGCAGCACTCCCTGCTAGTCGGGGCTTCCGCGCTACGGCAGGTGGCTGAGTTCCTCAGGGACGACCCCTCGCTTAGGCTCGACTACTGCTCGAACGTGACCGGCGTCGATTGGCCCGACAAAGTCGTGGTCGAGACGACGAAGTCCACGGCTCCCGACCCCGCGGGTGGCCCACCCAAGGTCACTGAGCAGAAGACCGAACGCCTGGAACCGGGCTTCCTCGAGGTTGTTTACCACCTCTATTCCACCGTCCAGAAACACGGCCCTGTCGTTGTTCGGGCGCGAACAGCCGACCGCAAGGAATCCGTCACCCTGCCCTCGCTGACCCCGGTCTGGCGCTCCGCTGAGTTCCAGGAGCGCGAGATTTTCGACCTGTTTGGCGTCGTGTTCGCGGATCACCCCGACTTAAGGCGCATCCTGATGTGGGACGGCTTCAAAGACCACCCGATGCGCCGCGACTACGTCGAGCCGGAGGACTACGAGTGGGAGCCGACACCCCACGGAGACCTGGTGGAGAAGGCGAAGCGCGCGCACGCGCATCCCGGGGGTGCTTCACCGTGAGCTCCATTGCCGATTCCCCGCTGTTCCCGGCGGGTGGCGCCCATGTCAGGGCAGTCACCGACGAATTCCACGGAGACCTACTTGAGGTCTCCATGGGGCCGCACCACCCATCCACCCACGGGGTGTTCCGCATGGTGGTGACGCTCGATGGCGAGCGGATCGTGAAGCTCAAGCCGGTCCTCGGCTACCTGCATCGGAACCATGAGAAGATCGGTGAGGCAACGAGCTACCTCGGGTCAATGCCGTACACCGACCGGCTAGACTACCTGAACGCGATGACCAACAACTGGGCCTACGCCATCGCAGTGGAGAAGCTCGGCGGGCTGGCCGTTCCGGAGAGGGCCGAGTACATCAGGATCATCCTTGCGGAGCTTTCGCGCCTCCAGAACCACGTGTGTCTTGCGGGCTTCCTTCTCCAGGACACGGGCGCCAGCGGCACCCCCCTCATGTATGCTTTCCGCGAGCGCGAGAAGATCCTTTGCCTCTTTGAGTCTTTGAGTGGCTCGCGGATGATGTGCAACTACCAGCGCTTTGGCGGATGCCGCGTGGATCCCTCGCCCGAGTGGATGCAGCAAGCGTCGGCCCTCGTGGAGGGGTTTGGCGCGTTCCTGGACGAGTTTGAGGAGCTGATAACCGGCAACGAGATCCTGATGGCGAGAACCCAGGGTATCGGCGTCCTGAGGGCCGCCAACGCCGTCGCAGCAGGTGTCACGGGCCCCATGCTGCGGGCCGCGGGCGTTGCCTACGACATCAGGAAGGTGGACGGCTACGGGTTCTATCCTCGCTTCAACTTCAGGGTGCCGCTCGGCGCGCATGGCGACACCTATGACCGCTACATGATCCGCATCCTCGAGATGCGCGAGTCGATCACGATCCTACGGCAAGCCCTGCGGGAGGTACCCGCCGGCCCTATCATGGACCCGAAGGCAAAGCTCCGAGGTTTCAGGCCGAAGCCCGGCGAAGCCTACGGACGAATCGAGGGGCCCAAGGGTGAGATCGGGTTCTACTTGATAAGCGACGGCAGCCCCAATCCGTACCGTTACCGCGTTCGTCCCCCCTCATTCGTGAACCTCACCGTGCTCGAGGACCTCTGCCTGGGCCACACGATTGCGGACTCGGTGGTGATACTCGGGAGCATCGACATCGTCCTTGGGGAGGTCGACCGATGAGCCGCCTATGCCCAGATAACGGAAGGCGCCTCGGCGCCGGGTTCACATTTTTCCCGCCATGCTAGGATCCGGACTCATCCAAGGCCTGGCGGTCACCGCGAGGAATTTTATTGGGTCGTTTCACGACCCAAAACGCCTGACGACGCTCGAGTACCCGGAGAAGAAGACGGTGCTTCCCGAGGCATTCCGCAACTTTCCATTCCTCGTGTCGGAGAACGCAGAGGACCCGATGGGCACTCTGCGCTGTGTCGCGTGCCAGATTTGCGAGAAGGAGTGCCCGCCGCAGTGCATCTACATAGAGAAGAGCAAGGACAAGAAGCCGGACGCAACGGGCAAGATGCAGATTTACCCGGCGATTTTCCTTATAGACAGCTCGGTGTGCATGAACTGCCAAATCTGCGTGGAGGTCTGCCCGTTCGACGCCATCAAGATGGACCACGAATACGAGATCGCGACGCGGGACCGTTTTAAGGCGCTTCTGCTTGACCGCGAGCAGCTGGCCAAGCCCAACAGCTATTTCCATTCCATACGCCCGGAGGAGGCCGCCGAGGTCGACGGCCGGCTGGCAGCCGAGCGCAAGGCCGCTGAGGAAAAGGCGAAGGCTGCCGCTCTCGCGAAGGCGGCCTCTCTGGCCAAGCCCGCGCAGCCGGCCGCCCCAAGGCCGGAGCCTGCACCCGGCGGGAGTTCGCCCAAGACCCCTAACCCGGCATGAGGCCGCCGTTCGCAGCACCAGATCCGGTCCTTGAGCGCGCCCCTCAGATCCTGCGCGACCTGGTCACATCGCACCTGCCGGAGCCATGGCGGTGGTTCGCGAACAGCCTCCTTGCGATCATCGTCATCCTTGCCGTATTCGGCCTCCTCTTTGCGGCGCTGACACTCGCCGAGAGGAAAATCCTCGGGCGGGTCCAGAACAGGCCCGGGCCGAACCGGACCGGACCCTTCGGCCTGCTCCAGCCGATCGCGGACGGGATCAAGATGCTCTCAAAGGAGGACATTGTCCCGCGGGATGCAGACCACTTCCTGCATTTCCTTGCGCCCGTCACGCTGCTTGCTTCCTCGATCCTGGCCTTTGCCGTCATCCCCTACGGCCGGAACCTGGTGCCGGTCGATATGGATGCCTCTGTGCTTTATTTCTTCGCAGTCGGCGCAACCACCGAGCTCGCAGTCTTCATGGCCGGGTGGTCGAGCCATAACAAGTACTCGCTCCTGGCGGCCATGCGTGCGCTTGCGCAGCTCATAAGCTATGAGCTTCCGCTCCTGCTTTCCTGGCTGCCGATCGTGATGATATCAGGGACTCTCTCGACCACCGGCATCGTCGCGGCCCAATCGGGATGGCGATTCGGCTGGATCCCCGCCTGGCACGTCTTCACCCCCTGGGGTTTCGCGGGCTTCATAGTTTTCATGGTGGCGGCCCTCGCTGAATCAAACCGCTCGCCCTTCGACCTTCCGGAGGCGGAAAGCGAACTGATCGCTGGCCACCTCACCGAATACAGCGGCTGCAAGTACGTTTTCTTCTTCATGGCGGAGTACTTCGGGATGATCGCGCTCAGCGGCATGGCCGTGACGCTCTTTCTCGGGGGCTGGCATGCCCCGCTGGCTTCGCTCGAGTTCATTCCCTCCTACGTTTGGTTTGCCGCAAAACTACTTGCCCTTCTCTTCGGATTTATCTGGATCCGCGCTACGTTTCCGCGGCTCAGGATAGACCAGCTGACCCGTTTCGCCTGGAAATTCCTCGTGCCGCTCGCCCTGATCAACCTAGGTACGGCGGCCTTCTGGTCGCTCAGCGCCGGTTGGACTGGGCCATTTCACCTTGCGCGCTGGGCCGTTGCCTTGGTCCTGGTCATCGTTCCCTTCGTGCTCCTCGGCCGGCGCCTGAGCGCGGGCGTTGCGCCCCGCTCCTATAGCTACGCCGCATGACGACCGCCCTCCTGATCCTCATAGCGCTGGTGACGCTCGGCGCGGCCGCCACAGCGATGGTCCTGCGCAATTTGATCCACAGCGTCCTGCTGCTAATTGGAAGCTGGATCGGCGTTTCGGTGTTCTACCTTTGGGCGGGCGCCGAATTCGTAGCGTTCGCCCAGGTGCTCGTCTACGTGGGAGCGGTTTCAATGGTTGTGCTCTTTGCCGTGCTCTTGACCCGCCGATCACGGTCGGACATCTCGGTCTCGCCCGACTCGGCAAGCCGGGCGATTTCAGCGGTCCTTGTGGGGGCCTGTGTCCTCGGGGTCCTTGTCTACGGGGCGATCTTTTCAGCGCTTCCCGCCGCCGACACTCACCGGCCCAGCTCAAGCGTGCACGAGCTAGGGATCGAGCTCCTGGGGACCCATGCGGCGGCCCTGCTTATTATCGGGATGATCCTAACTGTTGCCACGCTCGGCGCGGTCGTCATCGCCTCGGGAGAATCCGAGAAGAAGAAGGAGGACCCCTCGTGAACTGCCACGGGCTCCAGCTTTGCCTCGTCTTCTCCAGCCTGCTTTTCTGCGTGGGGCTGGCCGGCGCACTGTCCCGCAGCAACAGCATCCTCGTGCTCCTCGGAATCGAGCTGATGCTAAATGCCGCCAACCTGAACTTCATCGCGTTTTGGCGCTATGGCCAGGCGCCCGCTCCTGCGACGGGTGTCATCTTCGTGGCGTTCTCGGTTGCCGTGGCCGCAGCCGAGGCGGCGGTCGGCCTCGCCCTGGTGATCGCTGTCTACCGGCACCAGAAGAACATCAGGCTCCAGGAGGCCGTTCGCCTCAAGGGCTAGGCCCGCCACCCAAGACATGAGCTTCTCCGCCGAGCACCTCTGGCTCATTCCCGCGCTACCGCTCCTTGCGGCGCTGGTCGGCGCCCTTGCGCCGCGAAGGGCGCGAGCGGTGGCTGCCGGGGCGGCGATCGCCGCCATTGTGGGCTCGTTTGCCCTCTCGTGCCTGGCGCTTTCAACGGCGCTCAAGGTCCCGTCAGCGCACTTGGTGCTCAACTTTGACTGGTTCAGCCTCGGTGGGGGCTCGGTGCGACTGGGTTGGCTCCTCGATCCCCTGACGGCCCTCATGTGCGTCATGGTGAGCTTCGTGAGCACGCTTATCTTCGTGTTCAGCCTCGGGTACATGAAGGAGGATGAGAATTTTAAGCAGTTCTTCTGTTTCCTGAGCCTTTTTGCGGCGGCGATGATGGGAATCATCGTTTCCAACAGCCTGCTTCTGGTATTCGTATCCTGGGAGCTTGTCGGGCTCGCCTCGTACCTTCTGATCGGCTTCTGGTTCACCAGACCTGCGGCGGCTGCAGCCGCTAAGAAGGCCTTCATCACCACCCGGATAGGCGACGTCGGGTTCTTCATCGGGCTCATTTGGCTCAACAACGCAGCCGGTTCCCTGCTCTTCTATGACGGAGGCCGGGGCGTGCTTGAGTCGGCGACGCTCGCAACCCTTTCCTCGCAGCTCACCGTTGGGGGCCTCGCGGTCTCGACGGTGATTGGCCTCCTGGTTTTCTGTGGGGCGGTCGGAAAGTCCGGCCAGTTCCCCCTCCATGTGTGGCTTCCTGACGCAATGGAGGGGCCCACCCCCGTGTCCGCCCTGATTCACGCGGCGACGATGGTGGCAGCGGGCGTCTTCCTCATCGCGCGCGTTTACCCCCTGATGGCGGCGGACCAGGCGCTCTCGAGTGTCCCTTTCCATGCCCTCACGGTGGTCGCGTTCATCGGGGCCATAACGGCGCTTCTTGGCGCATGCATCGCCGTTGCCCAAAACGACATCAAGAGAGTTCTCGCGTTCTCCACGGTTTCGCAGCTCGGCTACATGATGATCGCGATAGGCGTCGGCTCGTGGGTCGCCGCGATCTTCCACCTCCTAACCCATGCCTTTTTCAAGGCGCTGCTGTTTCTTGGAGCAGGTTCGGTGATACACGCTGCCCATCACGAGCAGGATATCCGCAGGCTTGGCGGCCTCGGTACCCGGATGCGCGTCACGTTCGCAACCTTTGCCGTGGGCATGATGGCCCTCGCCGGCGTGCCGTTCCTCTTCTCGGGATACTGGAGCAAGGAGGCCATCCTGCATGCCGCCTACAGCTGGGACGTGTCTTCGATTCCGCTCGTAATGGCGCTCATTGCCGTGGTGCTGACGGCCTTCTACATGACGCGCCTGGTGTCGGAAGTGTTTTTCGGCAAGCCCAGGTCGGAGTCCGCGGGCCACGCGCATGAAAACCCCGGGGTCATGACCGTCCCGCTCGTGCTTCTTGCGGTCTGCGCGATCGGTTTGGGATTCCTCGGCACGCCCGCATGGCCATGGCTGCAGTCGGAGTTGACGGGGGCGCCCATTGAGCCGCATTCGCTCCTTGAAGGGGCAAGCCTGATCGTCCTCTCGGTGCTGCTGGTGTTGACTGGCATTGGGGCTGGATGGGCGCTCTACGCGCGCCGCGTTCGCCAGACCGCGTCGGCTCTGGATCCGGTGGAGTCCGCCCTCCCCCGGGTTTTCGCCTTTTTGGCCGCGCGCATGAAATTCGACGAGCTCTACGCGGCGACCTTTGGCAAGCTAAACTCCGGGTTTGCGTTCCTGGCCGCAGGCTTGGACCGGTGGGTCTGGGGGGCGATCATTGAATCCCTTGCGCGGTTCGGGGAAACCGCAGGAAGATTCAACAGGGAGACCGACGACGACGGGCTAAACGCGGGCTTTAACGCGGCTAGCGAGGAGCTTCGCACTGTTGGAAAGACCTATTCGCGGGCGCAGACCGGGGAAACACACGGCTACCTGAGGATACTGGCCATTGGGTTCGTCGTTCTGGCCATACTTGCGATCATTGGAGGGGGACGATGAGCCCGACTTTGCCGCTGCTCTCGTTAATCGTCTTTGCACCGTGGCTCGGCGCCATCGCCCTCCTGTTCCTGCCCCGGCTAAGCCCCGCAGCAACGCGGATCCTGGCGCTTGCGTTCAGCCTATCGACCCTGGCCCTTTCCGGCTTGGCCCTATGCTCCTTCGACCCTTCGGCGGCGGGATTTCAGTTTTCCGAGCAGCACGCATGGATCTCCTCACTTAACGTCCACTACCGTCTCGGATTGGACGGCCTGAGCCTTATCCTGGTGCTCCTTACGGGCGTCCTTGGCCCCCTTTCGATTCTGGCGTCTTGGCGCCAGGAGACAAATCCCCGGCTCATGTGCATGCTCTTCCTGCTGCTGCAGGGCGCCGCCCTGGGGGTCTTTCTCGCGCTCGATTTCGTGCCCTGGTTCCTCTTCTGGGAATTAAGCCTCGTTCCTGCCTACTTCCTTATACGGCTTTGGGGCGGCCCGGGCGCCACCCGCGCCGGGTACCAGTTCGTGATCTATACGGTCGGGGGCAGCGCGTTCATGCTTCTCGGCTTTGCCGGGATTTTCCTGGCGACCGGCACGCTCGACTTTACGGTGCTGGCGGGCCTCGCTGCCGATGGCTCGTTGGAGACCAAGCTTTCTGTCCTGGGGGGGTTCTGGCCCACGGCCGTGTTCTTCGGGGTCCTGCTGGGCCTGGCCGTGAAGGTTCCGCTCTTTCCTTTCCACACATGGTTGCCTTCGGCCTATGCCGAGGCCCCGACCGGGGCATCGATGTTCATGACGGGCGTTATGTCGAAGATGGGAGTATACGGCTTCCTCCGGATCCTCTGGCCGCTCTTCCCGGCTGCCCTTCACCGGTTCGGCCCGGGGCTCGTGTGGCTCGCCCTGGGAGGGGTCGTGTTTGGCGCCTTTGCCGCCATGCGGCAGCAGGACCTTAAGCGCATGGTCGCCTATTCCTCCATTAACCATGTGAGCTATTGCCTCCTTGCACTCTTTGCCGTCTGTGCGCTTTCGCATCCGAGCCCAGATGCGGCGTCTGCCGCGCTTGTGGGTGCTATCCTCCAGATCTTCAACCATGGCATTTCGGCGGGCGCCCTCTTCTTTTGCGTGGGCGTCCTCGAGAGCCGGGCGTCCGGCAGGCGCGGCATCGGGGATTTCGGCGGCGTCCGGGCGGCGGCGCCTCTATTCGCGGGCCTGTGCGGGATCTCGATGTTTTCGTCACTCGGGCTACCGGGCCTCAATGGGTTCGTGGGTGAATTTCTGATTTTCCGCGGTGTCTGGGGACTGGTGCCATGGGCTGCGGCCGTTTCCTGCCTGGGCCTCTTTGCCACAGCTTTCTTCCTTCTGACATTCTGGCAGCGGGTCTTCCACGGGCCGAGGGCCGGGGCGGCGAAGGAGGCCTTCGCCGACCTGGGGGGCTTAGAGACGGCCACCCTTGTTCCCCTAGTGGCCCTCATGTTCGCATTTGGCGTCCTGCCCCAACTCCTGACCGTTCTCGTCAATCCCCTGGTTGCCTCCTGGGTCTCCCACCTCGTGCTTCCATGAACGCCCTTCCCTGCACGATCTATATCTCCTTTGCGGGCGCCGCGCTGGCGCTTGCGGCGGGCCGGCGTTCGCCCGGGGCGGCGCGTGTCGTGGCTCTTGTGTTCGCGCTCCTTGCCTGGGGTGTCGCGCTCGTGGCGGCGTTCAAGTTTGTGCCGGACGCAGCGGGGCCCGTTACCCTCGTCGACGGCCCCTGGATTCCGCAAATGGGCATCCGCTACCACCTTGCGGCGGACGGCATCAGCCTGACGCTCGCGGTCCTCACGGGTTTGGCCGCGACAGCGGGAATCCTCTTCTCTTGGAACGTGGACAAGCGAACGGGGGAGTTCTTCGCGTTCTACCTAACGCTGATCGGCGGCGTCTACGGGGTCTTCCTGAGCGCCGACGCGTTCCTCTTCTTCGTCTTCTACGAGATCGCCATCGTTCCGAAATACTTCCTGATCGCGATCTGGGGCTCCACGAACCGCGAGTATGGGGCCATGAAGCTCGTGCTTTACTCGTTCGCCGGGAGCGCGCTCGTGCTTGCGGGCCTTCTCTGGGCATATGCCACGGGCGGGGCCCACAGCTTTGGCGTGGCCGAGTTGGCCCAGGCGGCCTCGGGTTTCTCCCACGGGCAGCAGGTCTGGATGTTCGCCCTGGTGTTCCTCGGGTTTGCCGTCCTTGCGGGCATGTTCCCCTTCCACACCTGGGCGCCCACCGGGCACGTCGCGGCGCCTACCGCTGCCTCCATGCTCCTCGCCGGAGTCGTGATGAAGCTCGGGGCCTACGGCTGCCTTCGCGTGGCGATGCCGCTCTTCCCGATGGGCTTCGCCTTCTGGCAGCCCATGATCTTTTGGCTGGCCCTTATCGGGATCATCTATGCGGGGCTGGTGGCGCTGGTGCAGGAGGACTTCAAGTTCGTGATCGGCTACTCGAGCGTGAGCCACATGGGGTTCGTGCTGCTCGGCCTGGCCGCGGCAAACGTAAGGGCCGTGAGCGGCGCCGTGCTTCAGATGTTCTCGCACGGCGTCATCGCGGGCCTGCTCTTTGCAGTCGTGGGCCGCATGGTCTATGACCGAACCCACACGCGGAAGCTTGCGGACCTCCGGGGCATGGCCCTCTACAAGCGGATGCCTTTTGCCGCCGCCGTGTTCGTGCTTGCGGGGCTTGCCTCGATGGGAATGCCCGGTTTCAGCGGTTTCCCGGCAGAGCTGACAATTCTGATCGGCACGTGGCAGTCGGCGCCCTGGGCCGCGGTCATTGCCGCCGTCGGGGTCCTGGTGGCCGCGGCCTTCACTCTCAGGGTGATCCAGGTGTCGTTCTTTGGGCATGCCTCGTCAACCGAGGCTGCGGCGAATCCCGAGCCGTATGCCCCGGTCACCCTTGCCGAGAAATGCGGGGCGGTCCTGCTGCTTGGCGCAACGATCCTCATTGGTATAAAGCCCGACCTCCTCCTTGACCTGATCCGCCCGGCACTGCAGACGCCGTTCTTCCACGCGGTTCTGAAAGGGGGCGGACTGTGAGCTTCGACTATGCAGCGCTGTTTTGGGCGCTTCGGCCTGAGACGGCCCTGGTGGTGGGTGCTCTCCTGGTGCTTAGCCTCGACCTGTCGCTGCTTAAGGGCCGGAGCGCGGATGCAAGGCATGGAATCGCCCTGGGCCTGGGGTCCTTGGCGCTGGTGGTCGCCGCATGGCTTGCTTGGATCGGGCCGCATGGCCCGGTGTTTGGCGGGGTTTTCATTCTCGACAGGCTAGCGACGGCCACGCGGGTGGGCGTTCTATCGCTCACACTCCTCGCGATGGGCACCGCCTCCTGCAACCGGTCGGGCCGGAATCCGGCGGAGTTGGTTGCAGTGATCCTATTCGCCGCAGTGGGCTTCACGCTCATGGCCGCCGCCCAGCAGCTCCTCGTTGCATTCCTATCCCTCGAGCTCGCGAGCCTCTCCCTCTACATCCTGGCCGGGTTCGACAAGAGCCGGCCCGAATCGGCCGAGGCCGGGCTGAAATACTACCTCTTCGGCGGCATGGCTGCCGCGTTCCTGCTTTTCGGGCTTAGCCTGGTTTACGGGCTGACGGGCTCAATCGACATTCCGGTGATCGCGGAGCGCCTAAGCTCGCAGCCGCCAAACGCGCTGCTGATGGTGGCCCTGGTCATGGTCCTGGTCGCCTTTGGCTTCAAGGCGGCCGCGGCGCCCTTTCACCTATGGGCCCCGGACGTCTACGAGGGCGCACCGACGGTGTCCGCCTCCCTGGTCGCATCGGCCTCAAAGCTTGCGGCCTTTACCCTCTTTACCCGCATCCTGTGGACGGGCTTTTATCCGGTCGCTGGAAGCATCGCGACGACCGCCGTGACCCCGGGCTGGCTCGCACCCCTGGCGGCCATTGCCGCGCTATCGATGCTTATAGGGAATTTCGGGGCCCTGGCGCAGCAGAACGTGCGCCGCCTGCTCGCCTACTCGGCGATCGCTCATTCCGGGGTTCTGATGCTGGGCGTCATGGCGGCCGGCGACTACGGCGTTGGGCCTCTCTTCTATTACGCCTCGACCTACGGGATAGCGGCGGCCGGGGCCTTCGCTGTCGTGGGAGTCGTGGAGGCCTCGGGCGGGTGCCAAAACGTGACAGACCTGGCGGGGCTAGCGCGACGTTCGCCGCTCCTGGCCGGCTGTCTTTCAGTCTACATCCTCTCCCTGGCGGGGATTCCTCCTCTCGCGGGCTTTTTTGGCAAGTTCTCGGTCTTTGCCGCCGCCCTTCGCCTGGGGGGACTTGCGGGTCCCGCCGGCTGGCTTGTCGTGCTCGCGATTGCGCTGAGCGCGGTTGCGCTCTACTACTACCTGGTCGTACTTAAACAGGCTCTCGTCGAAGCCCCGGCGCCCGGGGCCGGGAAGATAGCAATACCCGCGGCTGCAGAGGTCACCCTCGTCGCCGCTGCCGTCATGCTCATCCTGCTCGGTGTGCGGCCCTCGCTAATCCTGGGTCTTTTTTAGCGGGCTTTGCGGCTCCCTGCGCGGCTCGTCGCTCTACTGCGGCGCCTTGGCGGGTGTCGCGGCGGGCGCAGGGCCCATGAAGAGGGGCTTGGACTTTAGGATGCTCTGGTAGAGGCCCCAGCTTAGGGGCAGTGCCACAAGGATCCATGCGAGGGCGATTAACCAAGCGGGGCTTTTTGAAGGGGTGGAGTTCATCGTTTTTCTTTTGATTGGGGACAGGGCATGAGCGGCCGAACGGTCAGGCGGTCCACTCCTTGTGATGGTGCTTCGGGTCAACCTCGCGGACAAGAAGGTTGCAGACGAGTCCGACGACCAGGATGCAGGCCATCAGGTACATCGTGGTGTTGTACGCCTGCTCCTTAGGCACCCCGTGCGCCTTCTGGTAGGCGGAGATGTTCGTGACCAGCTGCGGACCCAGCACCGCTGCCATCGACCATGCGGTGATCACCCTGCCGTGGATGGCCCCAACCTGCATCGTGCCGAAGATATCGCGAAGGTAAGCGGGGGTCGTGGCGAATCCTCCCCCGTACATGGAGATGATGACCGAGGCGATCGCTCCGAAGAAGGTAACGCTGTTAAGCTTCTGCGAATAGGGAACAAGCAGGTAAAGGATGCACCCCAGGATGAAATAGACGCAGAAAGCGCCCTTGCGCCCTATGACATCGGAGTACGAGGACCAAAAGAACCGTCCCCCCATGTTGAAGATGCTCAGGAGCCCGACAAAGCCCCCGGCCGCTGCGGCGCTCACGCCGAACATGTCCTGGGTCATCGGCGAGGCCTGCGCGAGCAGGCCGATCCCCGCCGTCACGTTGGTGCACAGCACCATCCACAGGAGCCAGAACTGGGGGGTCCTCCATGCGACGTCCACAGACACTTGGGCGGCCGTCACCAGCTTCCGAGCCTCCGTCGAGGGAACGTAGCCCTCGGGGGCCCATCCCTGGGCGGGCACGCGCACGATCAGGGCGCCAAAGTTCATCATCACGAAATACAGCCCCGCCATGACAAGAAAGGCCTCCGAAACCCCAACCGAGGTAGGCGATTTGAAATGGTCCATGAGCACCACCCCCAATGGGCCGCCCACCAGGGCTCCGCTACCAAAGCCCATGATCGCCATGCCGGTCGCCATTCCGGGGCGGTCAGGGAACCACTTCACAAGCGTGGATACCGGGGCGATGTAGCCCAGGCCGAGGCCGATTCCCCCGACCAGGCCATAGCCAAGCGTGAGGAGCGCGAAATTGTGGATCCGCACGCCAAAGCTCGCGATGGCAAGCCCGCCGCAGAAAAAGCAGGCGCTGGCAACCATGGTCTTCCGGGGTCCGTTTTTCTCCACCCACTTGCCGAAAACCGCCGCTGACAGGCCCAGGATGATGAGGCCTAGCGAGTAGGTGCAGAGCACGATCGTGGGCAGGGACCAGTCGCCGGCCGCCGGCTTCGTGATGCCGAGCGAGCGGCTTAGCGGCAGGTTAAATACGCTGAAGCCGTAGATCTCTCCGATGCACATCTGGACCGCGATGGCGGCGGGAGGGACAAGCCAGCGGCTGTAGCCGGCGGGGGCGATCGTATGCTCTCGGTCGAGGAAGGATAGCACGGGGGGTATTGGGGGTTGCTGAGGGACTGGAAAACGGGCGGGGCGCGCTAGCCGGGCTGGAGGGCGGCCTCGGAGCGCATGGCCGTGGCGCCGGCCTTAGGATTGGCTGCGGGCCCAACGGTGATCACAATGCTCTTGGAGGTGGGCGTGTTGCTTACGTCGGCCACGCTGTCCACCGGCACAAGGACGTTGGCCTCGGGGAAGTAGGTGGCGGTGCAGCCGCGCGGGATATTGAAAGGGGCCACCATGAAGCACGGGGCATGGCGGCGCTCGCCGTTAAAATGGCTCGTGAGATCGACCAACTGTCCCTGCACGAGGCCGCGATCGGTCATGTCCTGGGGGTTCATGAAGATCACCCGCCGACCGTTGAAGATGCCGCGGTAGCGGTCATCAAGGCCATAGACCGTCGTGTTGAACTGGTCGTGGGTTCGTATCGTCATCATGACGAGCTGGCCCGGCTCGAGCTTAGCCGCCGGCAGGGCATGGATCGTGAAATTCGCTTTCTTATTTGGCGTGTGGAACGCCCGCCCGTCGCGGGGAGCGTTCGGCAGATAGAAGGGTCCAAGCCTGATCCTTTTGTTGAAATCGCTGAAGCCCGGGACAACCCGCTCGATGCGGTCCCGGATCAAGTCATAGTTCCCGGACAGTTTTTCCCAGTCAGCGGGGGCCGTGGGGCCCAGCACGGCCCTGGCCAGGCCGGCGACTATTGCCGTCTCGCTCCTCAATTCCGGTGAGGCCGGCTGGAGGCTGCCCCGCGACGGGTTGATGATGCCCATGCTGTCCTCGGTCGTGACAAACTGCTCCCCGGAGGCCTGCAGGTCGCGCTCGGAGCGCCCGAGGCACGGCAGGATCAGGGCGGTTCGCCCCGTGATCAGGTGCGAGCGGTTTAGCTTTGTTGCAACCTGGGCGGTCAGCGCGCAGCTCCGAAGGGCGACCGCGGTGAACTCGGTGTCCGGGGTTGCCGAGAGGAAGTTGCCACCCAGGCAGAAAAGGACGCTGACCTCGCCCGAGTGCATCGCCCTGATCGTGTCCACCACGTCCCGGCCGTGCACGCGCGGGGGCGCAAAGGAGAACTCCTCCCCCAGCCTGTCCAGGAATCGCGCCGATGGCTTCTCGAAGATCCCCATGGTCCTGTCCCCCTGCACGTTGCTGTGACCGCGGACCGGGCAGGCCCCGGAACCCGGGCGGCCGATGTCCCCGCGCAGCAGGAGGAAGTTCATGACCTCCTGGATCGTGCCGACCGCGTTCTTGTGCTGGGTCAGGCCCATGGCCCAGCACGCGATCGTCGCCCGTGACGCCATGGCAACTGAGGCGGCCTCCCGGATCATTCCCCGATCGAGTCCGCTCGCCTCGGTGATGGACTCCCAGGACACGCTGCGCAGGTGCGCAGAGAGCTCCTCAAACCCGCTCGTGAAATCCGCAATGAATTCACGGTCAAGGACCGTTCCTGGGCCCGCGTCCTCCGCCTCGAGCATCTCCTTCATGATGCCCTGGAATACCGCCATGTCGCCGTTGATCCTCACCGGCAGCCACAGGTCCGCTATGGCCGTTCCCTTTCCAAAGAGGATCCCGGGCACGCGCAGGGGGTTCATGAGCTCCTGCGGATTCTTGAAATGTTCGAGGCCAAGCTCGGGAAGCGGGTTGATGCTCACGATCTTGGCGCCGCGGCGTTTGGCCGCCTGCAGCGCCGTCAGCATCCGCGGGTGGTTGGTGCCCGGGTTCTGGCCGACGATGAAGATCGCGTCGGCCTTTTCGAAATCGGGGAGCGTCACCGTGCCCTTCCCGATACCTATCATCTGGCTGAGCGCGGCCCCGCTCGACTCGTGGCACATGTTTGAGCAGTCCGGCAGGTTGTTCGTGCCAAAGGCCCGCACAAAGAGCTGGTAGAGGAACGCGGCCTCGTTGCTTGTCCTGCCTGAGGTGTAGAACGAAGCGTGGTCGGGGGTCGCCAGGCCCTTTAGCGTCCCGGCCACGAGCGTGAAGGCGTCCTCCCAGGCAATGGGCTCGTAGTGCGTGGCTCCCGCTCGCAGCACCATCGGCTCGGTGAGTCGCCCCTGCTGCCCGAGCCAGTAATCGGACCGTGCCGCGAGCTCGGACACGCTGTGCTCCTTGAAAAAAGCCCGGGTGATCCGCTTTGTCGTGGCCTCATCCGAGACGGCCTTGGCCCCGTTCTCGCAGAATTCGGCGACATGGCGGTCGCCGTCTGGCGAAGGCCACGCACAGCTCTGGCAGTCGAATCCGTCCTTCTGGTTGATCTGGAGGAGCATCTTCGTGCCCCTCACGACGCCCATTTCGCGGTAGCTAAAGGCCACGGTGCTCGCCACGGCCTTTATTCCCGCCGCCGCGCCCTTCACCGCATCGATGCGCGTCCCCTTTAGCTCGATCGGCGGGATCGCCTCGGGATCGGGGATCTCAGTGCTCGCCATGGCTTAGAAATCCACGGGTTCCTGGGCAGCCTCGACCAGCCGCTGTGCGCCGGAATAAACGTTCACCCGGTCGCCGCGGGCGAAGCCGAGGAGCGTGGAGCCAAACTGGCGGGCAAGGTCCACCGCCAGGCTTGAGGGCGCGCCCACCGCCACAAAGATCGGTATGCCAGCCATGAGGGCCTTCTGCATGAGCTCGAAACTGGCGCGGCCGCTCACCACCAGGACAGCGTTCCCGAGCGGCGTGGTGCCCGCGAGAAGCTGCGCGCCGACCACCTTGTCCACGGCGTTGTGCCTGCCCACGTCCTCGCGCGCCAGTACCAGGCGCCCTGTGGGTTCGAACAGGGCGGCTCCGTGGAGGCCTCCCGTTCGCTCGAACACGCTCTGGGTTTTGCGCAGCTGTTCGGGCAGTCCGACCAGGATGCGCAGGGGGACACGAGGCTCCTCAGGAGAGAGCCTTATCTCCCGGGCCGCGCTCAGGGCCTCGATCGAGGTCTTGCCGCATACCCCGCAGCTTGAGGTCGTGTAAAAATGCCTTTCCAGAGCACGCAGGTCGACCTCAACGCCGGTCGATAGGCAGACACGGATCGTGTTGGAGTTAAAATGGTTACCGGACTCCCTGGGCACGGGCACTATCTCCGCTATCTGGCTGCGCTCGCAAATGAGCCCCTCCCCAAAGAGGAATCCTGCCGCCAGCTCCGCATCATTCCCGGGCGTCCGCATGGTAACGGAGATGCTCCGGTTCACCCGCACCCCTCCGCGACGCTCATAGCTGAGCTGGATCTCCAGGGGCTCCTCGGTCGCGAGCGCGTCCTCATGCGACGACAGGTCCCCATCCACCGACCGTAGGAGGTTAACCGGGGTGGTGCCGCCATTCGGGGTGAGGCCAGGCTGCTGGGGCACGGTGCTGACGGGCATGGGGACGCAGCGGGGGTAATCTGCTGCTTGGACTTTGCTGATAACCCGAATTCTTGCCCTGTCAAAGGCCTGCGTCGTTTTTGTGCCCGGACGGGCTCATTTGTAACTTTTGCGGCCCCAATCCCGGGGGAAGGCGCTCATCCCAGGTCCTTTGGGGTGTTCCAATTGGTGAGCCTGTCGCGATCGCTCGCACGCAGGGGCTGCACCACCATCAGGCGCCGGCGAACAAGCGCGCCGAGCAGGATTTGGAGGGAGAACCTCCCTTTTTCCAGGTTCTCCAGGCAGAGGTGCCCGGCGTTGCTCGGGTATATGGCTGCCAGGGGTTCGAAACCATCGGGGCCACGCGCGACGGCGCCCACACCAGGTCGGCACTTGCGCCTGAGCCTGCGAAACCATGCCGCGTCCATATGGGGAAGGTCCACGGCCAGGACCGCTACCCACGGGGAGCTTGAGAACGACAATGCCGCGGCAAGGGCCCCAATCGGGCCCGCCCCCTCCGAAGCGTCCCGAATCTCGCCACCCCTCCAGCCGTACGAACGCTGGCGCGGCCTTAGGGCGAGCACCAGCGGGCGCGCCCCGGCCTGCTCCAGGACGCGAAGCTGGCGCCTCCAAAGCTCGACGCCTCGGATCCTCAGACGGGCCTTGTCGCGGCCCATCCGGACCGAGCGCCCTCCCGCCAGGACAACGCCCGCCAATGGCGCGCCCCGCTTGGTCACGCCGCCTCCCGGCGGAGCACCCCATCGGAGAGCACCCTGCAGCGCAGGCCCCCCCGCCCCTTCAGCCACTCCTCCGCGCCGGGCGCCACGGCCTTGTCCATCCAGTGGCACGGACGGCATTCCTCCGTCGCCTCGAACTGCACGCCTTGGATCGAGAACCGCCGCCCGATCAGGTCGTTCAGGTCTGCGCCACTCAGGATCACGTTGCGCCGGAGCACGGACGGGGCGTGGCCCGGCACCTTGAAGTGCTCCTGGAGCTGCCTCCATACCTCCTCGGAAAAGAAGGTCACCTGTCCCCTGTAGTCGGGGCGGTAACCGAAGAACCTGTCCCCCTTCAGCCCCATGCCGGTGACGCACTGCACCTCCTCGAGCTCCACGGCCGGGTGCGTCGCAGCAACCTTTCCGTAGCGGCCGAAATAGTTGTGGCCGGGCGAAATGAAGATTTGGCGGACCAGCGTCATTCGGCTGCGTTTCGGTGGGCGGGGGCAACGATTGCCCACCTGCAGCCATAATGGGCAACGGGGGCGTGGCGAGGCGAAAGGACGCGGGCGGGTCGGCCGCCGCCTAGGAAGGGCGTGGCGCGGCTAGACGCGCCAGCTCTGCAGGATCCGCATGTAGTTGGCGCGCTCGAAGGCAGCCGGGTCCGCGCAGCGCTTCAGGTTCATCGCGCCGCGGAACTCCGCCACGCTGTCGTACTCATGCTCCTTCATCCAGCTTTCCACGCCGTCAAGGAGGCTAAAGAGGACCCTTGGGCCGTGTTTCAAGAGCACCGACACAAGCTGCACGGTATGGGCTCCCGCGAGGACGGCCTTCACGATATCCTCGGAGCTATGGATGCCTCCGGTGGCCGAGAGCGATCCACGAAAGTGCGGGGAGACAATGGCAAGCCATCGGAGCCTTAGCAGAAGCTCGCTTGGGTCGGAAAGCTTGAGCTGGGATTTTACCTCCAGCAGCTCGATGTCGAAGTCGGGCTGGTAGAACCGGTTGAAAAGCACCACCCCGGAGGCGCCGACCCTCTCAAGGGCGAGGGCGAATTGGGCGGGCGACGTGTGGAAGGGAGAGAGTTTTACCGAGACCGGGATGTTCACGGCCGCGGCCACAAGGCCGACGGTCTCAAGCATCGCCGTCTCGACCTGCTCGGCGTCCAAGGCGGGGTCTGTGGCCAGCTGGTAGAGATTCAGCTCGATGGCGTTCGCACCCGCGGCCTCCATCTTGGCGGCATAGTCGGTCCAACCTCCAGGCCTGCACCCATTCAGGGAGGCGATTACGGGAATGGTCAGTGCTGACCTAAGGTTCTCGATCTGCTTTAGGTAGCGATCCGGGGTCAGCTGGTACTCCGAATAGGCGGGGAAATAGGAAGTCGCCTCCGCATTGCTCTCCGCCGGGGTCTCGATCAGGTGGATCAGGGCCCGCTGCTCGGCGTCTATCTGCTCCTCGAAAAGGGAGCGCATGACAATGGCTGAGGCGCCGGCATCCTGAAGCTGGCAGGCGACGTGGACCTCCTCGGAGAAGGGCGAGGCGCCGATCACCAGGGGGTTGTTTAGTTTGAGCCCGAGGTAGGTGGTTTCGAGGTTCATGACCGGGATACGGGATTTGGGGTCGTTGGGGGTGCGATGGGTGCCGGGGACGGCGGGGTGTGTCCGTTGCTGCTCGGGGCCGTGGGGGCGGCGAGCTGCTGGTAGAGAGCGTAGTGCTGCCTGACCTGAGCCTGCGCCAGGGCGCCGAGCTCGGTGGCCCTGTCGGGGGCGATGTTCTTTAGGATACCAAACCGGGTCTCGTTGGCGGTAAACCGCGAGAGCTCCGACTTGGGAGGACCGGAGTCGAGCTTGAGCGCAACCTCGCCCTTTGCAGCCAGGCGCGGGTCGTAGCGGAAGAGGGGCCAGTAGCCCGTGTCGACAGCCAGCTTCTGCTGCTCAAGACCAAGGTGCAGCGGGAAGCCGTGCGCGATGCAATGCGAGTACGCGATGATGAGCGCGGGGCCGTTGTAGCTCTCCGCCTCCCGGAAGGCGGTGATTGTCTGGCTGTCCTTCGCGCCAAAGGCCACTCGGGCAACGTAGACATGGCCGTACTGCATGGCGATCAGGGCGAGATCCTTCTTGGCGATCGCTTTTCCGCCTGCGGCAAACTTGGCCACAGCACCCATGGGGGTCGACTTCGAGGCTTGACCGCCCGTGTTCGAGTATACCTCCGTGTCGAGAACCAGGACCTTGACGTTTGCGCCGGAGGCCAGGACGTGGTCCAGGCCGCCGTAGCCGATGTCGTAGGCCCAGCCGTCGCCCCCGAGGATCCAGACGGACTTCTTAACAAGGTCGTCGGCGAGCGCCGCCAGGCGCAGGGCGTCCGGGTCGCCGAGGGGCCTCAGGGCCAGGCGCAGGGCAAGGACCCGTTCGCGCTGCGCGGCGATGCCGGCTTCCGTGCTCTGGTCGGCGCCAAGGATCGCGGTTGCGAGGTCGGGGCCAACACGGCCGGCGACGCGGGCGAGGATCTCTCGGGCGCTGCGGGAACGCTGCTCCACGGCCAGGTGCAGGCCGAGGCCGAACTCGGCGTTGTCCTCGAACAGGGAGTTGGCCCACGTGGGCCCGCGGCCGTTCGAGTCAAAGCAGTACGGGGTGGTCGGGAGATTGCCCCCGTAGATGGAGGAGCATCCCGTGGCGTTCGCGATAAGGAGCCTGTCGCCCACGAGCTGGCTGAGGAGCTTCACGTAGGGAGTCTCGCCGCAGCCCGCGCAGGCGCCGGAGAACTCGAACAAGGGCACTCCGAACTGGGCGCCCTTGACCGTGCTCATGTCGAGCTTCGTGCGGTCCGGATCGGGAAGCGCCAGGAAGAAATCCCAGTTCAGGCGTTCCTTCTCCAAACGGGGCGCCTGCGCCACCATGTCGATCGCCTTGTGCCTGGGGTTGGTCTTGTCCTTGGCCGGGCAGACCTGGACACAGATCGAGCATCCCGTGCAATCCTCGGGAGCCACTTGGATTGTGTAACGCTGTCCCGGAAACTCCGTGGAGCGGAACGCAGCCGATAGGAAATCCGCAGGGGCCCCCTCCAGCTCCCCGGGAGCGAAAAACTTGGCGCGGATAGCTGCATGCGGGCAGACCATGACGCACTTGTTGCACTGGATGCAGATCGAGGAGTCCCAGGAGGGCACCTCGAGGGCTATGTTGCGCTTTTCAAAGCGCGCGGTGCCCGTGGGCCAGCAGCCGTCGAGCGGGATGGCGCTGACGGGCATGAGGTCGCCCTCCTCCGCGAGGAGGCGGGCCGTCACCTCGCGCACAAACGCGGGTGCCCCCTTGTAGGCCGGAGGCACAGTGGCGGTGGCGTTCGAATCCGCGGCCTCCGGGATCCTCACCTCGCACATGCCGGCGAGGGCTGCGTCCACGGCGGCGTAGTTCATCCGGACGATCTGCTCGCCCTTCTTTCCGTAGGTCTTGTCGATCGCCTTCTTGATGTGCTTGATGGCCTCCTCCTGGGAGAGGACCCCGGAGAGCGCGAAGAAGCAGGTCTGGAGCACCGTGTTCGTGCGGCGCCCCATCCCGCTCGCCTGCGCCACCTGGGTCGCATCGATGACGAAGAGACGCAGCTTCTTATCTATCAGAGTGTTCTGCCATTCCAGAGGGAGCTTCTTCCATGTCTCCTCGGGTGTGTAGGGCGAATTGAGGAGCACGGTGGCGCCTGGCGCCGCATACCGGAGCACATCGGTCCGGCCGACAAAGCTGAATTGGCTGCAGGCCACGAAATCGGCCTTCCTGATTAGGTAGGGCGCGCGAATCGGACTAGGGCCGAAGCGAAGGTGCGAGATCGTCATCGAGCCCGATTTCTTGGAGTCGTACACGAAATAGCCCTGCGCAAAATTGTCGGTCTGCTCTCCGATTATCTTTATCGAGTTCTTGTTGGCCCCGACGGTGCCGTCCGCGCCCAGGCCCACGAACACGCACTGGCGGACACCCGGGTTGTCCACGTCGAACTCGGGGTCAAACGGGAGCGAGGATCCGGTGACGTCGTCGGTTATTCCCACCGTGAAATGGTTGTGGGGTTCCTTCTTGCTCAGGTGCTCAAACACCGCGCGCACCATCCCGGGGGTGAACTCCTTCGAACCGAGGCCGTAGCGGCCGCCCACAACGGAGGGCGAGTTCGCGAGGGCCAAGCGCCCCTTGGCGAGCGCTGCCACCGTGCTCAGGTAAAGCGGCTCGCCGATCGAGCCTGGCTCCTTGGTGCGGTCAAGCACCGCGATCGCCTTCACCGTCTTGGGGAGCGCGGCAAGGAACGAATCCACGTGGAAGGGAAGGAAAAGACGGACCGCGATGACGCCGACCTTCTCGCCCCTTGCAACGAGCCAGTCCACGGTCTGAACGGCCGTTTCCACGCTGCTGCCCATCGCCACGATGACCCGCTCGGCGGCGGGGTGCCCGTGGTAGTCAAAGAGGTGGTAGCTCCGGCCCGTGACGGCGGCCAGTTTGTCCATGGTCTCCTGGACGATCCCGGGGAGGGCGTCATAGAATTTGTTCACGGCCTCGCGGCCCTGGAAGTAGACATCCGGGTTCTGGGCCGTGCCGCGGAGGGTCGGCTTGTCGGGCGTCATGGCACGCGCCCGGAAGGCGGCCAGGTCGGCCTCGTCGATGACGCTCCGGAGGTTGTCGTCGGAGAGCACCGAGAGCTTGGACACCTCGTGGGAGGTCCGGAAGCCGTCGAAGAAGTGGATGAAAGGTATCCTGGAGCGGTAGCTTGCCGCGTGGGCCACGAGGGCGAGGTCGTGCGCCTCCTGGCCGGAATTGCTGCACAGGAGCGCGCATCCCGTGGCCCTGCACGCCATGACGTCCTGGTGGTCGCCGAAGATCGAGAGGCCCTGCGCGGCCAGCGCGCGCGCGCTCACATGCATCGTGAAAGGCAAGAGTTCACCCGCTATCTTGTAGAGGTTGGGGATCATCAGCAGCAGGCCCTGCGAGGCCGTGAAGGTCGTGGTGAGCGCCCCTCCGAGGAGGCCCCCGTGGACTGCGCCCGCCACCCCACCCTCCGACTGCATCTCGACGATGCGCGGCACCTGACCCCAGAGGTTCGGCTTCCCGAGCGCGGCCCACTCATCGCAGGTCTCCGCCATGGTCGACGAGGGTGTGATCGGATAGATCGCGATCAGCTCGTTGAGGCGATAGGCAACCGAGGAGACAGCCTCGTTTGCATCGTAGGTTACATAGCTCTGTGACGTGGCGAGGCCGCTGTTGGACATGGAGATAGGGTCGGAAAGTGGGTGTTGCGGGGCATATACTGCCATGTGTGCGCTTCCGCTGCTGCGCAGTTCTTGTCATTTTTGCGGCGCAGGTTAACGCGCACCCAAATGGCCGGCATACAGGAGCGCCAAAGGGGGCCTGACAGGGAATGGGTAAGGCCTTTTCCCATAGGGAGGAGCCCCCTCCATTTGACGGGCTTCTAGGGCCCTTAAGCGGGAATTGAAACGCTACCGGGACAAAAGGCCGCCCCTTCCGCGCTAGCGCTCTGGCGGCGCATCGTTTGGCCGGGGGCTCTCTCCCTCCGGATCCTCCCCGGGATCGTCCTCGGGGGGGACGCTCGGGTCCGCCGCCGCCGCCGTGTCTGTCCCGGCGCGCTCCGCCGCCTTCATCGCCTCCAGCTGGAGCGGGTGCTCCTCGATCATCTCCTTTTCCGACATGCGCCCCGTCAGCCAGGCAAGGTTCATCGGGTACACGTCCGGGTTGAAGATTACGAAGTAAAGGTGCCAGACGATGATTGCCAGTGTCGCAAGAACGGCCTCGTAGAAGTGGACTGTGCGGGCGGCGTCAAAGCCGAGCTTTGTGAACCAGTCGATGGAGGTGTTATCGAACCAGAGAATGGCCCCGGTTAGGCCCATGAGCAGGGTGCCCCAGACCAGCGCCCAGTACTCCGCCTTCTCGATGTAGCAGAACCTTCCGAATGCGGGCTTGTCGGAGGAGAGCCCCAGGTTGTACCTGAGAACGCGCCACGGGTCCGTCAGGTCGTTCCATCGGGGCAGAAGGTCGACGAAGAGCCTTCTGCCGGGCTTTGTGAACGCGAGGTAGGAGATGTGCCAGAGTCCCGCGGTGAGCATCACCACGCCCGCCACCCGGTGCACGAGACCGCGGAGGTCGAATGCCCGGTTGCTGAGCCGGCGGATTCCCACGACCCACCAGGCCTCGGGATAGCTCAGCATGAAGCCCGTGATGACGAGGAGGACAAAGCTAATGACGAGGACGCTGTGCTGGAGGCGCTCATGAAGGGACATCCTGAGGTAAAGCCGGTGAGCGACCGGATGCTCCTGGATCTCGCCCTTCTGGATAGCGAGCTTGCGGCGCGTCTTCTTGAGGAAGTCGAGGAGGTTGTGGAGCGCCATGGCGCCCACAACCACGATGATCAGGCCCACGTAGATCGTCGCTATCCAGTAGAGGAGCGGGGACGTGTCCCTCCGGGAGGAGCTTGCATGGACGGCGCCTATCGAGAACCGCGTGTTGGCCCCCCGGTGGCACTCGCCGCAGGTCTTTGCGAGGTTGCCCTTGTAGACGCTCGAGGTGGGGTCGTTCTGTGACTTGATCGCGTGCACCCCATGGCAGCTGGCGCAGTTGACAACCTCGACCGAGCCGCCGCGGACGGCGAGGCCGTGGTAGCTGTCCGTGAAGGTCTTGAAGGCGTCGCTCCTAAGGCCGTACTTGCTCGTCAGCCGCACCGAGGCGTGGCACTCCGCGCAGACCTGCTGCGCCATGTTCGTGTTGTGGACGGGCGACGAGGGGTCGGTGTGCTTCTTTATGTCATGCTCCCCGTGGCAGTCCGTGCACACGGGCGCATCCAGGTTCCCCTTCGCCAGGGCGGAGGCGTGGACGCTCGTCGCGAACTCCTTCGCCTGCTTCTCGTGGCAGGCGGCGCAGGTTCCGGGTATCCGCAGTCGATTCACGCGCGCGCCTGCGACCGCGGCCTTGTTCATCGCATGCGCTCCGTGGCAGTCGATGCAGGTGGCTGATGCGGCGTTGCCGTCGGCGAGCGCGGCGCCGTGCACCGAAAGATTGAACGACGAGACGAACTTGGCTCCCCGGAGCGAGGTGTCGACGACCTCCGCCTTCTTGACGTGGCACGACTCGCAGAGCCGCGCCTGTGCGAGCTTTAGCTCGACGCTTGTCCTCGGCATGCCGTCAGCCGTGATCGCCTGTTCATGGCAGGTGAGGCAGTCGAGCCGAGGGCGGGGACCGCCCGCCGGGCGTGCCCCGTGCGCGGACGCCACGTAGTCGGCACGGGCGGCCTCGTGGCAGCGGCCGCAGGACTCGGTCTGGCCACCGTCGGCAAAGGCGAAATCTCGCCCGGCGACCGGCAGGGTGTCATGCGAGCCGTGGCACTCCGCGCATGCGGTGTCCTTGCCGGTGGGAATCGGGACCAGGGCGATCCGCGGATGGAAGGCATGCTTCGGGAGCGCCTTCTCGTGGCAGCTCGCGCATTGGACGGCGGGCAGCTTGCTCGGGTGCGGGGTCTCGGTGATTGAGGTGTGGCAATCGACGCAGTTGAGCTTTCCATGCGCCGAGTGCGCGAAGATCTCGGCCTTAACGCCAATCCACTCCGGCTGCATCCCCTTCTTGCGGGGCTTGAACTCAGCCTCGTGGCAGTCCATGCACTCGCTGTTTGCAACGGCGGGCGCCGCCGTGGCGGCCGCCTGGGGTTGCTTCGGCGCTGCCTTGCCCGCCTCGTCCGCCGCTTTCGCAGCGTTCAGGGCGAATAACAGCGCGGCCGTCGCTGCAAAGGCCGTCCAAGAGATCGTCCGGGAGTTCGCCTTCATGGGAGCCTAACGCCGTGATTATCGACCCGTTTGGATCCCGGCGCTACGCAGCCGTTGCGCAGACCTAGGCATCTTTTGCCCGGCAGCCCCCGGCGGCTAAGCGAGTACCTCTAGTGGCTAAGCCGTGAGACCATCGCGTAGACGATCAGTCCCAGTAGGATTAGGCCGAGGCCGAAGAACATGAAGCCGAACGTGCGAGCTATCTTCTTCCTGCTCTCCCAGTCGTCCTTCACCCGGTGGTCCTCCAGCCGCTTCTCCTTAACCAGGCGATCATACCAGCGCTTGCGCTCGTGGATGAGCTCGGTCTTTGAGATTCGGCCCGAGAAGATGACGGTGTCCATGGGGAATTTCTCGATCCTGAAGTGCGTGTTGAAGAAGTGGAATGTGAAGATGAAGCCCGCGGCCAGGAGCGCCTCGTCCGAGTGGATGAGGAGGGCGATGTTGATGATCCAGCCGCCGAAGAAGCGGGTGAAGAACCCGGGGAACCACATCACGAGGCCCGACGCCCCGATGATGAAGATGCCCCAGAACACCGCGAAGTAGTCAAAGCGCTCCCAATAGGTCCAGCGGTCGAACTGGGGCTTCGGGCCCTTCCCGAAGAACCACTTCTGGTGCGCGACGAAGTCGCGGACATCCTGCAGGGACGGCACCATCGAGTCGGGTCCGAACATGGATCCCCAGATCCTGCGCAGCGTGAGGCGGCCCGTGGCGGGGTCGCGGAGCAGCGTCCGGTTCCTCCAGAAGCCCGCGAGCAGGTCGCACAGGTGCAGGCCAAAATAGGTGAACGTGATGATGGCGCCAAAACGGTGCAGGGCGCGAGCGACGTCGGCACCCCCGAGAAGGCTGAAGATGATCTTGGCCCAGCCGGTGTAGTAGAACTTGAGCGGCATTCCCGTAAGGACCAAGAGCAGGAAGCTCGTCACGACCAGCAGGTGCAGGAAGCGCTCGAAGGGATTAAAGCGGGTGAAGACCTCGTCATCGGCCGTCGCCATGACCTTCGCCTCGCGGAAGGTCTTCGAGTCGTTGATGTAGAGGTAGAACGAGCGCACGATCCACAGGACGGTATGGAGGCCGAAGAAGGCGAAGACGCCAATCAACAGTGCCGTCATCCCGAGATAAACCGCATGGAGCGCGGGATAGTGGACCCCGTCCCTCGGGTCCGCGTGCGGCTGGTACTCGGTAAACTTGATGCCCACGCCAGGGTGGCACTGCTGGCACGTGGCGAGGATCCGCCCAGACGAGAGCCGGGATCGCGGGTCGGACTTCGGGAACACGTCGTGGTGCCCGTGGCAATCGTAACAAGCCGCGACGTCGGAGGCCACGTTCGGCCGGCCGAGCGACATTGCCTTGCCGTGGTAGGTCTCGCGGTAGTGGGCCAGGCTGTCCTGATGGCATTTTCCGCAGACCTCGTCGCTCTCGGCCTTGAACGACTCCCCTGTCGGCACCTGGATCTGGTGGGCGCTGTGGCAGTCCGTGCAGACCGGGCCGCGCGAGTCCCCCTTGGCGAGGAGCGCCCCGTGGACGCTCTGGTTGTAGGTCGCCTCGATGCCCAGGTGGCACTGGCCGCAGGTCTTCGCGATGTTCGCGTGGTTGGTGCGCGCGCTCTGGTCCACGCTGCGTTTGATGTCGTGGACGCCGTGGCAATCGTCGCATGACGGTGCCACGATGAGCCGCATCTTAACGAGGGCCTGGCCGTGGATGCTGTCCTTGTAGAAGTCCGCCGTGTGGGCGTTCATGCGGTAGGCGGCGATCAGCTTGGGGTCGCTGTGGCACTTTGCGCAGGTCTCCGGCAGGTTCAGCTTGAATACCGGGGAGTCGATGTTCTTGACGGGCACCATCTCGTGGGAGTCGCCGTGGCAGCTCAGGCAGGTTGCGGCGGATGAGGCACCCATCGCGTGGCTCATCCCGTGGATGCTGTTGGCGTAGAGGCCGGCCTCCTTCTCGTGGCAGCCTGCGCACTGGACCTGAGGGAGCTTGCTGGTGTGCGGCGTCTCCGTGATCGAGGAATGGCAGTCGACGCAGTTTAGCTTGCCGTGCACGGAGTGCGCGTAGAGATCCGGCTTAACGCCGATCCACTCCTTGGGCAGCCCCTTCTTGCGCGCCTTGAACTCGGCCTCGTGGCAGTCCATGCATTCCGAATTGGCGACCAAGGGCGCGGCCTTTGCCTGCTCCATCGCCGCGGGCTTCGCATCCTTGCTTGGCGGGACGTTGTCCTCAAGCGCGCGGACCCCCTGCACTGAGAGCAGAAAAGCGACCGAAAGGCTTGCGATCCGCAAGAGGGGCCGGGGGTTGGGTTTCATGATGCTGCCGGGCCCCCCGACTATGCGCCTTTCGCCAGCCAACGGCTACGCACGTATTGCGCAGAGTTGGGCATCTATTGGCCGCGAACCCGCCTATCCCGCCCGACCCTGTACCGCCCCTATTTTCCCTGGATCCCGCCGTTATGGCAGTCCGAGCACGTCAGGTCGGCATCGTAGTCTCCGCCGGGGTGTTTGAAGGTGAGGCCCGATGCGCTCATGGTGGCGAGGTCGGCACCGCGGCCCTGCGCGATGATCACATGGCAGGAGGTGCAATCCGACGCGCGCACGGTCTCGCCGGTGGCCGTCTTGTGCTTGTCGTCGTGGCACCTGAAGCAGCCCGGCCAGTCCTTGTGGCCTATGTTGTTCGGATAGATGCGCCAGTCTGCCTTTCTCTCGGGGAAGATGCTTTGCGAGTAAATGCGCTGGACCTCGGCAATGGTCGCGGGAAGCTCGGCGCTGTCCTTGTACTTGGCCGTCAGGAAGTCGGCGATCTTCTGCGGCGCGCCCGCGGACGTCTTGATGTCCTTCTGCAGGAGTGCCTGGACGGCCGACCGCTTGATGAAGGGCAGCTTTGTGCTCAGGGTCCCGTCGGCGATCGACCGCTCCACGGCGCCGTTTGCGGTTGGGTAGACGTGGGCGGGCCGGTTGTGGCAGTCGATGCAGTCCATCGTGCGGATCGCGTCGGCCGGGGGCTCGCCCTTGAATTCCTCGTTCCGGTACACCCGGGTGGTGCCGTCCTTCTTGTTCGTGACGCGCATCCATACGATGTCCTGGCGCTTCACGTCGGCCGCGTAGTACTCGACCTGGCTGTCCGGGTTCACATGCCAGTGGATTCCGCCGGTCGTCTTGCCCAGGGGGCCCTCGTTCACCATGAGGAGGAGCCTCACCGTGTACTCGGTATTCTTCTTGTCAGAAAGGTAGTGGTCAAACGCGACGTCGACGCTCCCGTGGAACTTCTGCGGCCAATGGCACTTCTCGCAGGTTTCGCGGGCAGGCCGCAGGTTCTTCACCGGGGTCTCGATCGGCTTGTGGTAGCTGTCGAACGTGAACGCGATAAGCTGATGGGTGCCGTTGATCTTGGCCTTGATGAAGGCCGAGGCCCCGGAGCCGACATGGCAGTCGACGCAGGCCACCCGCGCGTGCGCCCCGTGCTGGTAGGTCGTGAACTCGGGATTCATCGCGCTGTGGCACGCGGCCCCGCAGAACTGGGTGGACTCGGAATACTCGTAGGTCTGGTAGCTGCCGAAGGCCGAAAGCATGATGAAGCCCAGGGCGCCGGCACCGAAAACCGTGAGGTAGCGGCGCTGCGAGCGGTTGGAGAAGTCGAGCCTCCACCTATCGGGCTTAGTGGCCGCGTGCTTGATCGCCCACCGGCGCTGCGCCCAGGCGCCAAAGAAGGTCAGCACCAGGCCGGTGATCAGGAAAGCCGGCGCCACTATATAAGTGAAGATGCCCAGGTACGGATTGCGGTCCCCCTGGGTAAAGTCCATCCACACCAGGAGCGCGAACGAGAATAGGGCTCCCAGCGCGATTACGGCCCCGATGGCGGAGATCCAGTTGTTGAAGTGCGACTTTCTCAAAGTCCAGCGATCTTCGGGTGGAACGGGATCAGGCATGGCTATGGGTCTGGGATTTGGGCGTGAAAATCAAAAGGCCGACGCGGGCTTTGGGGTTCGCGTCGGCCAGAATCAGAGGTGTTGGGTGTTCAGGCCTTGAACTTGCGGATGAAGCCGACCAGGTCCTTGACCTCGTCGGCGGAGAGATCGTCCTTGAAGGACTTCATCTTCTCCTTGCCGGTGTCGCTCTTGATGCCGTCCGTGATCGCCTTCACCATGTCCTCGTCCTTAAGGCCGGCCTGGACCGATGCATCCGTGTAGTCCTTGATCTTGAGTTTCTTCCCGGTCTTGGTCTGGCCCTTGCCGTCGGAACCATGGCAGGAGGCGCAGTTGTTGTCCCAGTTGTCGGATGCGGTTGCGGCATAGGCGCCGCCCGCGATTAGGGCCGCCGCGGTGGCCGCAACAGCGATCTTGGTCGTGATTTTCATTGGGATAAGGACGTCTTGGTTTGTTCTGCAGCCCGCCCGAAAGGGCGCAAGCCTCTATCGGGCTGACCACGTGGATAGCAGGTGGTTCTCTCTTATAAGCTGCCAGAATACATGAGTCCGGGCCGTGTGTCCCGTCATTGTTTGTCCACTCATCCGCAAATCTTGCTGTCTAAGGTGTTGCCATTGGCACGCAGGGAGCGGAGTTCAGGCTTCGTTCCGTGCACTTCCCCTGGCATAGCGGGAAAGAAGCCCGCGAGGCTTCGGCGCACCTTCGCCATTTAGCCGAGAACATCCAGTTTTAGTGCCCCAATGCCCCAAGCAAAATCGCCAGCAACGACAGGCGGGATAATACGCGCTAGTAGTGGACCTTCAGCATCTTTCCTATTTCGGCAAGAGCTGCACAGCGTTCGACAAGAAGTGCGGAGCGATGGGGCGAAAAACCTGACAGACTGCGCCGTAGTAATTATCCCATGACCCACAGCCTAAAGACCGCGGCGGCGCCCTCCCACAGTGCCCGGGCCATGTACAGCCCCTACCCTAGTCCAATAGAATCTGCGCAGGACTGAACCTAAACTGCGGAGTCAATCACCCTAAAACTACCGATACTACAAACATGAGCCCGAAACTTCACTGGTCAAAGACCACCCTACTCTTCAGCGGACTCGCTGTGTGGGGACTCCTCCTTGTTTCCTGTATTTCGGTGGACCGCACCGTTGTGCTCCCACCCAATATCGCGGGCGCCAAGTACGTAGGCTCAAAGGCCTGCGTGCAGTGCCATAGCGACCAGACAGACCACTTTGCTGGCTCGACGCACAGCAGATTGGCCCTCTCCGGAGCCGACCCGAAGGTGGGCGACACCGGTTGCGAAAGCTGCCACGGCCCGGGCAGCACCCACGTGAAGGCGGGCGGAGCGGCGGGGACGATCATCAACCCGCGCAAGTCCCCCGAGACATGCTTCCAGTGCCACTTGGACAAGCGGGGCGAGATGAGCCTGCCCCACGCCCACCCGGTGCTGGCCGGCAAGATCAGCTGTGTTGACTGCCACGATGTCCACAAGGGCAACGCGGTCCGCGGTGGCGGAGCCGCCCTAGCGGCCACGACCGAGACCTGCGTCCGGTGCCACACCCAGCAGGCCGGACCCTATGTCTACCAGCACGCAGCGATCCGCGAGGAAGGATGCACCGCATGCCACAATCCGCACGGCTCGGTAAACGACAAGATGCTCGTCGCCAGGGACGCCAACCTGTGCCTGCGCTGCCATCTGGCGGACCTTAACCCCGGCTTCAACATCGGGGGGTACTCAAGCGGAGGCGCGCACGGCAACGCCGTCGGCTCGAGACTATCCGAGGCGACCTGCTGGTCAGCGGGCTGCCATGAGGACGTACACGGTTCCAACGTGAATGCCTCGCTCAGGCCCTAACCCTTAAAGGAGACCCAACCCATGAACTCGACCCTCTCCTCACTCCTGCGCTGCTCAAGCCTTGCTTGCGCTGGCGCGGCAATCGCCCTCTCAGGGGCCCGGCTCTATGCCGACAGCACCCCCAAGGAGGCTGACGCCTTCCCGACCTACGACAGCTATATCAAATTGTCGGGCGAGGCGCCGTTCATCACCGGCGACACCGCCGCCTTCCAGGCGCAGAACGACACCAATGCGAACGGGACCTTCGGCATCGAGGACCTATTCATCACCAAGGACCTGCCCAATGACACGACCCTCAAGGTCAAGGGAAAGGCGATGGATGGAAGCGAGGACTACCTTGCCGACGTGACCCTTTCGAAGGACGACCTGGGTTCCGTTGACATCGGCTACAAGCGCTACCGGACATTCTACGACGGCGTCGGGGGCTTCTTCCCGCTCGCCAACTCGTTTCAGCGGATGAGCCAGGAGCAGCTCCACGTGGACCGCGGAGCCTTCTGGTTCGACGCCAAGTTGGGAAAGGCCGACGGCCTGAAGTTTGAGCTCAGCTACCACGACGAGATGCGCACGGGGCGCAAGGACTCGACCGAGTGGGGAGCCATCATCAATCCCGACGCCACGATCACCAAGGGCGCCCTCGTCGGCACGGCCCTTCCCGCCAACACCCCGTACCTGGCACCCAACGTCCAGAACCTGGACGAGCACCACAATATTGTGGAGGGAACCATCACGGACACGGTCGGCAACACGACAGACACCTTCAAGGCGACGCTCGACTGGGTGAACAACGCCGACGGGCGCACCTACGTCAAGTACCCGGGCTCGACGGTGATCGCCGACCCCGCTGAGGCGATCATCGACGACAGCGAGACGACCGACACCCGGAGCTTCCGGGTGCTCAACCAGACGGAGACCAAGTTCAACGACAAGATCGCGCTCGAGACGGGCCTCACCTACTTCCACCTGACGGGTGAGGACGGCGGCAACTGGATTACCCCTGCCTACAACGCGGGCGCAAAGGCCGTCTTCGCCACAGTGAACGCCGGCAACATCTTCGCCAACCCGACGGTGGACGACTACGTTGGAAACGTCTTCCTGAAATTCACGCCGACCAAGGACTGGCTGGCCGACATCGGATTCCGCGACGAGTACAACGCGATCGCCGATTCCGGCGGGTTTACCGCCGTGTCCCTGGCAAGCACCGCCAAGAATACCTCGGCGACCTACCAGACAACGGCACAGGATGTGACCTACTCCCACGAAACGGACCACGTGGACACACCCGAGATCAGCGTCCAGTACCTGGGCTTCCAGAACGTTGCCCTCTACGGGGAGTTTGACGACCGCACCAACAAGGGAAACCAGCACTGGATCAACCCCTATGCGGCTGTCTCCACCACGGGTACGGTCACAACCTACATCCCAGCACCCATCGGAAGCGTCTTTTTCCAGGACGCCAACCAGGATAACCAGGATGCAAAGCTGGGCGCCAACTGGACGGTGAACCAGATGCTGACGATCCGCGCGGAGATTAACCGCAAGGACCACCAGAACCGGTTCATCGGGGCCACCGACTACGTCGGAACCGCGAGCTATGGCTCCCTTTATGCGACCGGCTACACCCTGACCGGCGAAACGGTGAGCATCATCTTCAAGCCGATCAGCCAGGTCTCCTTTAGCACCCGGTACCAGCAGCAGGACGGGCAGATGGCCGTAACCGCGGGCACAAGCACGGGCGGCCTCGGCACCGAGAGCCCCTCGGGCAAGGCCTCCATCAGGATGCTAAGCGAGACGGCGGACTGGAACCCCTACAAGCAGCTCTATGTCCAGGCCAACGTTAACCTCGTGTACGACACAATCCAGACCACCTACCCTGTGGTGACGGTGAATGCCGCCAACACGATAGCCGTGCCGTTCGTCAACTCAGACAACAACTACGTCACGGGCAGCGCCATCTGCGGCTTCGCGGCCGACAAGGACACCGACATCCAGCTGCAGGGATTCTGGGAGCGGGCCAACAACTACAACCCGCAGGTCGCCTACGGCGGCATCCCCTACGGAGCCAGCTTCGAAATCAGCAGCATCACGGTCGGTCTGAAGCACAAGTTCACGAACCGCATCTTTGGTGATCTCAAGCTGGGTGAGCTGAAGAGCACGGACGGGACGACGGGTTCGATGACAAACTACCATGGTCCGCTGGCGTATGTCTCCCTGACCTACGCTCTCTAACCGGCGCAAAACATTGCAGATTGGAGGGACCGGCCCAACAGTGGGGCCGGTCCCCCTTTTTTTGCCCCCTAGCATGCCCCAGCCCGTCATCCATCGCCGAGCGGCCGCGCTTCAAATTCTTGCGATTGTAGGCGCCATGCTCGCCGGCTGCCGGGATCAGGACATCCGGACGTATCGCACGCAAAAGGAGGACGGCGACAGCGCGGCGCCGCAATCCGCCGCCACCGTTGCCCCGGTGGTCGCCGCGCCCGTGTCGGCCCAGTGGCACCCTCCCTCCGATTGGAAGCCGCAGCCGGCCAGCGGCTTGCGCCTCGCAAGCTTCCTTGTTTCGAATGGCCCTGGTGAAACGGCCGATATTTCGGTCGTCACCTTCGGCGGCACGGGTGGCGACGAGCTGGCCAACATCAACCGCTGGCGTGGCCAGCTTAAGCTTGGCCCCGTGGCCGCCGAGGCGCTTCCCTCGCAGATCGAGACCTTGCCCACGGCCGCCGGAGACTTTTCGGTCGCGGACTTGACCGCCGCGGAGGCCGTAAAAGGAAAGCCCCTAGCCCGCATCGTGGGCGCCTGGCTGCGGCGCGGCAACACGGTGTGGTTTTTCAAGATGATGGGTCCCGCAGACCTTGTCGGCGCGCAGAAAGATGCATTCAAGGGGTTCCTGGCCTCGGTGACCTTCACCGGGTCTGCCGATATGGGCAGCCGCGGGGCGCCCGCTTCGAACACCAACGACCTTCCGCGGACCACAGGCCCGGTGCCGGACCTCTCGAACCTGCCGACCAGCCCGACGCTCCCGAGCGGCGCTGGATTAAAGTCGGCGGAAGGGTCATCGCTCCGGTGGAACGCCCCTTCGAACTGGATCGTCAAGCCCCCAACCTCCATGCGCCGGGGAAGCTATGCCCTTGGGCAGGAAGGCGCGGTCGACCTCTCCATCACGGCGTTCCCAGGCGATGTTGGGGGGCCCATCGCCAACGTGAACCGCTGGCTGGGCCAAGTGGGGCTGCCCCCGATTGAGGAGGCGGACCTCCCGGGCTATGTCTCCCATGTGAGCGCCAACGGCCTCGTCTTCTTCCTTGCCGACACAGGATCGAAGGATCCCTCCCATCCGCAGAGGATCATCGCGGCGGTGGCCTCCTGGCAGGGCAACTCATGGTTCTTCAAGATGACCGGGCCTACGGAGGCCGTGGGCAAGGAGAAGGCCGATTTCCTCGACTTCCTGCAGACCGTGAGGGCCCCATGATCGCCTACGGGAGAAAACTCGTGGCCTTTTTCAACTCGCTTCGGCTCACCGTGGCGCTGCTGATCCTTTCCATCCTGCTGATCTTCGCGGCAACGCTGGACCAGGTGCACCTGGGCGTCTGGGGTGTCCAGGAGAAGTACTTCCGCTCGTTCCTCATCTTCGCGAAAATCCGGGGAAGCGACCTGTCGCTGCCCATTTTCCCGGGCGGATACCTCCTGGCAGCCTTCCTACTGCCCAACCTTCTGGTGGCCCATTTTTGCCGATTCCGGCTGTCCTGGAGAAAGAGCGGCATATGGCTCACCCACATTGGCCTCATACTCCTGCTGGTCGGACAGGGCCTCTCCGGGCTCCTGCAGCGTGACAACCAGATCCGGATGGATATCGGACAGACGCGGCGCTACAGCGAGAGCTTCCGCGAGGCGGAACTAGCGGTGATCGACGTGACCCGGCCCGACTTCGACCAGGTGGTGGCGATCCCGGTCTCCAAGCTGGAGGGAAAACAGTCGATCCAGCACCCGCTTCTCCCGTTCCAGATCAGGCCGGTTGCCTACTACCCAAACGCGCTACTGAGGGCCCGCAGCCAGATGCCTTCCCCTCTTCCCACGCTCGCAACGGCCGGCGTGGGCCCCGACGTGGCTGTGGAGCCGGCACCCGTCACCTACAAGACGGACGAGATAAATTTCCCGACCGCCTATGTGGAGCTCGTCACACCGGAAGGCAGCCTCGGGACTTTCCTCGTATCGTCGATGATCGTGGAGCCCCAGGCGGTGACGTACCAGGGGCGCACGTACCACCTGGTCATTCGCGCGGAGCGCGATTACTTTCCGTTCGCGCTGACCCTTAAGAAATTCACGCACGCCATCTATCCGGGCACGGACATCCCAAAGGACTTCGCAAGCACGATCCAGATCAAGAGCGACGACGGCCGCGACGACCGCGAGGTCAGGATCTTCATGAACAATCCGCTCCGCTATGGCGGCAGGGCGTTCTACCAGGCTGGCTATGCCAACAATGACAGGACCACCGTGCTGCAAGTCGTCAGGAACCCGAGCTGGCTCGTTCCCTACGTGTCGTGCGCCCTGATAGCCCTGGGCCTCATGATCGAGTTCGGGATGCACTTGATCGGATTCTTCAGGCGCAGGGAAAAGGCGCCGGTGTCCCCCTTGAGCCATGCGTAGGAATTCTTCAGCCCTGGTCGCGCTGCTCCTCCTCGTCTGGGTGGCGGCCACGCTCCTGCCCGGAGGGAACCAGGGAAGCTTCGACCTCGCGGGCGTGGGCCGACTGCCGGTCTTGGCCGACGGGCGCCTTAAGCCGATCGACACGATCGCCCGGACGAGCCTGCTCATGATCCAGGGCCGGCAGAGGGTTGAGGCGCCGAGCGGCGGGACGGTGGAGCCCGTCGCGTGGCTTCTGGACGTCTTTTACCGCCCCGCCCTAGCGGATTCCTACCCCATCTTCCGGATCGACCACCCCGATGTCCTCTCAATCTTTGCCCTCGGCGCTGGGGACGGCACAACCGGCGTGCGGTTCTCGTTTGTCCAGCTGCAGTCCAAGCTCGCGGAACTAGACCGCCAGGCTGACCTGGCCGCGGGCGTCGATTCGGCAATCCGGACGCCCTTCCAGCGCGGTGTAGTTGAGTTGCGCGACCATGTGGCCTACTACGCGCGCCTTAAGTACACGGTCGAGCCGGCGGGCAACGACGATCTCCTTTCTGACCTGGGTGACCCGGCGCGCCTCGCCGCCGATCAGGCGGCGCTGGAGGCGATGCGCGACTTTAGCCTCCTGCGGGTGATTCCTCCTGCGCGCCCGGACGGTCGACCTGACGAGTGGAGGAGCGTCGGCCGGGCGCTGCTTGAGCCCGCCGCTGCAGGCGCGGAGACAACCGCTTCGCTTTCCCGCGTGCGCTTCTATGGGGCCCTCGGCGCGGCATGGCGCGATGGGAATTCGGCCGGGTTCAACGACCAGGTGAAATCCTATGCCGCGGATCTCTCGGCAAACCTGGGCGCCGTGGCGAGGAAGTGCGCCTGGGAGGCGTACTTCAACAAGGTGGATCCTTTCACGACAAGCATGGAGCTTTACGTCCTGGCCTTCCTCCTGGCGGCTGCATCATGGCTTCGTTGGCCGAAAGAGCTAGGCCGGGCCGCCCTTTGGGCCATGGATTCTGGCTTTGTCCTGGCGACGGCGGGGATCCTGGTGCGCATGTGGCTCGAGAACCGGCCCCCGGTGACAAACCTCTATTCCTCAGCCCTGTTCATCGGATGGGGCTCCGTGGGCCTATGCCTGCTGCTAGAGCGCATTAACCGCAACGCCGTGGCATGCGCCGCAGGCGGGATGATCGGCTTTAGCACGCTGATCATCGCCCACCACCTTTCCCTGAGCGGGGACACGATGGAAATGATGCGCGCCGTGCTCGACTCCAATTTCTGGCTTTCGACCCACGTGGTGACGGTCACGACCGGCTATGCTGCGACGTTTCTCGCGGGATTCCTCGCGATCATCTACATCCTGCGCGGGGTCCTCACCCGTTCACTAGACCCGCGCACGGCCGAGTCCCTCGCGCGCATGGTTTACGGCATCGTGTGCTTTGCCACGTTCTTTAGCTTCGTCGGCACCGTGCTCGGCGGGATTTGGGCCGACCAGTCCTGGGGCAGGTTCTGGGGCTGGGACCCCAAGGAGAACGGGGCATTGATCATCGTTCTCTGGAACGCCGTGATCCTGCACTGCCGTTGGGCGGGAATCATCCGCCAGCGCGGACTCATGGCCATGGCGGTTTTCGGCAATATTGTCACCTCCTGGAGCTGGTTTGGCACCAACATGCTAGGCATCGGATTGCACAGCTATGGGTTTACCAACGCGGCCTTCTACGGCCTTATCACCTTCGTGGCCAGCCAGTTGCTCCTGATAGCCCTTGTGCTCGTGCCGCGCGAGAAGTGGCGCTCGAGGGCGGCTTCGACGCCTTGATCCGGGCGCTTGGGGCGGCATCCGGCCATGCAAGGGATGCGGTTCTATGCGCAATTGATGCACAGCATCACTGGCGTTCGGGGAGTAAACTCCAGGTAGAAAGGAGGGCAGCCATGCCAACCATCAAAATACATGTCGATCACGAGGAGCTTGCCGCAATCGAGCGGAGGGCCGCGGCGCACGGGATAAAGGTTCCGGAGCTGGTTTATGGTGCACTCAACTGCATGATGAGCCATAGCAAGGAGTCGTACTGCATCGGCCGAGTCGGCCAAGCCATCAAGGAAAAGGACGGCGACCTGCCTGCATGGAGCGACAGCGCGCGCTCGATCGGCGTCTACGAAAGCAAGAAGGACATCCAGGAAGCGCGGGGACCGCACACACAGGATTGATCATCGATCCCGCGCGGTGCCCCCGGGGGAAGCGTGCCCGGCATAGAGGGAGGCTGACGCCCTCCCCGGATTCCCTTGGCCCGGTGGGATCGGCAGTAGCCAACCGAAACCTGCACGGAATTTTGCTAATGGAATGCGTCACATGACCTCTTTGCACTGGCTCGCATCTTTTGCCGCAACTATAAATCCACTATGACCGTGGACTCCCGCAAGCATCGTTCCCGCGAGGTTGTCGAGCACCTGAGAAGGTCGCAGATCTTCAGGCACTACGAGCGCGCGTTCCGCGACACCACGGGATTGCCGATAACGCTCAGGCCCGTGGAATCATTCAACCTGCCCCACCACGGCGACCCCAAGGAGAATCCGTTCTGCGCAATCATGGCGCAGACCAACCACAGCTGCTCCGCCTGCATCCAGCTCCAGCAGAAGCTCGAGGAGGAATCCCATCTCGAGGCGAAGACGCTCAGGTGCTTCGCGGGCTTCTGCGACTCCGCCGTCCCGGTGAGGGTCGGCGAGAACACGATCGCGTTCCTGCAGACCGGCCAGATCCTCACGAGCGAGCCGACGGCCAAGCAGTTCACGGACACCGCGCAGGCCCTCCTGAGATTCGGTGTCGAGGTCGACATGAAGAGAATAGAGGAGGCCTACTTCCAAAGCCGGGTCGTGACGGAGAAGCAATACGAGTCGATCGTGATCCTGCTGCAGATCTTCGCGCAGCACCTTGCGCTTCTCAGCAAGCAGGTCATGATGCGCAAGGAAACCGCGGAGTCCCCGGTCATCGGTCGGGCCAGGGCATTCATAGAGACCCGCCATTCGGAGCAGCTTTCGCTTGAGGATGTCGCCAGCGAAGTGAACATCAGCGCTTACTACTTTAGCCGGGTTTTCCGCAAATCGATCGGGATGACCTTCACAGAGTATCTCGCGCGCCTTCGGGTCGAGAAGGTGAAACAGCTCCTCATTAACCCGGGAAAACGGGTCAGCGAGGCGGCTTTCGAGGCCGGCTTCCAGTCCCTCTCGCAGTTCAATCGGGTGTTCCTTCGTATCGCTGGAGAGTCCCCGTCAAACTACCGCGGGCGCCTCGCCAAAGCGGCGGATTAGGAGGCGTCGCGATCCGGGGCGCGGCGCCTGCGTCGGGCCGCCAAAGGGCCCTTCCATTTTGTTGGCCCTTTTCGTGGGAATGGTACTCTGGGCCGAATGACTCGTTCGCCGTTTATCAGGTTCCTGGGTTTGTGCCGGCCCCACGCCGTAAAAATCACGCTCGGGGTGGCCCTTATCCTCTTGGCGACGTTTCTCACCCTGCCGGCGCCATGGATCCTTAAAATAATAATAGACAAGGCATTGCCGCAGAAGGACCTCCATCTGCTGGTCCAGCTGCTCGCGATCTTCACAGGCCTTTTCCTGCTCCGGGCCTGGCTCACCATGGTGCGCAACCGGGTGCTCCAGAATGCCGCCATGCGCCTGGTGTGCGACCTTCGCATCCGTCTTTTCGCCCATCTTCAGACGCTCTCCCTGAGGTATTTTGACGACAATCACACCGGGGAGACCGTTTCCCGGGTAAGCCAGGACACCGGTGAGGTGTACACCCTCACGAACGGATTTCTGATTAACCTGATAGCCGATTCGGTGACCGTTGTCGTGGTGGTGGGCTTCCTCTTCTATGTCGATTGGAGGCTCGCGACTGCGACCTGCGCGGTGATGCCGCTCTTTGTCATCAACTACCTCTACAACCGCCGGCGCATGCGCGAGGAGAGCAGGCGGCACAGGCAGAACTGGGACAAGGTCATGGGTTTCCTTCACGAGAAGGTGTCGAGCGCCAGGGTCATCAAGTCGTTTGTCCGCGAGCAGGGGGAGATCAGCACCTTCTCGAGCGGGATTAACGAGGATTTCTTCAACTACTCGCGCATCGTTATGCGCAACACGAAGCTCGCGGTGATCGCGGACCTCCTGGGCTCGGTCGGAGCCCTCATCGTGCTGGGCTATGGCGGCTGGCTCGTCGTCAAGGGTGAGATGGGTGTCGGCACCCTGGTGGCCTTCAACGCCTATATCGCCTATGTGTTCCCGCCAATCGTGCGCTTTGTCGACCTGGCCACGATCTTCCAAAGGGCGATCACCGGACTGGAGAACGTATTCAAGCTGCTCGACACGAAGCCCGAGATCGCGGACGCGGAGAATGCGGTGCCCCTGCCGCTTCTCAGGGGCGATGTCGAGTTCAGGAACGTGAGCTTCGACTACAACATCGATTCGACGGTGCCGGGAGGCCCAAGGACGCTGCGGAACGTCGGCTTCAGGATAGAGGCCGGCCAGGTCGCGGCGATCGTCGGCCCCAGCGGCTCGGGCAAGAGCACCCTCATTAACCTCCTTGCGAGGTTTTACGACCCGGCGAGCGGGTCCGTCCTGGTCGATGGTTTTGACATAAAGGAGGCGGCCGCCGACTCCTTCAGGCGGCAGATTGGCATCGTCCTTCAGGAAAACGTGCTCTTCTCAGGCACGCTCGAGGACAACCTCAAATACGGGAAGCCAGACGCCACGCGGGAGGAGATCATTGAGGCAGCCAAGACGGCCAACGCCCATGATTTCATCGTGGCGCTTCCGGACGGCTACAGCACGGTCGTCGGCGAGCGCGGCGCCCAGATGTCGGGGGGACAGCGCCAGAGAATAGCCATCGCCCGTGCGATCATCAAGAACCCCCGGATCCTCATCTTTGACGAGGCGACGAGCGCCCTCGACCTCGCCTCCGAGCGCCTGATCCAGGAGGCGATGGAGAGGGTGATGAACGGCAGAACCACCTTCATCATCGCGCATAGGCTCTCCACCATACAGAAGGCGGACCAGATCCTGGTGATGGACCAGGGCAGGCTTTCCGAACGGGGCACCCACGCCGAGCTTCTGTCGCTCGGCGGGCTTTATGCGCGGCTCCACGCCCTGCAATTCAAGGAGCCCGAGTAGCGCCGCCCCTACACAAGCGCGGCGTCCAGGGTGATCTCGGCCTTCAGCAACCGGGAGACAGGACAGTTGGCCTTGGCCCCCGCGGCGACCTCCGCAAATTTCTGGGGCGTGATACCGGGGACCTTGGCCGCAGTCGTAAGATGTACGGCGGAGATAGTCCAGCTGGTCTTTGGATTGTTCTCGAGCGTGAGCGCGGCGCTTGTGCGAAGCGTGTCGGCGACAAAGCCAGCCTGCTCTAGGGCCGCGGAGAGTGCCATTGTGAAGCAGCCGGCATGTGCCGCCGCGATCAGTTCCTCGGGGTTAGTGCCGACGCCGCTCTCGAAGCGGGTCGCAAACGAATACTGGGTGTCCTTAAGGACCGAGCTGTCCGTCGTGAGGGTTCCCTTCCCGGCCTTGAGGTTCCCGTGCCACACTGCAGATGCATTTCTTTTCATAGGGGCCCAAACAAACTCGAATCCCTGCCTTTCGCAAATCGGCGCTGTCCCGGGTGCCCTTGACCCTGGAGTCGGCAAGGAGCTTAATCCCCGTGGCACAGGGGCAGCGTACCCGGAACGAGGAATAACAATGACCTACAAGACGATAGAGATGGGGCTAAACAAGAAGATCGCCCTTGTGGCGCACGACAACAAGAAGCGCGACCTTATCGAGTGGGCGAAGTACAACCGCGACCTCCTAGCCCACCATAAGGTCTTTGCCACGGGCACCACGGGCGCGGTGCTCGAGAAGGAGCTCAAGTTCCCGATCAAGCGCCTGGAGAGCGGCCCGCTCGGCGGTGACCAGCAGATCGGCGCCAAGATCGTCGACGGGGAAATCGACTTCCTGATCTTTTTCTGGGACCCGCTGGAGCCGCAGCCTCACGACCCCGATGTGAAGGCGCTGCTGCGCATGGCGGTTGTCTGGAACATCCCGATTGCGTGTGACCGCGCCTCGGCGGACTTCATCATCTCGTCGCCCCTCATGGACAAGACTTACCAGAGGATCGTGCCCGACTACTCCGATTACAGGCGCCGCCCGATTCCCGGGGAACCCGTCGCCATTGCGCCGGCGGCAAAGAAGTGATGCGCTGGTGAATCCGTTTTAAGGATACATTCTGCATCCCTCAAAGACCGGCCTGCGGGGAAAAGAAGCCAAAACGGACCCGCCAAAATTCTCGCAAAGTCAATACGACAGTTGTTTACAAACTCCGTAACCTGTCCGACACTGTTGAACACTTTCGGGAATATTACGTCCCGATTTATCAACAACCCTAAGCGAAGGAGAATCCACCATGGCCAAGAAAAAAGCTGTCAAGAAAGTCGCCAAGAAGAAGCAGTCGAAGGCGAAGTCGAAGAAAAAGAAGTAAGCGTTAGTCGTAGCCAATAGGGCGAGGAAGGTCAGTCAGGCTACAAGTGATAACCTTAATGCGCCCCGGCCTGCTGAGTTGGATTTCCAATTCGGCCTGATTCCGGAACAAGCGCCCTCGCCCGGTATTTTTCAGGAGTCGCTCCCGCGGGATTCCTGGTGACGCCACCGCCCCCAAGGCGGAGAACGCGGGAAACTCCGAGTCCCTCTCGATCCGGACAGTCCCTGGGGCGGAGATCGGCGGGACCGTCGGTTTTAGGATTGCAGCAGGAGGCCCATCGAACCCTGCGGCGCGATGATCACCTTTCCCGGGCTCTTCAGCGTGGCCTTGATGTCAAGGAGCCGAAACAGGGCGTCGGCAACCGCCGGGTCCTTCTGGACCTCGGCGAGAGCGGCTCCCACCACCTGGGGGCGTACGGCCTGGGCCTGGCCAAGCTTCTCTGATGCGCGCTTGTCGGCGTCGGAGTGAATGAGCGCGACCTGGTTGTCGCCATTCTGGCGCATGGCCGCCGTCACCTGGCGAAGGCGGTTCACGACCTTCAGCTCGATCTGCGCGGTCATTCCCCTGTCCCTGAACGCGACCTTCCTTATGTAGGTGGACCCGAGCTGGAATCCCCACTTGAGCGACGTAGGGGACACCTCCTCGCGCACCTTGCTTGAGAGCGCGTCCCTGTCCTCGAGCAGCGTCTCGAGCTTTAGGTTCGAGAGCTGGCGCGACACGGCAGTGGCTACGTTGGCGCGCAGCGAGCCCACCGGGTCGGAATTCTGGAAGAGGAAAGCCGTGCAGTTTGAGACAAACATCTCATACCAGACCCCCACCCCCATGGGTGCGCCCTCCTCCGAGTTCACAAGCTGGTTTCGAAGGTACGACTGCTGGAGGGACGTCGTCACGGTGTAGGCCTTCCCGAAGAACGGGAGCAGGAGCGCCTTCGGGCCAAAATGAAAGATGGGGAAGAACATCCCGGGTTCGCTCACCTCCCCTATCACCTTCCCGAAGTAGGTGTAGACGACCACGGTGCGCTCGGGGAGCGTCCGCCAGAGAAGGAACACGCGGCCGAGGCCCACGAAGATGCCGACAGCGACGAACGTGGCGATGAATCCGAATGCGACGGAGGCAAGGAAGGCGACCATGGTGCTAGGGGTTGATGACGGTCTGCGCGGCCTTTTCCCTCAGGGGCAGGAGCGCGTTGCGGATATAGGAGTCAAGCGCCTGCTTTCCGCCCTGATCATGTATGGCTGTCAGCGTCCGTCCGAGCTCCGTGATCGGGGCGGCATCGGCATCCGCCATATTGCGGGCGATCTGGACAGCCTGCTCGGCCATCGTGAGCTTCTGGTCGGCGTCGGCGCGGGCCTGGCTGATCGCGGCGGCGACCTGGTTCTGCGTCGTGTTGATCGAGGCCAGGGCGTCGTCGACGTCGGCGGGCGGGTCGATGGTCGTGATAAGGGCCGCCTCGAGCTCGATTCCGTAGCGAGCAGCCGTCTTCTTGCAGGCCATCTCCATGAACTGGTTTATGCTCGAGAGGTTCTTGCGCAGGTCGTTGATCGAGATGCCATCCACCGACACGTCGCCCGCCTGGCTGTGGAAGGTCGCTATCCGGTCGCGGAGGACGGAGATAAAGTAGCCCATGACGTGGGCCCGGGGCCGGGCGACGCCAAAGAGGTAGCCGTAGAGGTTGCGCTCGCAGGGCTTCCACCGGATCTGTCCCGTGAGCGAGATCGTCAGGTTGTCCTTTGTCACCGCCTCGATCGTCGACTGCTGCACGTCGGGATCCCAAATGATGTCCGTCGTCTGGATCGTCATGTCGATCCGGTAGAGCCGCTGCCACGGCCACTTGAAGTACGGGCCGCCGGGCTTGACGACGTGGATCAGCGGGAAATTGTAGCGGGGCATCTCCTCCTGCGTCAGGAGCGGGCCCAGGTCCGGATCGGTTCCCACCGTCCCGTTCAGCCTCGGGGCCCTTCCAAACGTGGTTAATACGCCCCGCTCGGTGGGGCCAACCGTATAGACGCCAAACAGGAGCGTCATGACTGCGGCCAGGGCGATTCCTGCGCCAAGGCCTATGAATACGATGGGGGTTATCACGGGGGGCTATCGTGGACCTTCTCAGGTGGGGAGGCAAGCGGTGAGAGTTCCGTGATGGCAAGGGCAGCCAGGACGATCACGGCGACCGTGGAGCCAAGCGAGGAGACCACGGGAATATGGCTAAGGGCCAGCACCCCGAAGGACGAGGCGGTCGCGACGGCCGACATGCGTATCGACGGCGGCGGTTCCTCGCCCATCCCCTGGCTCTCCGCCGAGAAGATGGCGTAGTTGTGGCTCAGGCACACACCCAGGAAAGCACCAAGTAGATTGAAGAGGTTCAGGGTCGCTCCCGCCAAGCCGAACACGCCGAATGCGAACAGGCAGGCCCCCGCCGGCACCGCGAAGATCCTCACGCCCCTGCGGATGCCGTAGAGCACGAAAACGCTGGCGCCGACGAAGGCCAGGCCGACGGAACTGAGGCGAAGCGCGGAGACCCGGTACCGGCCAAAAAGCCTGTTAAGGTTCTGGAGCTGACTGTCCGTCACCGTGCCGGTCCAGGCAGGTGGCTCGGCTCCTGGCGGCTCCTCGGCTATCGTAACAAACCAGCTGGCTCCGTTGCCGACGTGGACGAGGGACGCGATGGGCCCCTTCAGCACCCCGGCAAGGCCGCCGGCGAGCTCATCATATCCCGGCCTCGTCGTGCGCGCCTCGTCGGCCGTCCACGCCTCGAAGAACGGAAGGAACGCGCCGGGGTCGAAGCCGTGGCGCGCGAGGGCCGCTTTGAGGTCGGGCGCAAAGTTGCCCAATCCGGCAACCCGGCCTGGCAAAAGCCGGATCTCCTCCTCCGTGGGAAGCGCATAGCCGAGGGTCGCCGTCGGCGCGTCGGGATATCGCTCCTGGTGCCACTCGAGGAACGTCTTCAGGGAGGCGCGGGCCGCGGATGGTGTCGCCCCGCGGGAGATGTAGACCGTCCGGCCCTCGGTCTCGCCGAAGAGCGACCTGACACGCGCGTCGTTCGACTTGAGCTCGGGCGTGGGGATCTCGAGCTCCCGGATGTCGTCCTTCCAGTGAAGCCTCCAGGGGCCGAGCGCGGCCACGGCTGCCCCGAGGGCAAGCGCAATGCGCGCGATCGTCCTTACGGCCGGCCCCGCCGTAGAGGGCCTCCGGCGGACAAATCCGCGGGTCTCCAGGTGGGAGTCGTCCACCTGGGCGAACCAGAGGAGCGCCGTGCCGAGGGCGCAGACCAGTCCCGCGCTCACGAACACGCCGACCTGCCGGATGAGGGGCAGCTCCGACCAAAGCAGGAAGGAGAAACCGATCACCGTCGTGAGCGCGCTCGCCAGGAGCGGGCGAATGAGGCGTCCGACCCGCTCCCGATAGGGCTCCTCGGGCCTGCGCAGGGGCTGGAGGTAGATGTAGAATCCGTAATCCACCGCCACGCCCGCAAGAAGCGAGCCCACGACAAACACGAGCACGTGCACCCGGTCCCAGGCCGCGGTGGTGGCGACCCATGCCCCGAGGAGAGAGCCCAGCACGACGGGCACCAGGTGGAGGGCACGGTAGACACGCCGGACGCACACGGCGGCGACCCCAATGACCAGAAGAAGGGAGAGAAGGTTCAGGGTCGTGAGCTCGTGCTCTATCCTCGTGCGGCTTGCCGCAGCGAAACGCGATATGCCGGTCCAGATGACCGCCGCCTGCGGCTCCGACCTGCGCACGTCGGCGAGCGCGCGGGCGACGGCGTCAAAGACCGGGGCCTGGCCTTCGGGAACAAGGGGCGACGCAGCGGAGCGCGCCCACACGAGCGCATAATCCCCCGATCTTCCGTCCGCCAGGCCCGCCTGGGCGAGGCCGGATAATCTCCCCATGAGCCGCGGAACCAGGAGAAGCGGGTCGGAGGGGAGGATATCCTGGGTCGCCACGGCCTCGGGCTTGGCGAGATAGGCCTCGAGGTCCGCGGCGGTGCGCTCCGCAAGCCACGGGCACCAGGCTTTCCCGGCCCCCGAGGCTTCAAAGCGGCGGTTTTGCATGTCGAGCCATCCCGGCAGCAGAAGGTCGAACCGGCGCGAGAAGATCCTCTCGGCCAGGGCCTCGCGCGGCTGCGTGTCGGAAAGCGGCATGGCAGCCTTGATCGCGGGCGACGCCCGAAGGCTGCTGGAAAGCGCCTTAGCGGCGCGCTCGGCCCGGGCGGCATGGTCCTCGGGCGCCTCCCCTGCCCTCGCGGGAACGCTCACGGCAAGGAGTATGACGCGGGCCTCGTCCTCGCCCGCCAGGCTCCTCACCATGGAGAGCTCCGGGGAGCGCTCGTCCGTCGGCACCAGGTCCAGGACGTCCGTGGACACCTTTTGCCCGAGGTTAAGGCTCAGCATCCAGGCGGAGCCGGCCAGGGCGAATCCAAGGAGGATCGCCCGGGCCGTCCATTTTTGGCCGGGCGGTTCCATTACCGGACTCCCGACCTGCGGAAGAATTGCCGGGCCTCGGCGGGCGTGAAGGCGACCCCGGCCATGGTCTCGCCGACCTCGATCTCGATCCGCTGCGTGGCCGACCTCCTGAGTTCGATGCGGGTCACCTCGGTCGCCCTCCCATGGACAACGATCGTCCCCAGGGTGCGCGCCACGGAATCGTCCCTTGGCGTGAATGTGAAGCTCCAGTCGGATGGATCCCCTGAGGCCAGGACGTCGAAGTGCGGGGCAAGGGCAGCGACGTCAAAGCGCATCACCGGAAGGAGGGATGCGAGGGCCCCCGTCTCCCTGGAACCGGCCGGAATCTGTCGGTCCCGGCCCTTCCCGTCTCGGATAAGGAGCCCGCTTGGATCCACGATCAGGATCATCGGATCGGGTGCAATGTACTCGAGGCTAAGGCCCAGGTCCGGGGAAAGCCTGATGACGCCCTTGAGCACGGTGGGATCCTTTCGTATCGAGAAATACCGGCGCTCCGTGAAGGAAGCCCGAACCCCGCCCTTTGACGCCAATGCCTCGATGAGGGGCCTCCATGGCCCCAGGTCGGCGGGATCGCTGAGGGAAATCCCAGGCTCCGACGCTCCCCGAAGCCAGGGGGCCAGGAGCAATCCCAGGAGAAGAAGGCGGGGAAATCTCATGCCGAAGCCGCCTTCGTTCGGCCTGTCAACAGGGCGGTGAGGAGCCGGGCGTGCATCGAGACCATCCGCAGGTTGTCCCGGAGGTACCTGAAATGCGAGACACCGCCCTTTTCCCTGGGGACGTACACGCATGCGGCCTCGATATTCACGGCCGGGATCCCCGCCCACGCGAGCCGGACGGCGACCTCGGGATCAAAGTCATAGCGCCTGGCTCCCGTGGTGCTGCCTAGGACCTCGACGAGGGCCGCCAGGGGATAAACCCGGAAGCCAAAGAGCGGATCGGCGGCGGCCCTGCCCGAGGTCTCGAGGCGCGCCAGGCCGACGCTCAGCTTCCTGCCGTAGAGCCGCACGAGGGGGGCCTCCGGCCCAAATACCGGCGACCCACAGATCAGGGCCTCGGGCCGGAGGGCCGAGGCCGCCATGAAATCCGTGATCCGGTCCGCCGGGTGCTGGGAGTCGGCGTCCATGACGAGCGCGTGCGTGAACCCGGCGGCCAAGGCCTCCCCTGCGCCGGCAAGGACCGCGGCCCCCTTGCCCTGGTTGAACGGCAGCGTGATCACCCGCAGGCCGCTGCGCCGGCCGAGCCCCTCATGGCTCCCGTCGGTACTCCCGTCCACGACAACCCAGACATCGCTCCACCGTGAAAGCACCGCGCTCACGGTCTCCGCAAGGAGCCTACCCGGATTGAATGCGGGGATCATCACCAGGTGGGTTTTCTTGGGGGTCATGGATTTGCTCGCGCGGACAGCGCCTCGCAGACTCGCTGCTCAACCTCTCGCGTCAACTCCGCCGCGGACCGCCCGGGCTCGTAGGTCCAGGTGCGGTCCAGGGTTATCGTGAACGCAGCGGGCAAGACCTCGGGGGCCGGCCACCAGGGCCTGCCCTTTGCGCCGATCCCTGGGGTGGCGGTGATGACCATCAGGCGCACGGGCGCGCGGGCGCGGTCGGCGATGAGCGCGAACCCCGGCTTCATCCTGCCGACAAGCGTACCCTCGGCGGTGCGCGTGCCCTCGGGAAACACGAGGAGCGACTGGCCCGAGGCCACGCGTGCGGCGGCGGCCTTTATAAGGTCGAGGCCGCTGTCTCCCCTCACGTAGCCGGCCATGAGCGCGGCGGGCCCGATGGCTGGGTTTCGCATGAGCGAGGGCTTGAAGATGCAGACCGCGTCCGGCAGCCGCGCCAGGATGTAGGTCGCATCCGCTATCGACGGGTGGTTCGCGATGTAGACCGTCCCGGACGGGAGCTCGGGCCCGTCGAACCCGGACCAGGAAACCTGGACCGTCTTGCTGAGGTGGAGCCAGGCGAGCCAGCTTTTGAAAAGGCGCCGGATCATCGCCCTCACCATGCGCCCGTAGGACTCCCTGCGCGGAAGGACGAGAAGCACCGCGCAGGCCAGGTTCAGCAGGAGCCCCACGGCTCCGAACACGAGCCAAGAAAGGTAGTAGAGCGAGACCCACCGGATGCGTGAAAGGCGCCGTGTCACAGGGGAAGGAAGTTGAGCCACTGGTAGGGATTGGCCCTGAGGTACGCATCCACGACCCTGAGGAAGTCCTGGAAGTGGGCCCGGGCCCTCAGGAGCGCCCTCCGGCGGTCCTCACCCCTCAAGGGTTCGAACACGGGTGAGGCGACGACCGCGGATTCACCCGGCGCCGAGGGAACGCCGAAGGACAGGATCACCGGCCGGTCAAAGATCAGGGCGAGGTGATAGATCGTGAACGGGAACCTGCGCGGGCCGCCCAGGAACTCGAAGGACTCGCTCCGCGAGCTGTGGTCGGGCCGGTCGCATTGGAGCGCGACCGTGTCGCCGCTCAGCCCCGCCTCCTTGAGCGCAAAGAGCATCTCGCTCGGGTCATTCACCCACACAAAACGGAGCCGCTCCCCGAAGCGCGCCGCCAGGGCGTCCGTGTCGTGGGAATTGCCGACCCGGAGGCGAACGAGGTGCACCCTCCTGCGTGCCTGGCCCGCCAGCATGAAACCTGTCAGGTCGGAGTTTCCGATGTGGAAAGTCCCCAGGAAAGCCGGCCTGCCCGATGTGAGCCAGGCCCCGAACTCCTCGCAGCCGGGCGCCAGGACGCAGCGGTGGGGCAGACCGTCCGCGACCCGCAGGCGAAGGACAAGGGCCTCGCACACGGCAAGAAAATGGCGTTGGACGTCGCGGAGCCCGGGCTCCCTGCCGAGGACAACCCTTAGGTAGGCGCGCGACTGGGCCCTCTGCCTGGGCATCGCGAGCACCGCCGCCCACGTGCCGGCCGAGCGCAGGGGAGAAAACAGCACCTCCGGCAGGAGCTTGTCGCACCCGCGGAGGGCCTGGAAACCCCAGGAAGGCCCCGGGTTGCGCGGAGGGATGGACCGGGTGCTCATTGCCAGGTGAGGGTCATGCGCCAGCCGGGCGCGATCCACCCGTCAAACCCGGCCTTGGCGTGCAGCAGGTCGAAGAGGCCGGCGAGGTCGAGCGAGCCCTCGCCCTGCGAGGGCTCAAGGCGCACCCTGCCGAGCGCCCCGGGGCCCGGCTGGCGTGAAAGGGCGGCGGCAAAACCGAACGTGCGCTCGCTTGCCAGGCGGTGCTCGAGGAGCCAGGTCCCTGTCTCCTCGCCGCCGCACAGGAGTGCCCGCGGGGACGGCGAGAGCATGCAGGCCCTCAGGGCCTGAAGGGCCAGTAGGTTGCCGCCGGACACGGGAATGAACTCTCCGACCGCGCGTTGGCGGCCGATCAGGAGCTGCTGCACGGCACTCGGATGGATCGAGGTCTGGAAAAGCGTGGGGCTTGGAGCCGGGAAGCTGTCCAGGAAATCCTCCAGGGCCCGACTTTCAGCGTAGCCGCTCGCATAGAGGATTGAATCCTCCTGCGCAGGATCGAGCTGCGCGAGCGCGTTGCCAACGATGAGCCCGAGCGTCGTCATGCGGCGCGTGCTCCCCGGGGGAAACCTCCCCTTCAGGCGTTCCCGAGTGACGGCGGGAGACTCCCGGCCCGGGTCATCGGTCACAAGGGCCTGGATCGTCCGTTCAAGCATGGCGGAGAAGAAAAGCGGCGTGGGCGCCCCCGAAGGCGTTGCTGGCGCACACGACGCCGTCAAAGGACCCAGTGGGGAAGTTCTCGGTGGCGACCGCGCCCGCCATCGGGGCCCCGGGCCCGGCGATCACACCCGGGGCCATCCCGCCCCTTATCGCCTCCACGGCGATCGCCAGCTCCACCAGCCCGCAGCTTCCAAGCGTGTGCCCCAGGCTCCCTTTCCAGCCGGTGATCGGGGAACCAGGCAGCGCCAGGGACGCGGCCGCCACCTCCATCCGGCCGGCCTCCAGGGTCCCCGTGCCATGCCCCTTGAACCAGACCCTCAGGCCGCCCGCCGACCCGGAGACGCCCGCCAGGCACGCCGCAAATCCCGAGCCGTCCCCGCGGTTGGCCGTGAAATGGTGCATCTCGTTGAAGAGGCTCTGCCCCCCGAGGGCAAAGTCCCCTTCATCGCGCGACACGACCGCGAAGGCCGCGCCGTCGCCAAGCCCGATCGACCCCGTCGCCCTCTCGCGAAACGGAAGGGGCAGATCGCCATTGAGTATCTTCAGCGCGTGGAATCCCCCCGAGACAAACGGGCTGAGGAAGTCGAAGGAGAGGACGAGCGCCTTCTCGGCCAGGCCCGCCTCGACCGCGCGGGTCGCCTCCAGGAGACCCAGGTGCGCGGACACGCAGGCATGGGAGAGGATCGATACATCGGGCCCCCACCCGAGCGCGCGCCGGACCTCCTCGGTGCAGGTCGGGGGCGCACCCCACGCCGCGAACGAGGTTTCCCCGAACCTGCGCAGCGCATAGAGCCCGCCGACGCCAAAATTGCTTCCGGTAACGAAGACGGGCCTTTGCGGCGAACCCCACCCCTCGCCGGGAATCGAGGCCCCCAATCTTCTGAGCACGGCAAGCCAGGCCGGCGGGCTCGTGTCGTCAAGTTCCCGGCCGGGCAGAAGCGCGAGGGGTACGGGGTCCCCGCCGCTCCTGCCGAGCGAGCTGAGCATCCTTAGGGCGCTCGCTCCATCCAAAAGGCTCGCAAGGGTCTCCCTGGCGTCCCCCAGCGGCGTGATGCATCCGCTGGCCGCTAGGCGGATGGATGCAGGGGGTCCGGCCATGCTTGAGGTGAGGCGGACCGGGTGCCCTCAAGTCGGAAGGCGGCCCGGATCGGCTCGCTCCCTGATGTAGGCGGCTAGCGCGGCCACGTTCGCCAGGGCCCTCTTTGCCTCCTCGCTCGTAGCGATCTTGATTCCGAATTCCTTCTCAAGGCGGACGACCAGTTCCAGGGCGTCGATGGAGTCCAGGGAGAGCCCCCCTCCCACGAGGGGCTCATTGTCCGGGATGTCGGCTGGAGCAATATCCTCCAGTCTAAGCGTTTCCACGATCAGGAGCTTTAGCTTGGCAATCAGGGGGTCGGGCATGACGAGGGGCTCCGGACACTGCCCTAATGAAGCCGCCGCATCAACCCGTAATCAGCCGAAGGTGCCGGCGGCTATTTTGGCGCCAAACCCGCGAGCTTCTTGGCCACGCAGTCCCGCAGGTCGCCCACCGTCCTGACACCCATGATATCCTCGTTCGAAATGGTCACGTCGAACAGGTCCTCGAAAAAGAAGATGAGCTCGGCCACGGCGACCGAGTCGTACGCGAGGTCCTCGAAAAGCCGGGTGCGGTCCGTCACATGGGGCTCGCCGCCGGCGCCCGACGGGCGGTAGTCCACGACGGCCGCCATGATGAGCTCCCTCAGGGCCCCGGCGTCCCCGGTCGTGCGGTGGCGTTCGTAGGCTCCCAGGATCTCGGCGGGGAAGCGGGCGAGAGCCGGCCTGGGGCTGCGTGTTGGGGTATCGGCCATGGTCTTCTTCAATGGACAGCGGCCGCGACCGGAAGTGGCGGGTGGCTCTCCACCTTCGCGGGGGTAAACCATGTCCGCCACCCCTCGCGCGCCTCCAGGAGCAGCCACATCGCGAGCTGCCCCACGACCCTTGGCAGGAGGCGGCCGTTCAGTTCATAGCTGATGAAACCGAAGTACCGTCCGGTGTTCCTGCGGCCCCAGGTCCCGCGTTCCATCCGCGAGCGGGCGATCCGCGCGAGGCGCCGGTTGTAGAACGCCATCAGGATCCCGGCGGCGCGCCCCCCCTTGGGGGCAAACGCCGGGATCTCGAGGGCAGAGTTTCCCGTGGCGAAGGGCCGCGAGACCACCCCGAGATAATAGCTCCCCAGGTCCAGCCGGAACGCCAGGGTCATCAACTCGTGGTCTCCCATGTAGTAGTACTTGTCGCGGTAGATCGCGTCGAACCAGCGGTCGTGCGAGGCCTTGAAGTTGGCATTGTGCCGCGCCACCCGCTCCGCGGCGCTTCGGCCCGAAAGGCAGCTGTCGACAAGGGCCGCGGCAGCGCTTGCCGAGAAGCTGATCCAGTCCATGCCGGGTGAGTAAAAGGGGTCCATGAACGCGGCCGCGTCCCCGACGAGAACAAATCCGTCGCCGGCGTACCGGGTGCACGAGTAGGCGCAGTTGCGCCGGAAATGGACGTCGCCCTCCTGGAACGTGGCCCCTTCCAGGAGTTCGCGCGCGGCCGGATGCTCGGCCATGAAGGCGCGCAGCCGGGCCCCGATGCTCTGCCCCTCGGGCAGCTCGGTGATCCTCTGGTCGTAGACGATCCCGACGCTCATGTCCCCGCCCTTTAGCGGGATCCACCAGGACCACCAGCCCTTGCCGCAGATGTGGTTGGTGGCCGTGAAACGCACCGCCTTGCACCGCCTGGACCACTCGGGGTTCCGCTCGGCGAACTCCCGGGAGTCGAGGCTCTTGACGCCGTTCCAGCGGCTCCAGCACGCGGCGATCGGGTGCGCCTTGTTGGTCACGAGCCACCCGTTCTTCCGGGCGAGGATCGCTGCGACGCCGGAGGCGTCGACAACCCAGCGGGCTCTCTCCGTGCCGGTCCTGCCATCGTCCGCCGTCCAGCGAACGGTCTGGTTCCCCCCTTCCGCAAGGACCACCTCCTTTACCCGAGCCGGCCTAAGCAGGTGCGCACCCTCGGCCACCGCACGGGAGAGCACCTCCTCGTCCAGCACGGCGCGGTCGACCTGGTAGCCCGGGAAGCGCACATTGTACTTGGGGCCCGTCTCGCTGCAGTCGGCAAGCCCGCGCGTCTTCTTGTTATAGAACCAGAACCGCATGCCCTGCTTGACCAGGTGCTTCTCGTTCAAGTGGTCCGTCAGCCCGAGCACGCGGCCCAGGAAAAAGGCGCTCGTCTCGACCGTGGATTCCCCGACACGCCGCCCAAGGCTATCGCTCTTCTCTATGATCAGGATTCGCCAGCGCGGATTGCGCCTGCGCAGGAGAAGCGCCACCGAGGAACCCGCCAGAGCTCCGCCCAAAATGATGGCGTCCCATGCAGGCGGCTGCGGATTTTCGCTCATCCAGCATGGTAGGCTGCCCCAGCCCAAGTCGGATGTACACCCGCAATTTCTCTCGCCCGGCAGGGCGGGCCTCACACCCTTGCGGTCATGGACAGCCCCGTGCTTCGCATCTGGAAGACCGTGGTAAAGGCGGGACCGGCCAAGGCTGCGGTCACCGACGCCGCCACGGGGACCGTGTGGACGAGGTCTGCACTCGCCGCCGCCGCCGCCAGGTTTGCCGAGGCCTACACGGCCTCTGTCCCGCGCCCCCACGGCCGCAAGGTCGTCCTGTCGGTGGCAAACGGGGGCCCGTGGTTCGAGGTTTTCCTCGGGCTCGCAATGGCGGGAGCCGTACCCGTGCCGATTGACCCGGCTGAGCCCGAGGCCGCGGCGGTCGCCGCGGCAGAGGCCCTTGGCGCAACGCACCTCTGGCGCGACGGTCGCCTCTCGGCCCTAGGCTCCCAGAGGCGCAATGCGGCGGCGCGCACCCGCGCCTTCCTCGTCAAGCTCACGAGCGGGAGCAGCGGCTCCCCCAGGGGCCTGGAGGCCACGGCGGCCCAGATGGTGGCCGACGGGCGCCAGATCTGCGCCACCATGGGAATCCGGCCGGGCGACTCAAACCTGGCCACGATTCCTTTCGGCTACTCCTACGGTCTGGGCAACCTGGTCATGCCGCTCCTCCTCCAGGGAACGCGCATTGTCTGCGCCTCAAGCCCGCTCCCGCACGCGATCGCGCACGACGCACTCCGCCACAGGCCCACCGTGCTCGCGACCGTGCCACCCCTGATAAGGGCTCTTGCCGCGAGCGACCTGGAGAAGGGCTCCCTCGACAGCATCCGCCTGGTGGTATCCGCCGGGTCGCCGCTCCCCCCGGAGCTTGCCCAGGCCTTTCGTGAAAGGTTCGGGATCGGCGTCCACGGATTCTACGGCACAAGCGAGACGGGCGGCATCGCGTTCGACCGATCCGGGAAGGCGACCCTTTCCGGGCAAAGCGTGGGTGCGCCGCTCAAGGGGGTCCGCGTCGTGTTTCGAGGGCGCGGCAGATTCCAGGTATCCAGCCCGGCGGTGCTCGGTCGGGGCAGGTTTACCCCCGCCGACCGCGCCCGCCTCAACCTGGACGGGGAGCTCGTGCTCCTGGGGAGGACCGACCGCGTGGTAAAGGTGGCGGGCCGGAGGATCGACCTTGCGGAAATCGAGCGGATCCTCAGGTCGCTTCCGGGGGTGCGGGACGCGTTTGCCCACGCCCTGCCGGGCACCGAGCCCCTGCTTGCCGCTGCTGTTCTTGCGGATACCTCCGGCGCCGATCTCAGGCGCCGGCTGCGCTTGCACCTCGCGCCGTGGAAGGTCCCGTCCCGCATCCTGACGCTTCCCGAGTTCCCCGTGACCGGCCGCGGAAAGACCGATGTCCAAGGGTTGCGTCAGCTCCTGGCAGCACCGCGCACGGCCACCTCGATCTCGACGTTGAGCGCGGCGCGGCAGATGTCCGCCCGCAGGTAGCTCACGGCATCCCCTGGCCCGAGCATTCCCTCGTGCTCGAGCGCGCCCGAGACGAGGCCCAGGTCATCCTCGCTCCGCAGGAAGACCTTGAAATGCCGGCGTGGTGAGCTCCCGGAGCCCAGGCGCTCCCCAAGGCCGCTCGCTCTGGAGATCTGCCTGAGGTTCTCGAAGGTGCACTCGAGCTGGCCCGGGGTGTCCCCCGGCGCCACGGTCTCATGGCCAACCACCGCGGAGGTTCCCGAAATATACGCGTCCACCGTTTCGCCCCTGGGAACGACCGTTGCGCGGGCAAAACTCGGCGGCCTTGGCCCGTGCTCGGTGGGGTACTCGTAGGCCGGCACCTGGAGCGGGTTCTCAAAATGCAGGGGCTCCTGCGCTCCGGCAAGGAATACAATCGTGAGCTCCCCTCCCGCGGTGCCGACAGCGGAAGCCGCGGGGAGCCTGCGCGTGAAATCCCGGCCGAGGGCCGTCTCGAAGGCGACGGAGCGGCCCCGGCAGAAGGCGCGGTAGTTCTCGAGGCCCTCTATACCCCGCCCGTTGATGCTCGGCACGAAATTCCAAAGCCGATGCAGATGCAGGCCCTCCGCCGCGCCGATGACCTGCCCGTAGACCCGCTTTGCGGCCTCCTCGAGGCCTTCCCCCGGCCTAACCCGCGCGAAGCCCGCCATCGCCCCCTGCCCCGTCCAGACCAGGAGGTCGCCGCGGCGCTCCGAGTGCCCCGCGCATTCCAGGAGGATTTCCCGCGGCTCGCCCGAGAGCAGGGGCAGCCCTGCCTCGAAGGCCCCGTGGTCCGTGTCCGCCGGCCCTCCAAGGGCGAATTCGACCGTCATGCGCCTCGACCTACGCGCAGCCGGGCCGTGCGGACAAGCAATTTCCAGCTTGGTAAGGCCGATCGCCGGCCGATACCTTTGCCGGAAGATGGAATCCCCTCACCGCTTAGCCCCGGGCCACGGAACAAGCACCCCGTGAGGCCCTGGATATCCATCTTTCTCGGCTTCAAGGTCTGCGCCGGCGCCCTGGCCCTGATGCACCACCCGCGCCTTGCGGTTCTCGTTTTCTTTGCCCCGGACCCGTGGATCTTCATGCAGTTCGTGCTGCCCACGCACCAGGCCTTTGGTCCCGCGGCCACCACCTTCGAGACGCCCGGCCGCAATGTGTGGCTCACCATCGATGACGGACCGGACCCGGCGAGCACACCGGCGCTCCTGAAACTCCTTCAAAGCCACCAGGCAAGGGCCACGTTCTTTGTGGTCGGTCAGCAGGTCGAGAGGCACCCGGATCTGGCGCGCATGATCGTTTCCGAGGGGCACTCGATCGCCAACCACACGCACACCCACCCCTCATGGACCTTCTGGAGCGCCGGGCCCGGGCGCACCGCCGCGGAGATCGACCGCTGCGTTGCCGCCCTCCTCCTGGCGGACGTCCCCTTTGAGCGCTATTTCCGCCCCCCCGTCGGCGTCAGGAACCCGTTCCTCCAGCCCGAGCTGGCGTCCCGCGGCATGCTCCTTGTCCTTTGGAATGCTCGGGGCCTGGACGGCGGACGGCGGCGGCCGAAGGCCGCCCTCTCGCGAATTTCAGGCCAGATCCAGCCCGGCGGCATCCTCCTCGCGCATGAGTCCGGCGTGCGCCCGGCGCAGCGTCTCGAGTTCGTGGACCTTCTCCTGAAGCACCTTTCCGACGAGGGCTACCGCTGCGTCCTGCCGCCCCGCGAAGCCCTCAGGACCTAAAGGGGGTCCATGCGTCAGGGCGACTCGTCCTCGCGCATCTTGAAGGTCATCTGCACGGTCTCGCTGCGGCCGTCGGGCCTCGGCCCGATGGAACGGGTGTGCTCGCAGGCCTCGAGAACCGAACGGTCGAAGTCGGCATTGCCCGAGGAGCGGACGATGCGCACGTGCGAGAGACCGCCGTCGGCCGCAACAAAGAATTCGAGCTTTGCCGAGAGGCTGTCGCTCACGCCCTCCGGCGGCGTGTGGTTCTCCTTGATGCGGGACTTTAGCAGGGAAAAATAGGCGTCGAGCTCGCTGCCCTCCTCGCGCGTGAGCGCCTTGCCCCCTGCGCCGCCCGCCGTGTTCTTTGTCGAACCCCCGATGACGCCCTCCTTGATCCCCTCGGCGTCAATGTGCTCGACCCTTCCCGCCTTGGCCGCCGCCTGCTCCTTCAGGAACTCCTCGTGCGAGATCCGCTTCTCCTCAGCCGCCTTCTCCTTCTGGTATCTGTCCTCGAGCCGCTTCTCCCGCCTCGCCTCAACGCGCTTAAGCTCGGCCACCAGGTCGACCGGCTTGGCGGGCTTGGTCGGGGCCGGCACGGCCTGGAGCGGCGCCGACTGGATCGGCGAGGCCTGGGGCGCCGGGGTTGGCAGGGGCTCTGCCCGGGCGACCGGGGCAGGCGCGAGCTTCACGCCGCCGGGATTTCCGAGTGCCGGCGCCTCGGTCGCACCGTAGTTGTCGCCGGCGCCCGCCACCAACTCGAGGATCTTGGGGCTGTCGTCGTGGATCGTTCCCGCCGCAAAGCTGAAGAACAGGACGAGCCCCACGGCCGCGCCATGGATCAGCACGGACATGCCGTAGGCTCCCGGGGAGGTTGCGCTCATTTGGAGGCGGCCTGGGTGTCGAAAGTAAACTTGAGCAGGTTGGCCTTCTTCAGCTCATCCATCAGGGCCACGATCTTCTCGTAGGGCACCTTGGCGTCGCCGCGCACGCGGATGACCGGGGGCTTCGACTCAAGCGCGTACACGTGCAGCCGGCTCCGGAGCTCGGCGATGCCCACCGGCTTTGGGTTCGTGTCGATGTAGGTGTTGCCCTTTGCATCTATCGAAATCGCGACGAAGTGCGCGTTCTTGTCGGCGTTCTGCTGCGCGCTCTTGGACTCCGCAGGCAAGTTGACCGGGATGGTCTGCTCCTGGGTCGCCTGCGTGGTGATCATGAAAATGATCAGCAGGGTGAATCCCAGGTCGATCAGGTTCGTGACGTTGAGCTCCGCGATCGGGTGCGACTGACGGGGTCTCCTGAAGGTCCTTGCCATGGTGTTTGTCGGCGTGGCGATCCTAGTCCGACTCGAGCTCGATGCGGTCGGCCAGCGAGCTCGCGAAGTTCTCGAGCTCGGTGGTGAGCGTCTTCGTGGAGGCGAAGAGCAGGTTGTAGCCGAAGAGGCTCGGGATTGCCACGAGGAGGCCCGAGATCGTCGTCAGCAGCGCGGCCGATACACCCGGCGCCAGGGTTTGGATGCTCGCGGTCTGCTGCACCGACACCGCGCTGAAGGCGTCCATGACGCCCCACACCGTCCCGAGGAGCCCGAGGAAGGGCGCGCCCGAAACCACGGAGGCCAGGAAGATCATGTTCGACTCGTAGCGGAGCGTCTGGCGGGCGAGCGCGCGCTGCAGGGCGTTCTCGGCGTGCTCGAGGCGGAACCGCGTCGTGTCGATTCCCTTCTCCTTGCCGATGGCCGCGGCCCGCCAGTAGGCCTCGACGGCGTCGCTCAGAAGGTCCGCGTAGGGGATGTCGCGGCGCTGGCGGAGCGATTCCGGCAGGTCGAGCAGCTTCTTCTGGTCGCGCAGGTGCCGCTCGAACTGGTGGTTAAGGCGCCTGATGGAGCTGAGCTCGCCGCGCTTGCCGAACATGACGGCCCACGCGATCACGCTTCCGACCGCCAGGCCGCCGGTGATCGTCTGGCCGACCACGTCGCAGTGCTCGAAAACGTCGATGATGTTGGCTGCCGCTAGAACAGGGACGAAATGCGCGAACATGGCCACAGAGTTGGGGGTTTTTCGGGATTCGTCCATTGGATTTCAAAGCGTCCTCGCCAAATGGCGGGGATTTACCCAATCTGGGCCGGACATGGTCCTTAAAGCCAAACACACCGGGAAGCTCATCTCGTTCGAGGGCTCAGAGGGAAGCGGCAAGACCTCCCAGATCACACGGCTCGCCGAGCGGCTCCAGAAGCTAAAGCGCGACGTCACGACGGTCAGGGAGCCCGGCGGCACCGAGATCGGGGAGCAGATCCGCAACATCATTGTCCACAACTCCAAGGGGGACGAGATGTGCCCCGAGACCGAGCTCCTGCTCTTTGCGGCGGCGCGCGCCCAGCTGGTTCGGGAGATCATCGCCCCGGCGCTCATGCGCGGCTCGATCGTCCTGAGCGACCGTTACCTGGACTCTTCGACGGTATACCAGGGCATAGGCCGGAACCTGGCGGCCGATCCCGTGGCCCAGATCAACCGCTTTGCCGTCGGCAACGTGATGCCGGACCTCACGATCGTGATCGACGTTCCGACCCAGGTCGGGCTGGCCCGCATCCGCCAGCGCGCCTCGGACCTTCCCGACCGCATGGAGCGGGAGAACATCGACTTCTACGACAAGATCCGCGAGGGCTACCTGGTCCTGGCCAAGGGCCTGCCCGAGAGATTCGTGGTCGTCGATGGCAAGGCCGACGCCGCCACGACCGAGAAGAGGATCTGGGAAGCGGTCAAGCCCCGGATATCCTGATAATGCCCGCGACGGTCCCATGGCCGCCGGCATTGGAGGGCACGCCGGCCGTTTCCGTGATCGAGCGGGCGATCGAGCGCCGCCGGCTCTCCCATAGCCTGCTCCTGGCCGGCGACGACCCGGAGGTCCTGGCGTCGGCCGCCCTGGCGCTCGCCGACCGGCTCCTTAACAGGGGCTCAAAGGGCCCGTCCCCCTACCCGCCCGACCGCCATCCCGACTGCTTCCTCGTTCGTCCCGCGGGCAAATCCCGCTCGATCAAGGCCGAGGTGATCCGCGACCTGATTGGCCAGATCAACGTCTCGCCCAGCGTCTCCCAGTTCAAGGTCGTGGTGCTCCACGACGCCGACCGCATGAACGCGGCCGCTGCCAACATCCTGCTAAAGACCCTCGAGGAGCCGCCCGCGAACACGACCCTCCTCCTGCTGACGGCGCGCCCCCATGCGCTTCTTCCCACGATCAGGAGCCGGGTGCTCCATTTCCGGTTTCCGGGGCTTTCCGCGGCGGTCCCCGCCGAGGGCTGGGAGGGCTGGCTCGCGGACTACCGCGCGTGGCTAGAGCGCCTGGGCCACGGCGTGGCGGCGGGCCGCTCCGCGGCCGAGGGCATCTTCGGGCTCTACGGCCTTGTGGCGCGCTTTGGGGCCATGCTCGACAAGGCCTCGGCCCTTGAGACCGCCCGCCGCAAGGCGCTTTTGCCCGAGGCCACCGACGATGACGAGCTGGCGGCCATCGAGGTGGAGATCTCGGTCGGGCTGCGCATGCGGATGTTCGCCGGCATTGAGGCGGCCACGCGCGCGCATTCGCTCAAGCTCCTCGCCTCGGGGGACAACGATGCCAGGCGCCCCCTTATCGCCTCCACCGACGCCTTGGAGCGGGCAGCCGGGCTCCTCAGGGTCAATCTGAACGAATCCGCGGCCCTGGAGGACTTCCTGCTCGCCTCGCTCAGGATCTGGACGAGGCGCTGAGCATCGCTGCTCCGAAGACACCCGCGCTGTCGCCAAGGGTCGGGCGCAGGAATTCGGTCCGGATTTCGGTATTGAAGAGGTGCTTGAGCACGGCCGCGCGGGTCCCCTCCTCGTAGAGGATGCCGATGTTGCCGACCCCGCCGCCTATGATGACCGCGTCGGGATCGATGATGTTGATGACGGCAGCGATCGCCTCGCCAAACTTGGCCTGCAGGCGCCGCAGCGTTGCGCGGGCGGCCGGCTCACCCCTTGAGGCGCGGGCCACGATCTCGGGCATGCGGGCGCTGTGCCCGGAATGCTCCTTGTAGTACCGCTCGAGCGCGGGCCCGGAGATGACCGTCTCGATGCAGCCCTTCCGGCCGCAGTAGCACAGGGTGCGCTCGGCGCGCAAGGGGTTGTGGCCCCATTCCCCGGCGATCCCGTGGAGCCCGTCCAACACCTTCCCGTCGACCACGATGCCGCCGCCGCACCCGGTCCCGAGGATGAGCCCCACGACCACCTTGCGGTTGCGCCCGGCCCCGAACATCGCCTCCGCCAGCGCAAAGCAGTTGGCGTCGTTCGCCATCCGCGGCTCCACGCCCAGGGCGCGCGCGAGGTCCCGCCCGAGGGGCCTGCCGTTAAGGCAGGTCGTGTTGGAATTCTTCTGGATGCCCGAGAGCGGGTCGATGACGCCCGGGGTTCCGATCCCGACCATGGCCGGCCTCTTCTCGCCCGTCTCCCGCTCGAGCATCTCCACGACCTTCACGACCTGGCGGACCACGTGGTCATACCCCTTGGCGCCCTCGGTAGGCAGGCGCAGGCGGCAGAGCGCGCAATCGGGCCTGGCCGGGTCAATCACCGCCCCCTCGATCTTGGTGCCGCCCAAATCGATCCCAAAAAGGCTCATGCTCTACACAATAGCGTTAAGCCCGATCACCTCGGAGTAATAGCGCGAGGAGAGCTTGGGGGTTCGCTTCTGCGTTGCAAAGTCCACGTGCACGATCCCGAAGCGCCGGGTGTAGCCATCGGCCCACTCATAGTTGTCGAGGAGCGACCAGACAAAGTAGCCCTTGGCGGGCACGCCGTCCGCGATCGCGCGGTGGAGCTCCCTGAGGTAGCCGCGGAGGAAGTCGCGCCTGTGCAGGTCCAGGACCTCGTCGTTCTTGACCGGCTCGTCGTCGTAGCCGCACCCGTTCTCGGTCACGTAGATCTCCTTCGGGCCGTAGTTCTCGTGGGCCAGGCGCAGGCCCCAGTAGATCGCCTGCGGGGTGATCTTTAGCCACTTGCTGTCGGCCCTCGGGTAGCTGTCGAGGGTGTCCACGTCCTGGTACTTGGCACCGGCGTGGGCCCGGACGAAGTGGCCCGTGTAGATGTTGATCCCGAGGAAATCGGTCGGAGCGCTAATGAGTTCAAAGTCGCCCGGCCGCACCGAGGGCGCGTCCTTGCCCACCCGCTTCAGGTACCCCTCGGAATAGCAGCCCCGGTGGATGGGGTCCAGGATGTGCAGGTTCCGGTCCACGAACCAGGCGTTGGCTGCCGCGATGTCGGCCTCCGTCTCGGTGACCGGTATCGGCGTGTCACAATTGTCCGTGAGCCCCACGCGGGCGTCCTTGCCGCCGTGGGCGCGCACCGCGCGCACCCCGTGGCCGTGGCACAGGAGCGCGTTGTGGAACGTCTCGTTGAGCTTCTGCGGGCTCACCGGGCGCCCGGGAGCCGCCAGGCCCCAGGGGCCGTAGGCCAAGGATGTGAAGCAGCGGATCTGGTTAAGCGTGATCCAGTTCTTAACCTTACCCGAGAACTCCCTCACCAGGGTGTCGGCGTAGGTTGCAAACGCATCCACGGTCACGCGGTCCGTCCAGCCGCCACGGTCCTCGAGGGCCTGGGGCAGGTCCCAGTGGAACATGGTGACCCAGGGCGTTATCCCGTTCTCCCGAAGGGCGTCAAAGAGGCGGTGGTAAAAATCGAGCCCGGCCTGGTTGATCGCGCCGTCGCCCTTCGGGAAGATCCTGGGCCACGCCACCGACATCCGGTAGTTGCGGATCCCGAGTGAACGCATGAGCGCAAAGTCCTCCCTGAAGCGGTGGTAGTGGTCGCACGCCACGTCGAGCGTGTCGCCCTTGAGGATCTTTCCCGGGATGCGGGAGAAGCGGTCCCAGACGGACTCCCCCTTGCCGTCGGTGAATGCGGCGCCTTCGATCTGCGGCGCGGCCGTGGCGGCGCCCCACACAAAATGGGGCGGGAAGGTGGAGTTGGAGGAGGTCTTGAACGGCATGGTGCAGGCTCAGTGCGCCCGATCGAGTGCCGCACCCGCGCAGGAACGCACGAAGCGACATGACAAGGGTTTATGAGAGGCAATTCTTTGCTATTGCCTGTGTGGGGCATTCGTTCTGTTTATCGGGTAAATCGCTTGCAAGGCTCATTTTCGACTGAAGATGCGCGTCTTCCCTTAACGCGATCCTCCCCATCCCTTTATGGCCCAGGTCCAGCTTGAAACCCTCACCAAGGTATACCCCGAGAAAAGCGGCCCCGGCGTCACAGCCGTCAAGAGCATAAACCTCCACATTGAGGACCGCGAATTCATGGTCCTGGTGGGCCCCTCGGGCTGCGGCAAGTCGACCACCCTCAGGATGATTGCGGGCCTGGAGGAGATCTCCGGGGGAACCGTGCGCATCGCCGGTCAGGTCGTGAACGAGGTCCTGCCCAAGGACCGCGACATCGCGATGGTTTTCCAGAACTACGCGCTCTACCCGCACATGACGGTGTATGAGAACATGGCCTTCGGGCTGAGGCTGAGGAAGTTCTCCAAGGCGGACATCGATGTCCGGGTGCGCGAGGCCGCGGCCATGCTGGGCCTGGAGGCGCTCCTGGAGCGCAAGCCGAAGGCACTCTCCGGGGGGCAGCGCCAGCGGGTGGCGCTCGGGCGCGCCATCGTGCGGAAGCCCAAGGTCTTCCTCTTTGACGAGCCGCTCTCGAACCTGGATGCGAAGATGCGCGTCTCGACCCGCACGGAGATCTCCAAGCTCCATGCCCGGCTGGGCGCCACGATGATCTACGTGACTCACGACCAGGTCGAGGCCATGACCATGGGCGACCGGATCTGCGTCATGAAGGACGGCGACATCATGCAGGTGGCCCCTCCCCTCGAGCTCTACAACCGCCCCGAGAACATGTTTGTCGCGGGCTTCATAGGCTCCCCGCCCATGAATTTCTTCAAGGGCACCCTGCGCCGGGCCGGGGGCCACCTGGCCTTCGTCGAGGACAACACCAAGGCCGCGCCGCTCACGATTGCGCTCGACGAGAGGCTCGCGAGCAAGTCCTCGGACTACGTGGACAAGGCGATCGTGTTCGGCGTTCGCCCGGAGGCGATCCACGACCTCCTCACGGTCGCCGCGCCCGACCCGGGCCGAACCGCCGACGTTAAGGTCGAGGTCTCCGAACCCATGGGATCGGAGACGCTCCTTTACCTGGACACGGGCGCCACCTCTTTCGTCGCCCGGGTAAACCCCACGGACCGATTCGAGGCGGGACAGAGGGTCCAGGTCACCTTTGACCTGACCCACGCCCACCTGTTCGACCCCGCAACCGAGAAGGCGCTCGCCTAGCTTGCGGCGCCTACTTCGGGGCCTGGGCTTCCTTGGCCCTGCCGCGGGCTGCGAAGATCAGCATCAAGGCCCCGAAGACCAGCAGGATCACGCCCCAGATGAGGTTGATGTTGATGTCGAGCGAGCGGTGGTACATCGCGGCGTCGTCCCTGGTGACGAAGCCGTAGACGGTCATGAGGAGGCCGACGAGCGAGAACATGAGGCCGATTGGCCAGCGAATATCGAGTCCCATAGAGGTTTTCCTTTTACCAGAAGATTAGGTTTAGAACGACGCATGCGCCCAGGAGAACCGCGCCGATGACGGCGGGGCGCTGGATGAAGGGGGTGCCCTCCTCCTTGATCTTGGGCGTGAGGGAATAGACAAGGCCCGTGAGCTCCTGGTCGGTCTTGGTCCTCTTCGTCGCAAGCGAGATGCCGCCCGTCAGGACGAAGCAGACCAGGAAGGCGAAGATCGCCAGCCAGAAGTTCTGGGCCATCTCGCTCGGGAACGTATGGAGAACCCCGAGGTAGCCGCCCTTCATGCCCGGGGCGTTGCCCGTGGAGATCGTGAGCGCGTGGACAAGTCCGGAAGTCGCGGTGCCGCCCAGGAGACCTATGAAGGCTCCGGTCCCGGTCGTGCGGGCCCAGAACATCCCGAGCAGGAACGTCGCGAAGAGCGGGGCGTTCACGAACGCGAACACGAGCTGGATGATGTCCATCGCGTTGTTGTAGAGCGCCGCGAAGTACGCGCAGGCGATGCTCAGGAGGATGCCCACGACCGTGATGGCGCGCGCCATCTTCATGTAGTGCTCATCGCTCCGGTTCGGCGCGAAATAGGCCTGGTAGAGGTCGTAGGTCCACACCGTGTTGAACGCCGTCACGTTGCCCGCCATGCCCGACATGAAGGAGGCGAGGAGACCCGTGAGGGCGAGGCCCAGGAGGCCAGGCGGGCAGTAGCGCTTCACGAGCGAGAGGATGACCCCGTCGTAGTCGTACTCGGCGACGGAGTTCCAGAGGCGGTCGCGGAAGGTGTCCTCCGCCATGGGGGCGGCCGCATAGTCCTTGATGAGGGAGGCGACCTTCTCGGGGTCCATCTTCTTCCCGACGGCCGCGCTCACGTCCCTGAACGCCTGGTCGGCGGGTGCCGAGGCGTCGGCGACCACGACTGCCTGGGCCCGGCCAAAGACGGCGTTGTCGAGGATCGGGGCCGGGATCCGGTACCCCTTGGAGGGGACCGTCATGAGCGCCACCGCGATCATGCCGGGCAGGATCACCAGGGCCGGGAAGAGCATCTTCGGGACGGCCGCGACAAGGGGAGTGTTCCGGGCGGCCGTCATGTTGCGCGCCGCCATCGCGCGCTGGACGACCAGGAAGTTCGTGCACCAGTAGCCGAAGGACAGGACAAACCCGAGGCCGAAGACCATCGCGAACCAGTCCACTCCCATGGGGTTGTTGGCCGGGCCCGCAAGGAGGGTGCTCCAGGCGTGCGTCCAGGCGCCCGGCCCGTAGTGGATGCCTTCCGGCCGCAGGTTGAGCGACGACGGGTTCGTGGCGACCCCGGTCAGGAGCTCCGTCAGCTTGGAGTAGCCCCCGACGTCCTTTAGCCCCAGGTAGACTACGGGCGCAAAGCCGAGGACGATCATGAAGAACTGGAGGACCTCCGTGTAGATGGCGGAGGTGAGGCCGCCCTTGAGCACGTAGACCAGGACGATCGCCGAGCAGATCCAGAGGCTCGCATGGTAGTTCCAGCCGAGGAGCAGGTGCAGGAGCTTCGCCAGCGCGTTCATCGAGATTCCCGACGCGAACACGGTCATGACCGCGAATGCGGTCGAGTTGAGCGCCCTCACGCGCTCGTCGAAGCGCATCTTCAGGTATTCCGGCACCGAGCGAGCCTTCGATCCGTAGTAGAACGGCATCATGAACACCGCCAGGAAGATCATGGCCGGGATGGCGCCCACCCAGTAGAAGTGGGCCGTCGAGATCCCGTACTTGGCGCCGCTGGCCGCCATGCCCACCAGTTCCAGGGCCCCCAGGTTAGCCGAGATGAAGGCAAGCCCGGTGACCCAGGTCGGTATGGAGCGGCCGGACGTGAGGAAGTCCGACGAGCTCTTCATGTATTTCTTGAGGGCAAACCCGATGCCGACGACGAACGCCGTGTAGGTCAGCAGAATCAGGTAATCGAGCCAAGTAAGCGTGACTTGCATAGCTGGGGGGATTTTGGGGTGGCGGTCGGGGGTCGGCGGGCAGGGAGCCCGCCTGCGCCCGCTCGGAGGGAAAAAGGTGCGACGCGGGTGCGGGGAAATCAAGCAACAATGGTATCCGCGCCCGATCGAACGGGGTTCGCGCGGCCCACTAATTCCCGGGCTAATGCCGGCGCGAAGCTTGTCTGCTCAGGCGGGACACCCCCCGTCGGGAGCCCGCCTTGACCCGCCTTGTTAACGCGGCAGCATTGGCGGTCATGCCCGCCCCATCGCCGCTTTCAAGCGCCGAGGCTCTCGCCGACGCCGGGCACGCATTCGCACACGAGAAGAAATGGACCGAGGCGATCGCCGCGTTTGAGCGTGCCCTGGCGCTAAACCCGAAGCTCGGCCTGGCATGCGGCGCCCTCGCCTTCTGCTATGAGAAGACCGAGCGCTTCGCCGACGCGATCGGAGCCTACTCAAAGGCCACCCTGCTTCTTCCCGACTCTCTCGCCCTCGCGTTCAACCTGGGCAACGTCCTGCGGACCGAGGGCCGCCTCGCGGAAGCCGAGGCGTCCTACCGGAGGGCGCTGGCACTCGACCCCTCTCACGTCCTCTCGCTTACCAATCTGGGCCTCACGCTCCACGCCCTGGGGCGCCACGACGAGGCCATTGCCTGCTACGCGCGGGCGCTGGAGATAAGGCCCGACTACACGGAGGCCATCAACAACCTGGGGAGCGCCTACGTCGCCAAGAACCAGATCGGCACCGCCCTGGAAGCCTACCGGGCGGCCCTACTCCTTGACCCATCGAACCGGCGCATCGCGTTCAACGAGGGTGTGGCACACCTGCTCGCGGGCGACCTGGAGGCCGGATTCAGGGGCTACGAGCACCGGGTCATGCCACCCTGGCAGCAGGCATTCTCCGGGAAACGGTGGGACGGCAGGGAAAGTCTCGAGGGCCGCTCGATCCTTGTCGCCTACGAGCAGGGATTTGGCGACACGATCCATTTCGTGCGCTACGCCGAGCTGGTGGCGGAGATGGGGGCGGAGGTGCACCTCCTGGTGCAGCCGAGCATGAAGCGCCTCCTGTCGAGCGTGCGCGGCGTCACCTCGGTCGTGGCGGCGGGCGAGCCGCTTCCCCCGCATGACACGCACTGCTCCATGATGAGCCTGCCCTTTCTTCTGGGTACGACGCTGGAGACCGTGCCCGCCCGGATACCGTACCTTGCCGCACCGCCGGAGCTTGCCGGCGCATGGAGGCAGCGCCTGGAGGGCCCGCGGCCGCTGGTGGGGCTCGCCTGGTCCGGAAATCCGGGCCATCACCTTGACCGCTGGCGCTCGGTCCCGTTGGCGCGCCTCATCGATGCCCTGGGCGGAGTCCCTGCGCGCCTGGTGGGCCTTCAGAAGGAGATCCGCCTCCCGGACGCCGAGACGGTCGCCTCCCGGCAGAGCGTCTCGTATTTTGGCGGCGACATCGGCGACTTTGCCGACACGGCGGCCCTCATCTCGCAGGTGGACCTCGTGGTCTCGGTCGACACCTCCGTCGCCCATCTGGCGGGAGCCCTCGGCAAGCCCGTGTGGCTTCTCCTGCCCCATGCACCCGACTTTAGGTGGATGCTGGGCCGAGCCGACAGCCCGTGGTACCCCACCGCGCGCCTGTTCCGCCAGCAGAGGCCCCAGGACTGGGAGCCCGTGCTCGCCTCGGTTCGGCAGTCTCTCAGGGAGTGGGTCGCGCGGCCGCAGTTCGATCGCTAGGGGACGCTCCGGGTGATCGCGAGGATCTCACCGCTAAACCGCGGTACGGTGTTAAACCCCCCTACTCGGTTCTCGCCCACCGTCACGTGATCGGGAGCCGACGAAAACTCCTCGGTATCCTCGGTTAGGACGGTGACACCGTTCCAGGTGACGGCTAGGGTCTTGCGGGGCCCCGAGGAGCCCCTTGGAACGACTCCCTCCCCGGGGCTGTGCATCGAAGCCATGTCGATCCCGATCTCCTGGGGAACGGTCGGGTCTACCAATATCGGGGCGCTTTTCGCGCCCCCGTAGCCCCATTTGTCATGGCCCACGATCACGTGGAGGCCATCCAGGTAGGTGACATAGACACAATCGCCAGCCCCGGCAATCCCCGTGGTCACGAGGGGTTCCGAGCGGGCCTCCACCGCCCACGGAATGACGACGCGCATGCGGACGCCCCCATAGCCTTCCGTCGGGAACGGCTTCTTCAAGAGCCAACAACCGGCGGCAACGGCTGCGGCGGCGACCGCGGCCGCCTGCCACGGACCAAGCTTCCCGTCCCAGAGGGGCGGCCGTTTCGTCGCCCGAGTGGCCGGTTCCGCGGCATCCCTCCTTCGGAATGCCACGCCGCATGTTACGGCGATCAAGGCCAGCCACGCACATGCTGATCCCCAGTAGCTCAAGCGTAGAATCGTGCTGCCCCTGTACGAAAGGCTCACGTCGTGCGTGCCCTTTGGGACCGGTATCGCGACGAGACCTTCCGCGCTCTTCTGGGCGAGAACCGTTGTGCCGTCCACCGTCGCCGAATATCCGGGCACGAAAAGCTTTGGCGTTTCCACAAAGCAGTCGCGGTTGGCGACAACCCGCGCGTGGAAGGGTGTAAGGGATAGGAGCCGGACGGCCCGCGTCCCCTCCGCCAGCGGTTCAACCGCTACACGGGCTACGGTACCGCCGGAAAGGCCGGCTTTCCCGACGACCCTTATGGAAACGGTCTCCGCGGCGTTCGTGCTGTTCTGCAGGATGAGGCACCTGCCGGATTTGGGGCCCGCCCCAAACGCCCGGGGCATGCCGGAAAAAGGCAGGCTGTAAAAGTCATCCAGCGTGCCCCCGAGGCATTGGAGCTCCCCCTCGGGGGCCTTTCCGAGGAAATCGAACCTTAGGACCTCGGACTGGCCCGGACCCAGCAGGACCGAGGGGGAATGGGCTTTCGGACCCGCGCCCCCAAGCTCGATATCCGTGACGCGCGGCGCATCCAGGGCCGCATCCGGCCGCAATGTGGCCCCATCGGCAAAGGGCATGCGCGTCTTCAGATCCAGGAGCCGTGTCTCAAGTCTCGGGTCCATGTGCCCGTTCGAAAAATAGGACGGAGTCCCCAGGTACTCGTAGGAGTGGGTCCGTGACAACGTGATGTTCTCGGGCAACAGGCGGTTCTCGGAGGATTGGGCGGAGGCGCCGACCAGGGAGGCCCTCATGTAAAATTTTCGCACCTCGCCCGCGCTCCAAAGGCATGCCCCTGCGACGAGGCAGGAAATGGCAATCCGCTGCCGAGGTCCCCGCGCGCAGAGTCTGCCGAGCGCCGGCCCGCTCAGGAAAACGGCAATGCCAGCCAACAGGACATAGAATCGCTCGACCGGCCACTGGTTCGTCATCGCCAGGAGTTCCGTCGGCAAGCTTTCCCAGGCGAGCCGGGTCACGGCGGGGATTGGCCAGGTGAACACGAGCATCACGGCGAAGCACCCGAGCAGCGACCGCGCCGCCTTCTCGCGGGCGGAGGCCCAGGTTGCGACAAGCACGCAAGCCCAGAGTCCGTAGCCAAGCTGCACATCGCCGAGAAGGCGCCTGCCGTCGCTGCTGACCGGCAGGAGGCTGTTCGCCCAGCTCTGGTGAAGGATCGACATCTTGTATTGGAGGGTCGAAAGGGCCTCGGCGCGCGTCACCTGGGGCAGCCCGAGCAGCGCAACCGATACGAAGAGGTAGCCGGCGAGGGCAAGGAAGGCGCCCGCGGCGGGGAGCATGCCCCTGTAGCCGCTCCATTGGCGCTCCCGGACCACGATGCCCAGGGCAGCGAGGCCCGCCAGAAGCGTAGCCCAGGCTGCAACCGGCGGGTGAGCCATCCACATCGCGGCAAGGGCGGTACCCTGGAGGATCCAGGGCCACGCCTTTCCCGGGTGATCCGAGCTCCTCTGGACACCGAGGAAAAGCCACGGAACAAACGGAAGGGTCATGAACGTGGGGTACATGTCGCCGCTGTAGAGGGGCGCCAGAACCCCGGGGCAAAGCCCGAAGAGGACGGCCAGCCCAAGCGCCAGCCAAGGATTCTTGGGGAGGGAAATCCGGAGCGCGGCGTAGCAACCAAGAACCGCCCCCACCATGCTCGCCACCACCGCCAGGTTTAGGAGCGCAAATACGTTCAACGTGCCGAGCGAGAGCAGGTGGAATATCCCCGCCAGGTGCGCCAGGTAGGGGGCGTTCCGAAGCGGGTGAAATCCGCCGCTGAAGGCGAACGGGCTCTGGCCGATAAGTACCGGGAAGATCCCGGCGCGGCACTGCGCGACGAAGTCGGCGATCATCAGCGAATAGGAGTACGCATCGCCGGCCCCGAGAATCCCGCTCTGGGCGTAGGGGCGGACTGCCAGAAACGCAGCGCACTGGGCGAGCCCAAGCCGGAACCCCTCCCCTTCGTCGGCTTCGCTCAGCCTGATGATTAGCCCCAGTGCCAGCCGGGTGCCCCATAGGGCGGCGGCGAGCATGAGCGCGAAAGCACTGGCCTCCCTCCAGGAGAACGGGTCGGCGAGCCCCTTTAAGGTAAGCGCGCTTGCGGCCACGGAAAGCCCTAGCCCCACCGCGCTGCAGGTGGCCGAGCCCCCAGAGCGCAGCCAGGAACTCGAAAGGAGCGCGGAAAGCCCGGAGGTTGCCGCGATCCAAACGAGCGCAACGGCGGCCCACGCTACCCCGGGAAAGACCGTCTTCTCCCACATCCTGGAGGCAACACTCAGCGCAACGGCAAGCGTCCCGAGATCGGAAACGAGCATGCCATTGCGAGCCAAGAGGGATGCCGGGTTCCACCCAGGACGGGGATTGCCGGGCAAGCGGGGCATCACGGGTCGCGTTGCCCTCTAGGCGGTAAAGCCGCTGCGGGATCTGGCGATGTCAGGCACTCGGGAAATCGGGCCAAAAAAGGGTGACGGCGGGACGAGCCAGGCCGCCGTCCAGGCATCAGCGCAGCGCTGGCGTTTAATTCTATCCTATTGCCTGGCAAAGACAAACATCCAAAAGTTAATAGAAGTTGGTGGTGGAGGTTGGATTCGAACCAACGGTGTCGTAAGACGGGAGATTTACAGTCTCCGGAGCGGCCACTGCTCAACTCCACCAACGTAAACGCCGAAACATCCACGTGCGGGGGGCCGGGTCAAGGTCCATTTTCATGCGATCAAAGCGAGCGATGGCGCAGGCCCCGGTGTCTGCGGTCAGAAACATGCGTCCCTTCCCGCACTTGTGCCTCACCCGGGGTGTCCCTAGGGATTGGACGACTCCACGGATGACCACGTTCATGCACTACATCGACCGCTTCGTGCCTGGCGGTCTTCTCGCGCACCTCTCCACGGTCGCGGGCTTCATCCTGGCGTTTTTCCTGGTGGCGCGGCTCATGAGCGAGAGGCGGGCGCCCGCCAACACCTTCGCGTGGCTCCTGGTGATCGTCTTCATCCCGTGGCTCGGGGTGCCGCTCTACCTCCTCCTCGGGGGGCGAAAGCTCAGGCGCCTGGCGAAGGACAAGAAGGCGCTCCTTCCCATCCTTCCCCGCATGTGCGTCTCGGAAACGAGCCACATATTTGAGCCTGTCGCAAAGACCGTATCCGGGGCCGGGGGGTTCGTTCCCGTGGGGGGAAACCGGGTCCGGTTCCTTCTGACCGGGGAGGACGACTTTGCGGAGTTGGAGCGCCAGATCCTGGCCGCAAAGCACTCGATCCACATCACGACCTTCATCCTGAGTAGGGACTCAACCGGCAAGCGGATCGTGGAGCTCCTCGCGCGGCGCGCGCGCGAGGGCATCAGGGTGCGCCTGCTCCTGGACGCCCTCGGGTGCTTCATGTCGTCGCGCGGCTTCGTTGACCCGATCCGGAAGGCCGGCGGCGAGGTCGGCCGCTTCATGCCGGTCATGCCGTTCACCTCCCGCGGCTCCGCAAACCTCCGGAGCCACCGGAAGATGGCTATCTTCGACGGTACGACGGCCATGGTGGGCGGCCGCAACATCGCGAAGGAATACATGGGCCCGACGCCCTACGCGAAGCGTTGGCGCGACTTCGGCGCCGTGATCGAGGGCCCCGGGGCGGTGGTCCTGGGCGAGGTTTTCACCGCGGACTGGTCCTTTGCGGTACGGCAACCCCCGGAGCCGACGAGGCTCGATGCCCAGGCCGGCGGGGCGCCGATCGTGGGGGACTGCGAGCTCCAGGTGGTGGCGAGCGGGCCCGATGTCCCCGGGGACCCGCTCTACGAGGGGATCGTGGCCATGATCCAGCAGGCCGAGCACGACATCTGGATCGTCACGCCGTATTTCATCCCGGACGAGGTGCTCCTGCGCTCCATGATTGTCCGGGCCCGGGCCGGCTGCAACGTGACGCTCGTCGTGCCGCAGAAGTCCAACCACCCGGTGACCGACTTCGCGCGGCGCAACTTCACGCGCGAGCTCATGAAAGCCGGCGGGCACGTCCTCCTCTACAACGCCGGGATGCTCCACGCCAAGGCGATCGTGGTCGACGACCGCGTGGCCATGTTCGGGTCGCCCAACTTCGACCTGCGGAGCCTCTTCGTGAACTTCGAGGTGGGCGTCCTTGTCTATACACGCGCCGAGGTGATGAGCATCCGGGCTTGGATCGACGACGTGCTCAGGGACTGCACCGTGCCCGTCCTTCGCAAGCGCCACCTTTTGTCGAGCGTCGCCGAGGACCTCTGCAGGCTCCTCGCCCCGCTCCTCTAGCACCCCCCTGTTCCCGTTTGCGGTCGGAGCGCCCATCCCTAATTCTCGATTTCAATGAAGACCTCCCCCAAGCCCTTCATCGCCTCCCTGCTCGCGGCGCTCTCCCTGGGCGCCGCGGCGGCCCAGACCGCGACCCCGGTCTCCCAAACCGCAGCCCCGGCGGCGCCCGCCTCCGAGCCCTATGCATTCCACAGCGTTGCCATCGGAGGCGGCGGGTTCGTGACGGGCATCATCTTCAACCCGACCGAGAAGGGCTTGGTCTATGTGAGGACCGATGTGGGCGGGGCCTACCGCAGGGACGCCCGGTCCCGCCAATGGGTTCCGCTCCTCGACTGGGCGAACCAGACCGACTGGAACCTTTACGGGGTCGAGAGCCTGGCGAGCGACCCGGTGGACCCGAGGAGGGTCTACATCGCGGCCGGGACCTACACGGACCCCGGGGTGTCGCTCGGCGAGATCCTCAGGTCGTCCGACTACGGCGCCACATGGACGCGGACTCCCATGCCCTTCAGGTTCGGCGGCAACGAGAACGGCCGCAACAACGGAGAGCGCCTGGCCGTGGACCCGAACGACGACCGGGTGCTCATGCTCGGGACCCGGTCCTCGGGGCTCTGGCGGAGCGCGGACTTCGGGGCCACGTGGGCGAAGGTCGAGGCATTCCCCGCCTACGACGAGGCGATGCCGATGCAGCGGACCGCGGGCGGCTATGTGCCGCAGGCCGTGGGGATCAACATCCTCCTCTTTGACGGCCGGAGCGGAGCCAAGGGTTCCCCCACCCCGGTCATCTACGCGGCCGTCTCCACCCCGAACCCGAGCCTCTTCCGGAGCGTGGACTCGGGCGCCTCGTGGGCTCCGGTGCCCGGCCAGCCCCTCGGCCTCCGCCCAAACAGGGCCGCTCTTAGTTCCACCGGGGTCCTGTACGTGAGCTACGGCAAGGAGGCCGGGCCCAACACGATGACCGACGGGGCGGTCTGGCGCCTCGACACGCGCTCCGGCGCCTGGGCCGACATCACGCCCGAGAAGCCGGGCCAGGGCAGCGCCTTCGGCTACGGCTCGGTTGCCGTGGACGCCGCACATCCCGACACGATCCTCACCGGCACCTGGAGCCACTACAGTCCCTTTGACGAGGTGTACCGGAGCACCGATGGCGGAAGGACCTGGGCCTCGCTCCTCGACCATGCCGATTGGGACCACTCCTCGGCGCCCTACACGAAACCCATGAACCACCACTGGCTCGCCGACCTCAAGATCGACCCCTTTGACTCGAACTCCGCGATGTTCACGACGGGCTTCGGTGTCTGGGCCACCCATGACCTGGGTGACGCCGACGCGGGCAGGCGCACGCTATGGGCATTTGAGGACCAGGGGATCGAGGAGACGGTGCCAACCGTGCTGGTGAGCCCGCCTTCGGGACCCCACCTGCTGAGCGGCGTCGCCGACGTGGACGGCTTCCGGCACGACGACCTCTCGGTGTCGCCCCCGTCGGGCCGCTTCGGGACGCCCGCGTTCAAGGACACCTCCGACCTGGCATTTGCGTGGCGCCACCCCGAGATCGTGGTCCGCTCGGGCAATACGTACCACAACGACCTGGTGACGGGAGCCTATTCGCTCGACGCGGGGGTGACCTGGAAGCCCTTCGTCTCGGAGCCCCCCGGCACGATCGGGACGTACTGGCGCGGCGAGGGCTCGGTCGCGATCTCCGCGGACGGTAAGACGGTCGTGTGGTCCCCGACCGGGGTGGCCCCCCACCTTACCCAGGACTGGGGCGCCACCTGGCTCCCGTCCGTGGGCGGCTCGGTCAACCTCGCAGTCGTCGCCGACACGGTGAATCCCTCCAAGTTCTATGCCTACGACACGGAGGCCGGCACCCTCGTGGTCAGCACCGACGGGGCGCGCAGCTTCAAGGCCAGGGCCGGCGGGCTGCCGATTGCGAAGGGGCGCTGGGGCCCGGCGCCGGGCACGGTCGTGGCGGTGCCCGGGCGCGAGGGCGAGTTCTGGGTGATCGCCAACGGCAGAGTCATCCATTTCACCGATTCGGGCGACTCCGCGGCAGAGCTAAAGGGAGTGGATGCGTCGCATATCGGCTTTGGAAAAGCCGCGCCGGGCCGCGACACGCCCGCCATCTTCATCGCCGGCCACGTGGCCGGCGTCGAGGGCCTCTTCCGCTCGGATGACGGGGCGAAGAGCTGGATCCGCATCAGCGACCCGGCGCACGGCTACGGCGAGATCAGGACCCTGTGCGGTGACCCAAGGATTTTTGGCCGGGTCTACTTCGGCACGGGGGGGCGCGGGGTCCTCTATGGCGACCGAATTAAATAGGACGAGGTTGAAGTATAGCGGCCGATGCCGGCAATCGGGTGACCGCTCATGCCCGCCGGAAGAACCAGCCCACGCCGTAGCGATCGGTGAAACGGCCCTACAGGCCGAAGGGCATCTCCTGCAGTTCGACGAAAAACTCCTTGGCCGCTCCGTCGGCAAGCTTCTCGAAGAGGGCCCTTGGTTGAGCCGGCCGATCGCTGGTGAGGTACATCGCGGCGGTTTTTCCGCGCTTCGGCACCTGGGTGGGGTGCAGCCAGTCCGTCGCCGAAAACTCAACCTGATCGCTCCTTAGGCAGGCGTAGGTGATCTTGGTGTGCTGGCTTTCGGGAAACCCATCCTTCATCGGAGTGTCCCCGAGGCGAATGAGCGTCAGGTCGCCACCGAAGCAGCTCTGGTAGAACCTCATTGCCTCGGCACAGGTGCCTTCGAAGAGGAGGAAAGGGGTTAGGCGAAGCATCGCGAGGCTCCTTTCAAACGCAGCCCCGGATTGGGTCGTTTCTCGCACACCCCGCTAAGCCTGGGGCGCCGTCGAGAGCCGGTACTCGACCGCCTCGCGAAGGGCTTCCCACGAGGCGTCGATCAGGTTGTCGCTGACCCCGACCGTGCCCCAGATCGAGTGGCCGTCGCCGCTCTCCACAAGGACGCGGGTCTTGGAGCCCGTGCCGGCGTTTCCCTCGATGATGCGCACCTTGTAGTCGCGCAGCGTCATCGAGCGCAGCTGCGGGTAGGTCTTCTCGAGCCCAAGCCGGAGCGCCTTGTCCAGGGCGCCGATCGGTCCCGTGGATTCCGCCACGGTGTGGACCGATTCCCCCGCGACATTCAGGCGCACGGTGGCCTCGGACCAGATCTCTGCGCCGTGCCGCTCGACGATCACGCGGTAGCCGTCGACCTTGAAGTACTCCTTGTTGCGGCCGAGCATCCGGGCTACGAGGAGCTTGAACGATGCGTCCGCCGCCTCGTACTCGTAGCCGCGGAACTCGCGCTCCTTCAGCTCCTCTATGAGCCCCTTAAGCTCGGGGCTCTTCTCGTCCAGGTCCACGCCGAATTCCCGGGCCTTGAGCGCCAGGCTGCTCCGGCCCGCCATGTCGGAGACAAGCACCCGCGTGCGGTTCCCGACCAGGGCAGGGTCGATGTGCTCGTAGCTGCGGGCCACCTTCTGCGCGGCATTGGCATGGAGGCCCCCCTTGTGGGCGAACGCCGACTGCCCCACGTAGGGGGCCTTCGCGTCCGGGCGGAGGTTGGCGAGCTCGTCAAAGAAGAGGGAGAGGTCCCGAAGCTGCGCCAGGTGCGGCGCGCACGCGAGGGTCTTGCCCATCTTAAGGGCGAGGTTCGGGATGATGGTCACCAGGTTCGCGTTTCCGACCCTCTCGCCGAAGCCGTTCATCGTTCCCTGGACGAGCGTGGCGCCGGCCTCGACGCCCGCGAGGCTCACCGCGACCCCGAGGCCGCTGTCGTTGTGGCAGTGGACCCCCACCCGTTCCGCGCCAAACCGCTTCACCACCTCGGCCGTTATGGAGAGGACCTGCGGGACGAGCTTGCCGCCGTTCGTCTCGCAGAGCGAGAGGTTGGAGGCACCGCCGCGCGCCGCCGCCTCAAGGGTCCTGAGCGCGTACTCGGGGTTGTCCACGTAGCCGTCATAGAAATGCTCCGCGTCGTAGATCACCTCGCGGCCCTGCGCCACAAGGTAGCGGACCGAGTCCTCGATCATGGCCAGGTTCTCCTCGGGCGTCGTCCGCAGGATCTCGGTCACGTGGAGGAGCCACGTCTTCCCGAAAAGCGTCATGACCGGCATGCCGCTGTCGAGGAGGGTCTTTAGCTGCGGATCGCCCTCGGCCTTGGTCCCGGGCCTGCGGGTGTAGCCAAAGGCCGCCAACCTGGCGTGCTTTAGCCTCAGGTTCTTCGCCTCGGAGAAGAATGAGATGTCCCTGGGGTTCGACCCGGGGAATCCGCCCTCGATGTAGTCGACCCCGAACTGGTCCAGGCGCTCGGCGACAAGCAGCTTGTCGGCGACAGAGAAGCTGATCCCCTCCCCCTGCGTCCCGTCGCGCAGGGTGGTGTCGTAGATCTTGATCGCGGTGGAGGACATGGTGCTCGTGGCGTCAGACAGCGTGGGATTCTATGAAGTCACGTATTGGGGCCGCGTCAGCCACAATCTTGTGCCTGTGGAGCGGGCGCTCCTTGAGCGCCTCGAGCGAGGGGTGCGTGGGCGCTATCCCGATCGCCTGGCGTATCACGTCCGGGAACTTTGCGGGGCTTGCCGTCGCGAGCACGACGCCTGGGCCCGCCGCGCCCAGGTCCTTGAACGCGCAGGCCGTGTGGGGATCGACGATGTAGCCGTGCGCCCGGTGGACCTGCCTGATGATCCCCTGGATCTCCGCATCGTCGCACCGGGAGGAGGTGAACGAGTCGCGGTCAAAGTCGGCGAAGCGGTAGACGCCCTTGCCCGCGATCTCCCCCATCACGGCCCGCACGCGGCCGGGGTCGCGCCCGAGGCTGTAGTAGAGGAAGCGCTCGAAGTTGGAGGCCACCTGGATGTCCATCGACGGCGCGAGGCTCGGGCTCACTGGGCCGACCCGGTATTCGCCGGTCGTGAAGAGCCGGTGCAGGATGTCGTTGCGGTTCGTGGCCACGCGGAAGCCCCGGATCGGGACCCCCATCTTCTGGAGCATCCACCCCGAGAGGACGTTCCCGAAGTTGCCGGTGGGGACCACGAAGGTGGCGGTCGCCCTGCGGGACTCGGGGAGCCTCAGCCAGGCGTATAGGTAGTAGACGCTCTGGGCCAATATCCGGGCGATGTTGATCGAGTTCACCGCGGAAAGCCGGTTGCGGGTGCGGAAATCCCCGTCGGAGAAGAGCTGCTTGAGGACGGCCTGCGCGTCGTCAAAGGACCCCGAGACGGCGAGCGCGTGCACGTTCGAGGCGCCCGTGCAGGCCATCTGCCGCTCCTGGAGGGGCGACACCCGGCCGTCGGGATAGAGGATGAAGATCGCGACCCCCGGCCTTCCCATGAGCCCGTGGATCGCCGCCGCCCCGGTGTCGCCGGAGGTGGCGCCGAGGACGTTGATCGACTCGTTCCGGAGGGCGCACTGGCGCGCGTAGAGGTTTCCGAGGAGCTGGAGCGCCACGTCCTTGAACGCGAGGGTTGGCCCGTGGAAGAGCTCCAGCACGTGGAGCTCCGGCGAGAGCTCGAGGAGCGGCGTTATCTCCGGTCGCTCAAAGCGCCGGTAGGACTGCTCGACCAGCGCCTTTAGCTCCGGCGCCGGGATGTCGGTTGCAAAATGGGAGAGGAAGCGCGCGCAGAGCTCGGCGTAGGGGAGCCCGGCCAGGCTCCCCAGCTCCGCCGAGAGGTCCGGAAGGGTCTCCGGCACGAAGAGCCCGCCGTCGGGCGCAAGGCCGGCGGCCACGGCGTCCGAGAAGCCCACGGGGGGGCTCCCGCCCCGGGTCGAGACGTAGCGCATCGGCAAGGTCGCCGTCAGACCTTGTCCAGGCCGAAGGCGTCGTGCACGACGCGCACGGCCTCGTCGGCGCGGTCGAGCGCCACCACGACGGAGATCTTGATCTCGGAGGTGCTGATCAGGTCGATGTTGATGCCGACGTCGGCCAGGGCCTGGAAGACCTTGGCGGCGACGCCGCTGTGGGTCTTCATGCCGACCCCGACCACGGAGAGCTTGGCGATGTGGCCCTGGACGGCCACCTCCCCGCCCCCGATCCCGCTCAGGATAGGCTCAAGGGCCTTCTTGGCGCGCTCCGTGTCGGCCTGCGGCACCGTGAAGGTCAGGTTCGCCACGCCGTGGCGCCCGGCGTTCTGGACGATCATGTCCACGACGACGTTCGCCTCGGCCAGGCACTTGAAGACCTTCGCGGCCGAGCCCGGCTTGTCGACAATGTTGCTGACGATGACCTTGGCCTGGTCCTTGTCGGCTGCGATCCCGCGGACGACGACCTGCTCCATGTAGGCGACTTCTTCTTTCACGATGGTTCCTGGATTGTGGTTGAACGATGAGCGGACTTCAAAGACGACGCTGTACTTCTTCGCGAACTCGACCGAGCGCGACTGCATGACCTTGGAGCCCGAGGAGGCGAGTTCGAGCATCTCGTCGTAGGAGATCTCCTGGAGCTTCCGGGCGTTTTTGACGACGCGGGGATCGGCCGTGTAGACCCCGTCGACATCGGTGTAGATCTCGCAGACGTCGGCCTTGATCGCGGCGGCGAGGGCGACGGCGGTCAGGTCGGAGCCGCCGCGGCCCAGGGTCGTGATCTGGCCGTCCTCGTCGATGCCCTGGAAACCCGCCACGATCACGACCCGGCCCTCCTTCAGGTCCCTCAGGATCGGCTTCGGGTTCACCATCTTCAGCTTCGCCTTCGTGTGGACCCTGTCCGTGAAGATCCCGGCCTGGGCCCCCGTGTAGCTGATGGCGGGAACCCCGATCCCGTGGAGCGCCATCGCCATGAGGGCGATCGACTCCTGCTCGCCGATGGCGAGAAGCTGGTCCAGCTCCCGGTCGCTCGGCTCCGCGCACAGGCCCTTGGCGCGCGCGATCAGTTCGTTCGTCACCCCGGCCCTGGCGGAGAGGACGACCACGATCTGGTGTCCCTCCTCGCGCGCGGCCTTGATCCGCTCGGCGACCTTCTTGATGCGCTCGACGTCACCCACGGAGGTTCCGCCGTACTTTTGGACGATTCTGGGCATGGTGGAATTAAGGTGCGGTTTTCCTAGTCTCCCAGGTCGCCTATCCTCAGGAGCAGCGGCGCCTCGCGCACGCTGCCGAGGGCGGAGAGCGCGCGGAGGGCGACCCGCATGGACCGTTCGTCGCTCTCGTGGGTGGTGAGGACAAGCGACGCCAGGCCCGCCTCCTCGGAGGGGCTCTGGATGACGCTCGCTATGCTCATCTTGTTCCGCGCCATGATGGTCGCGACGCGCGCCAGGACGCCGGGCCTGTCGGCCACGGTGAGCCGCACGTAGTAGCGCCCGCGGATCCGCTCCGGGGGGGCCAGGCGGGGCTTGGGCTGTCCGGAGGGCGCCTCCTCCCCCATCAGGTGCGCGCCCTTGCCATGGAGGATCAGGGAGACGGCGTCGGCGATGTCGCTTATCACGGCGCTTGCGGTCGCGTCCTGGCCGGCGCCGCGGCCGATGTAGACGGTCGTGCCGACCACGTCCCCGGTGACGGAGATCGCGTTGAAGACGCCGCTCACCTGGGCAAGGACCGTTCCCTCGGGAAGGAGCGTCGGGTGCACCCGGACGGCGATCTCGTCGGTGGCCAGGTCCCGCGTGATGATGCCGAGGAGCTTTATCCCGTAGCCGAGCGCCGCCGCGTTCTTAAAGTCGGCAGGCGTGATCCGCTCGATCCCCTCCACGATCATCTGCTCGGGCCTCACCCAGACCCCGTGGGCGAGCCACGCGAGGACCGAGGCCTTGTGCGCCGTGTCCCAGCCCTCGACGTCGAGCGACTCCTGCGCCTCGGCGTAGCCCAGGCGCTTCGCCTCCCTAAGGACGCTCGCGTACGGGGTGTCCAGCTCCTCCATCTGCGTGAGGATGTAGTTGCAGGTCCCGTTAAGGATCCCGTAGATGCGCGGGAACCGGTTCGCGACCAGGCCCTCGCGGATCGCCTTGATGAGCGGTATGCCGCCGGCCACGCTCGCCTCGAAGAGAAAGTGCCCGCCGTTGCGCCGCGCCGAGGAAAAGATCTCGGCCCCGTGGGCGCAGATGAGCGCCTTGTTTGCCGAGACCACGATCTTTCCGCGGGAGAGGGCGGCAAGCGTCACCTCGCGGGCCGTCGTGGTCCCGCCCATCAGCTCGCAGACGATGTCGATCGAGGGGTCGGTCGCCACCGAAAGGGCGTCGGTCGTGAGCCTTGAGGCCGGCACCTTGAACCCGCGGGCCTTCTTCAGGTCGCGGACCGCGGCGCGGGTGATGTTCACCTGGGTCCCGAGGCGCGCCTCGAGGTCCGAGCGCAGGCGGCTGAAGTGCTTCCACACGCCCTGCCCGACGGTCCCCAGGCCGCAAAGCCCGATGTTGATGGTGCGCGCGTTGCTCATGGCTTGTCCCCCGGCTTCCGTCGCTCGAAGCGCTTCTCGGTCCCGCCGAGGAGCCGGCCTATGTTGGCGCGGTGCCTGAAGACGACGAAGGCCCCGATAAGTCCCGTGACCCAGAGAGAGAAGGTTCCCCGGTTGAAGAGGTAGCTTAGGATTGGCAGGCAGGCCGCGGCCAGGATCGAGGCCAGGGAGACGTAACGGGTGGCGAAGAACACCGCCACCCAGACCCCGGCCGAGATGAGGCTGACCAAGGGCATGAGGACCAGCAGTCCGCCCGCAGCCGTGGCGACGCCCTTCCCGCCCCTGAAGCGCGTGAAGCAGGAGAAGGAGTGCCCGAAGAGCGCCCCCGCCAGGCCCACGTAGCCGAGCGTGCTCGGGAACCCGGGGGAGCGGACGGCCTGCCAGATCACCAGGAGGGGCCAGCCCGCCGCCAGGCACCCCTTCAGGGCGTCGAGCACGAAGACCGTGTTGCCGGGCCCGCTCCCAAGCACCCGGCGCACGTTCGTGGCCCCCGGGCTCTTGCTCCCCACCTCGAAGATGTCCACCCCCCGGGAGCGCGCCACAAGGTACCCAAAGGGAAGCGCGCCCAGCAGGTATCCGGCGGCCGCCGCAAGGAGGAGCGGCAGGAGCATCTCGGTTTGGTAGGCGCCTTCCATCATCGGGTCCTAGAGGACGACAAACTTCGCCATGCGGATGGCGCGGTGCCCCTTCAGTTCGCGCCGCGCCGCGTCGCTTGGCTCGCTGTCGAGGTTGATCACCATGAGCGCGGTCTGGCCCGCCTCCTGGCGGCTGAGGGACATGTTGGCGATGTTGACCTTGTCCTTTCCGAGGAGGGTCCCCACATAGCCGATCATCCCGGGCTCGTCGCTGTTCTCGATCACGAGCAGGTTGCCCGTGGCGATGACCTCGACCGCCCTGCCGTTGATGGAGACAATCCTCGGGCTGCTTGCCTTGCCGATCAGGGTGCCGGCCGCGCTGTGGACCGCCCCGTCCTGGCCCACGGCCTCGATCTGGATCAGCTCCGTGTAGTCGGCCTCGCCGGTCGACTTCACGACCTCATAGCGGACTCCGAGCCTCTCCAGCAGGAAAGGCGCGTTCACGTAGTTCACGCTGTCGCCGCTGATCCGCTTGAGCCAGCCGCGCAGGATGGCCCGCGTGATGGCGTTTGCGTCCATGTCGACGATCTTGCCCCAGTAGGTGATCCTGATGGAGCCGATCTGCTCGGGCGAGATCTGCTGGACCAGGGCCCCGAGCTTGGCGCCCAGGTCGAGGTAGGGCCTGAGGACGGATAGGGTTGCCGCGTCCAGGGAGGGCATGTTGACGGCGTTCCGGATCACGCCCCCGTTGAGGACGTCGGCGATCTGCTCGGCCACCTCGACGCCCACGGCGTCCTGGGCCTCGGCGGTTGAGGCTCCCAGGTGGGGCGTCAGGGTCACGTTCGGGAGGCTCCGGAGCTCGCTGGTCGCGGAGAGCGGCTCCTCCTCATAGACATCGAGGCCCGCGGCGGCCACCTGCCCGGTCTTTAGCGCCGCCACGAGGGCAGCCTCCTTGATTATCCCGCCCCGGGCGCAGTTAAAGAGGCGCACCCCCTTCTTGCACTTGGCGAGCGCGGCCTCGTCGATCATGTAGTGGGTGTCGTCCGTCAGCGGCATGTGGACGGTGATGTAGTCGCTCTGGGCGAGGAGCTCGTCCAGGGAGACCGACTCTATCTGCATGCCCTTGGCCCGGCTCGGGGCCAGGTAGGGGTCGAATGCCACGACGCGCATCCCGAAGGCCTGCGCCCGGCGCGCCACCTCGCCCCCGATGCGCCCGAGCCCCACGATACCGAGCGTCTTCCTGAAGAGCTCCAGGCCCGAGAAGGTCTTCCTGTCCCACTGCCCGGCCCGCATCGAGGCCGCGGCCTGGGGGACGGGCCTCGCCCCGCAGAGGATGTGGGTGAAGGTGAGCTCGGCCGTCGCGATCGTGTTTCCCGACGGCGTGTTCATGACGATCACGCCGCGCTCGGTGGCGGCGTCCACGTCCACGTTGTCAATTCCCACCCCGGCGCGCCCCACCACCTTGAGGAGCGGGGCCGCCGCGATCACCTCGGCGGTGATCTTCGACTCGGAGCGGACGGCGATGGCGTGCACGTCCGTGACGAGCTCCAGGAGCTTCGCCGGGGACGAGCCGTACGCCTCAACGACATCGAGGCCCGGCTGCTTGCGCAGCCAGGCAACACCCTTTGCGGATATCTTGTCAGCGACGAGTACTTTCATGGGGGAAAAATGCGTTCGATCGAAATCACCGGGACCCTGCCTAGCAAGGAAAAGCGGTGCAAAGGCCGCATATCCCTCCGGCGCGCATCCATTTCTAGGCCAGGGCGTCATGCAGCCGAAGATGGCCAATTTTCCTGAAACTCGATGTGGAGGATTTCCCAAAATCCTGTATGATCCGCCCCTTTCCCGACAATGTGGATCGTAAGACTCGCCCTCCGCCGCCCCTACACCTTCACGGTGATGGCGCTCCTGATTGTCATCCTGGGCATCTTCTCGGCGATCCGGATGGCCAAGGACATCTTCCCCTCGATCGACATCCCGGTCGTGGTCGTGATCTGGCAGTACGGCGGGTTGACGCCCGAGGAGATGGCAAAGCGCATCGTGACCATCAGCGAGCGGGCGATGACCACGACCGTCAACGACATCGAGCACATGGAGTCCCAGTCGTTCATCGGCGTCGGGGTCATAAAGATCTTCTTCCACCCCGGCACGAGCATCGACGCCGCGGTGGCCCAGGTGACGGCGATAAGCCAAACGATCATCCGCGTCCTGCCCCCGGGGGGTACCCCTCCCCTCATCATCCGCTTCAACGCGTCCAATGTGCCCATCCTCCAGCTGGGCCTCGGCAGCAAGACCCTCTCCGAGCAACGCCTCTACGACCTGGGCCTCAATTTCCTCCGGGTGCAGCTGGCGACGGTCCAGGGCGCGTCCGTGCCACTCCCGATGGGCGGCAAGGTTCGGCAAATCATGGTGGACCTGGACCTGAAGGCGCTCGAGTCGAAGGGCCTGTCTCCCAGCGACGTGAACTCTGCACTCTCCGCGCAGAACCTCACGATCCCCTCCGGCACCGCGAAGATCGGCGACCGGGAGTACGACGTCGTCCTTAACAGCAGCCCCTCGGTCCTCAGCGACATCGGCAACCTGCCGATTCGGGTCGTGAACGGCTCGATGGTGTACATCCGGGACGTGGCACAGGTCCGGGACGGCTTCATCCCCCAGACCAACATCGTGCGCCAGGACGGCACCCGGGGCGCCCTGGCGACTATCCTGAAGAACGGTTCGGCCTCGACCCTCGACATCATCGACCGGGTGAAGGCGGTGCTGCCCCGGATCAAGGCGACCCTTCCGCCGGAGCTCGACCTGAAGCCCGAGTTTGACCAGTCGGTCTTCGTGCGGGCCGCGCTCACGGGCGTCATCAAGGAGGCCGTGATCGCCGCGCTGCTCACCGCGGCGATGATCCTCCTCTTCCTCGGGGCCTGGCGCAACACGCTGGTCGTGGCGCTCTCGATCCCGCTCTCGATCTTCTGCTCGATCATCTGCCTGTACGCCCTCCACCAGACGATCAACGCGATGACCCTCGGGGGGCTGGCGCTCGCCGTGGGCATCCTGGTGGACGACGCCACCGTGGAGATCGAGAACATCGACCGGAACCTGCACATGAGGAAGCCGCTCGTTCGCGCCATCCTGGACGGGGCCCAGCAGATCGCGGTGCCGGCGTTCGTCTCCACCTTGTGCATCTGCATCGTCTTTGTCCCGATCTTCTTCCTCGAGGGCACGGCCAAGTTCCTTTTCGGGCCGCTAGCGATGGCGGTCATGTTCGCGATGCTCGCCTCGTACCTGCTCTCGCGCACGGTCGTGCCGACCTTCGTCCACTATCTCCTCCTCGGCAAGCCGGTGCTCCACGACGACGGCAAGGGGCACGCCGACCCGGGCGACCTGATCTGGCGGGTCCACGTCGGGTTCAACCGCCGCTTCGAGCGCTTCCGGACGGCCTATGTGAACCTGCTCGACCATGCGCTCAACCACCGGCGGGTGGTGCTCGCCCTCATGGTGGCCGTCGTCCTCGTGAGCGCCTGCGTGTACCCGTTCCTTGGCCGGGACTTCTTCCCGCTCGTTGACGCGGGGCAGTTCAGGCTCCACGTGAGGGCGCCAGACGGAACGCGCATCGAGGAGACCGAGCGCTACTTCACGCGGGTCGAGGACATCATTCGCCAGGTGGTGCCCCCCGCGGAGCTTGAGACCATCATCGACAACATAGGCCTGCCGAACGGGAGCACCGGCCTTGCCTTCAGCGACACCGCTACCGTGGGCACGGCAGACGGCGAGATACTCGTGGCGCTTAAGGCAGGCAACCACGGCTCCACCTGGGCCTATGTCCGGGAGATCCGGGCGCGCCTTAACCGGGAGCTTCCCAACTGCACCTTCTTCACCCAGCCCTCGGACATCGTGGGCCAGATCCTCAATTTCGGCCTTCCGGCGCCTATCGACCTGCAGATCTCGGGCAGCAACACCGCCGACAACTACGCCCTCATCACCCAGCTTGCGGAAAAGATCGCCAAGATCCCGGGGGCCGTGGACGTGCACGTCCATCAGGTCGTGAATGCCCCGGCGCTTGCCGTGAGCGTCGACCGGACAAGGGCCGAGCAGATCGGCCTCACGCAGCAGGACGTTGCCAACAACGTCCTCATCTCCCTGAGCGGCACGGCGCAGATCGCGCCGACCTACTGGCTGAGCCCCCAGGGGATCCAGTACCTCGTGGCTGCCCAGGCGCCCCAGCGCGAGATCAACTCGATTGAGGCCTTGAAGGCCCTCCCGATCGGCAACGTGCGGGGAACCGCCACGTCGGAGGTGCTCGGCAACGTGGCCTCGATCCAGCGCTCCGTGGTTCAGCAGGTGGTCGGCCACTACAACGTCCAGCCGGTATTTGACGTCTATGCCAACGTGGACGGAAGGGACCTGGGCTCGGTCGCCAGCGAGGTCCGGAAGCTCATGAGGGAGTACACGCCAAAGCTTCCGCGCGGCAGCAGCATCCAGCTGCGGGGGCAGGCGCAGAGCATGGACGCCTCCTTCGTCGGGCTCGGGATCGGCGTCATCTTTGCCGTGGGGCTCGTCTATCTCCTGATGGTGGTGAACTTCCAGTCGTGGCTGGACCCATTCATCATCATCATGGCGCTCCCGGGAGCCCTGTGCGGAGTCTTGTGGATCCTCTTCCTGACGGGAACGACCTTGAGCGTCCCGTCGCTGATGGGGGCCATCATGAGCGTCGGCGTGGCGACCTCCAACTCGATCCTCCTGATCACCTTCGCGAACGACCTCCGGCACGAGGGCAAGGACGCGCGGGAAGCGGCCCTTGAGGCGGGCCACACCCGCCTTCGCCCCGTGCTCATGACGGCCCTCGCCATGATCATCGGCATGCTCCCCATGTCGCTCGGCTTGGGCGAGGGCGGCGAGCAGAACGCCCCCCTGGGGCGCGCCGTCATCGGCGGTCTCCTCGTGGCAACCGTGGCAACGCTCCTGTTTGTGCCCGTCGTCTATGCGACCCTCCGAAAGAAGGCCGGGCACACGCCGGACGAGGAGCTCGCCGAGGAACTCCAGTCCCCATCCTGATCCCCTGCCCCGACGCCTCCCCGCTCCACCCCCACCCTTAGCCGATGAAGTCCACACGCCTCCTGATCGTCATCGTGGCCCTCCTGGCCGTCGTCTTTTTTGCGGGCATCCTCCCGAGGCTGCGCGCCAGCCGCGCGCTCTCCGAGCGCGAGTCCGCGGCCTCCAAGCCCGTGGTCAGCATCGTCGTGGCCGCAAAGAGCCTGAAGCCGGCGGTGGTCACGCTGCCCGCGGCCATTGACGCCCTGCAGGACACGCCGATCTACGCGCGGACGACCGGGTACATCGGCACGTGGACCGCCGATATCGGCGACAGGGTCAAGGCCGGCCAGGTGCTCGCGGTCATCGACGGGCCCGACCTCGACCAGGAGCTAAACCAGGCACGCGCCGCCCTGGAGCAGGCGCGCGCGAACCTGGAGATCGCCCGCATAAGCGCCGACCGGTGGAAGGATCTTGGTGCGCAGAACGCCGTGGCCCAGCAGGATGTCGACCAGAAGTCCGCCGATTTCCAGGCGGCAAAGGCGGCGGTGGTCGCCGCCCAGGCCAATGTCGACCGCCTGGCGCAGCTCAAGGATTTCCAGCAGGTGACCTCGCCCTACGACGGCGTCGTCACCGCGCGAAACGCCGAGGTCGGGAACCTGATCAACGCGGGCGCCGGGACAGAGATCTACCACGTGGCCCAGACCGACACCCTGCGGGTCATGGTGGCCGTGCCGCAGGCCAACGTGCGTTCGCTCAAGGTGGGCATGGGGGTCGAGATCCTCGTGCCCGAGTTCCCGGGCAGGGTCTTCAAGGGCGAGATCTCGCGGTTTGCCGGGGCCCTCGACATCTCCTCCCGGACGCTCGAGACCGAGATCCGCCTGCCGAACCCCAGGAACGAGCTCTTCCCGGGGATGTATGGCGAGGCGCGCTTCAGCTTCCCGTCGGCGCAGCCCGCCATTCTCCTGCCCTCAAACGCGGCGATCATCAATACCGCGGGCACGCAGGTCGCGGTTGTCGGGGAGGGCGACAAGATCCACCTTCAGCACGTGACGCTCGGCCGGGACTTCGGCAGCCAGGTGGAGGTGCTGGACGGCCTGGCCCCGGGGTCGCGCGTCGTGGCGGCCCCCCGGGACTCGCTCTACGAGGGGCTCGAGGTGACCCCCGTCTCGGCCGATGCGGCCGCAAAGCCGTGATTTTCCGGGTGCACACGCTCCTGGGCGGCGCCTGCGCCGCCGTGCTCGCCCTGGCCCCGGGCTGCGCCGTGGGGCCCGACTACAGGAAGCCGGACACCCCTGCCCCGCAGGCCTATTCCGAGACCGGCCCTTGGAAGGAGGCGCAGCCCAGGGACCAGCTCCCGAAGGCCGGCTGGTGGCACGTGTTTCATGACCCCGCGCTCGATGCGCTCGAGGACCAGGCGGCCGCGGCGAGCCCCACGCTCGGCGCGGCCCTCGCGCGCTTTGACCAGGCGGTTGCCGCGGCCCGCATCCAGAGCTCGCAGCTCTATCCCTCCCTCGACCTTGGCCCGACCGCCGTGCGCGAGCGCTACTCGGGCAACCGCCAGTCGGAGTTCCCCTCCACCCGGTTCGCGTACACTACCAATTCCTTCGACCTCCCGCTCCAATTGAGCTACGAGGTCGACCTCTTCGGCTCCTTGAGGCGCTCCCTGGAAAGCGCCCGCGCCACGGCCGAGGCGCAGGCCGCAGCCTACCAGGGCGTGCTCCTTGTCCTCCAGGCCGGCGTTGCCGAGGACTACTTCAATCTCCGCTCGCTGGTCGCCCAGAGGGAGCTCCTCCAGAAAAACGTCGCCCTCCTGACCGACGCCCTGAAACTGGTGCGCACGCTCCGGCGCGGCGGGGCGAACAGCGACCTGGACCTCTTCCAGGCGGAGGCCGAGCTCGAGACGGTGCGCAGCAGCGAGCTCGCCTCGGAGCGCGCGATTGCGCGCGCGCTCCACGCGCTCGCGGTCCTCGTGGGCCAGAACCCCGAGGGCTTCTCCGTGGTCGCCAAACCACTTGAAACCCAGGTGCCCTCCGTGCCGGTCGGCCTCCCAAGCGAGCTCCTGGAGCGGCGGCCGGACATCGCCCAGGCCGAGCGCACCCTCGCGGCCGCCAACGCGCGGATCGGGGTCGCGAAGGCCGCGTTCTTCCCCTCGATCGGGCTCACGGCATTCGGGGGCTTTAACAGCTCGGACCTGAACAACCTGCTCACGTGGAACAGCCGCGAATGGGCGGTGGGCCCCGCGGTGTCGCTCCCGCTCTTTAAAGGCGGAGCCAACAGGGCCGGCTACGAGCAGGCCAAGGCGGCCTACGCCGAGGCGCTCGCCAACTACAGGCAGCAGGTCCTCGTCGGTTTCCAGGAGGTCGAGGATGGCCTCTCGGACCTGCGGCTCCTCTCCGGTGAGACCGCGGCCCTTGAGTCGGCCGTCACGGCGGCAAGCGGGGCGACCCGGCTCTCGACGGTCCGCTACAAGGCGGGGCTCGTGAGCTACCTGGAGGTGATCGACAGCCAGCGGACGCAGTTGGCGGACGAGATTTCGCTCACGCAGGCGCGGGCGGACCGGCTGTCTGCGACCGTCCTGCTGGTGCAGGCGCTCGGCGGCGGGTGGTAGGAGGGATGGTTTCGCTTTTTGCGGCGAATGGGCCCATCTTCGCCAATTGCCGAAGTGGCCTGATTTCCGTCGGGATAATGGGATATTGATGCCCATCCCCGAGCTGGTTGAGGGCGCGCACCCAGGTACAGGAATCCGGGGGCATTTCGGGTGCCTGTAACCATCCACCTTTGGCGTCGCAGCTGCCCGGTGCCCCCGAAATCGCGTGCGCTCCTCCCTATGAGTGGCTTATACATTTGGCACCCGGCGTGGCATTCCCCATGCAAGACAAAGGCACCCCTGCCCCCATGGCCCCTTTTACACCCTGCGTATCCCGGCGAAGCGCAACCCTGCTTGGAATCGTCCTGTCGCTCTCGACCGGACTTGTGGGGGGCCGCGCCGAGTCCGACAGCGGGAAGCAGAAGCCCGTCGTCCTCGACACCGTCGTCGTCGACGCCGCCAAGACGCACACGCTATTCATGGGCGCGGACATCTCGGTCAACCTGGACAAGGACCTCTATCCGGTGCGGGACGTCGCGGGAACCTCGTGGGTCGTGGACATCAATGGCAAGGACAAGGTCGTGTCGGCGAAGAAGGGCCCGCTGAACCTCAAAATCACGCCGACCCTAAAGCTGACGGAGGTCGCCGCAACGATCGTCGGTTTCAAGAAGGAGGCCGCCTACTCCTACGACAACGACCCGAGCGTCCTTATCACGCGGGGACTCTCCGCTGCGGCCTCGATGAATGCCGACCTGCTGGCGGTCCAATCCAACGCAGAGCACCTGGCGGACATAGAGACCGTCAACGGGCACGGCCTCAACGCCCTGGGAGGCGGTGCTGTCATGGCGTCTTCCGACAACCAGTTTGGCCAGCAGGCGCTGCTGACGGGGGCCAAGGTCGTGCCGGCCATGATGCACCCCGGGGCGCCCATCCCGAACTCCCCGGCGATCCCCATAAGCGGCGCCTCGTTCTCCATGCCCCTCGACATGGCCACCGTCTCCAACGGGTTGGCGGCCGCGGCATTGAGCAACACCCTCAGCTCAAGCGAGCCCCTCGGTCGCCTGGTGACCCGGGGGATGGACGCGCTAAACGTGGAGTTTGAGATCAACTCGACCAAGCCCCTCGGCAATCCCTACATCGTCACGATGGCGCGGATCCGGACGCCGGGAAGCAAGCCGGGCTATGTCCAGAACCACATCTATGCGCGGGCTCTCGATCCGATCGATTCTCACTTCAGCCACATCCATTTCGAGGAGGACGGGTTCCCGCCGGAATACGAGCTGGTCGATTTCCAGGTCCACATCTACAACCGAGGGGTCGAGATCGCGACGAACCTTGCGGCCAACCGGGTCCAGCTCACCCGCGAGGAGGCCTTCGAATACGTCATGATGGAGTATGTGAGCTCCCACAAGGGCGACACGTTGCCGGCCACGCCCGCCATGGGAAAGCTCCCCGCCGAACTCCCGACACGGATCGCCGCGGGCATGTACACCGACACGTTCTTCGTGAAGGTCTCCAAGGACGGGATCGGCAGGGAAGCGTTCGCTGACCGGATGTGCACGAAGAAGCTCGATGACCCGTTCCTGGCGGCCGTCGTGAAGGGCCTGCGCTTTAAGCCGGCGCTCGCGAGCGGTTCACCGGTGGACGGGATTGCGTCGGTCAATCTGACCCACCTTCAGTTCTGATCCCCATAGATTTTGAGAGAAGGGGCATCCCGATGAAATCCCCGCGCCGAGCGCTCGTTGCCCTTTGGCTCGCCCTGGCGGGTTGCGCCGCACCGGCCAACCCCTTCCCGATCTGGAAGCACTGGGGCCTGGACCTGGTGAGGCAGCCGGACGGGAGCATCTTCGTCCCGGACACGCCGGGAAACTGGCGGCGCCTTTCGGTCCTCTTTGGGGACGAGGTCAAGTGCGAGGCTGGCGGCCTTGCGCCGACCGGGGGCATCGCCACGTGGACGGAGTTCTGGCACACGAGCTTTGCCGAGATCCGCACGGGCTATGCGCATCCCGAGAAGTACTTCGCGCTAATTGTCGACCTGCGCCGTCAGGCGTCGCTTCCGGACCTGCCGAGGCAGGCGATTGAGCCGTAAGGAGCCCCTACCGGGGAACCTCGAGCGTTCCCGGAGGCATATAGTGCGCAGCAAACCCGAGCTTGTCCGCCCATTCCGCGATCACCTTTGACACGGGTGAGGTGCCCGAGGAGCCGCCGTGCCCCGCATTGTGCTCGATCCGGATCAGGACGGGCCCCGAACCCGGGACGCGGGAGACCTCGTACTGAAGCGTCGCCGCGTACTTGAAGGAATGTGCCGGGAAGACGCGGTCGTCGTGGTCCCCGGTCGTGATGAAGACCGCCGGGTACCTGACCCCGGCCTTGACCGTGTGCACCGGAGAGTAGGCCCGGAGGTACCTGAACCCCGCAGGGGTGTCGCTTGTCCCGTAGTCCGAAGCCCAGGCTGCACCCACCGTGAACGTGTGGTAGCGGAGCATGTCCATGACCCCTACCCCGGGGAGCGCCACCGCGCACAGGTCCGGGCGCTGGTTCAGCACGGCCCCGACCAGGAGGCCGCCGTTTGAGCGGCCCTCGATCAGGAGACGGTCGCGCCGGGTGTAGCCCTTGGCCACGAGGAAGTCCGCGGCGGCCATGAAGTCATCGAACACGTTCTGCTTGCGCTCCTTCGTTCCCGCGAGGTGCCAGTCCTCGCCGTACTCCCCTCCCCCGCGGATGTTCGCCACGGCGTAGATCCCGCCCATCTCCACCCAGACGACGGGGGGCACCGCGTACTCCGGGGGGATGGACACGTTGAACCCCCCGTAGCCGTAGAGCCAGGCGGGCGTCGCCCCGTCGAGCTTCAGGTCCTTCCTTGCCGTGATGAAGAGCGGTATCCGCGTCCCGTCGCGCGACGGGTAGAAGATCTCGCGCGTCTGGTACCTTGAGGGATCGAAGGGGGTCTTGGGACTCTGGAAGACCGCCGAGACCTTGGTGTCGAGGTTCTCCCGGATGATGGAGGGAGGCGTAAGGTAGGAGGAGAATTGATAGAATAGCTCCGGGTCGTCGGCCCGTCCTCCAAGGCCTTGGACGGAGCCAATCCCGGGAAGGGCTATCTCGCGCCGGGACCCTCCGTCCGCCGGATAGACGTAGAGGTGGCTCTGCACGTCGTGCTGCGTGAGGACGACCAGCTTCCCGCCGACAAGCGCCGTCGATTCGATGCTGTCCGGGCCCTCGGGCACCGCGACCCTCCAGTCCTTGGGCCCCGGCGAGGCGAGGTCGATCGCGACGACGCTCCCCTTGGGGGAGCCGAGCGTCGTCTGGCAGAAGAAGACGCTCCCGATGTTTCCCGCCAGTTCGTACGTGGCGTCAAACTTGTCCAGGAGCCTGACGACGGGGCCGCCCAGCCGCGGCGCCGCGGGATCCACCAGGTCCACATAGTAGAGCGCGTTGTGATTGTCGCCGTTCGGCCGGGTGGCGATTGCCAGGTAACGCCCGTCATCCGTCGTCTCGGCGCTGAAGAACCAGTCCGGGTGGTCCTTCAGCTCGAAGACCAGCTGGTCCTCGGCCTGCTCCGTCCCCAGGCGGTGGTAAAGAAGCTGCCTGCCCGAAAGCTTCCCGAAGAGCGTGTCGGTCTTCGGCAGGTCGGGATAGCGGCTGTAGAAGAAGCCCTTCCCGTCGTGGGTCCACGAGAGCCCGGAGAACTTGATCCAGCGGACAACGTCGGGAAGATCCTTGCCGGTGTCCACGTCGCGCACGTGGAACTCATTCCAGTCGGAGCCAGCGACGGCGATGCCGTACCCCAGGAGCCTTCCGTCGTCGGAGGGCGACACCTGCGTCACCGCGACGGTTCCCTCGCTCGAGAGCGTGTTCGGGTCGATCAGCGCCCGCGGCTCGGACCCCGGGGAATCAATCACATTAACGACGGCCTGGTTCTGGAGCCCCTCGTTCTTCCTGTAGAAAAGCCGGCCCCCACCCTTCTCTGGAATCCCGTACCTCGGGAAATTCCAGAGCGTCTGCAGGCGTCTCCGGACGGCGTCCCGCTCGGGGATCGCCCTAAGGGCCGAGTCCGTCGTGGCGCGCTCGGCCCTGATCCAAGCCTGGGTCTCAGGGGAGTCGATCGACTCCATCCATCGGTACGGGTCCGACACCTTCTCCCCGAAATAGTCGTCCACCTGGTCGGCGCGCCTAGCTTCTGGATAATCCATTGCCAGGGCGTTGGTTGCGACAATCGACATCGAAAGTGCTAATTGGGTCAAAAAAACCGCAAATGTGGAACGGTTCATGATACATGAGTGTCGGGAAAACCATTGAAGTCCAATCATGAACTAAGGACAGGGAGCCGGGACCTGCGGTTCGACACGCTGCGGGGGCTCTTCCTGATCCTCATGACGGTGAACCACCTGCCGACGGAGATCCGTGCCGTGACGGACCAGCCCCTGGGGCTATTCACGGCGGCCGAGGGCTTTGTGTTCCTCTCGGGGCTCCTCGCGGGGTGGGTGTACACCCGCAGGTACCGTTCCCTGGGTGCCCAGGGCCTTTGGCAGGCAGCGACCGACCGGGCGAAAAGCATCTACCGCTGGCAGGTGGCGGCCCTTCTCGGCTCGTTCATCCTCGTTCAGCTCACGGAGCACATGTTCGGATTCTGCTCTCCCAACGTCCCCAAGCTCTTCTTCGAGCATCCGCTGGAGGCCCTGGGGCTCGGGCTCTCGCTCCTGTACCAGCCGGGGCTCCTCGACCTTCTGCCAATGTACTGCGGCTTCGTCCTGCTCCTGCCGCTCGTGATCCGCAACCTGGAGAACGGGCGCCGATTCTGGGTCCTTGCGGCGAGCGCCGCGGTGTGGCTTTCCATGCAGTGGGCCCCCCCGGTCGATGGCGCGCCGCTCTACCCGATCAACACGGGAAGCTTCAACCTCCTTGCATGGCAGTTCCTCTTCGTGGCGGGCGTCGTCATTGGGCACGCGCGCGTGAGCGGCTTCCCCCAGGTTGCACGCCCGAGCCGCGCGGTGCTCGCCCTGGCATCGGCCGTCGCCGTCTACGGCCTGGGCGTGCGCCACCTGCACTGGCCCTACCTTTGGCCCGACCCCACCTTTGGCATCCTTGTCAACAAGCCGGCGCTCGGCCTCCTGCGCCTGGCGGACTTTGGAGCGGTGGCCTATCTCGTATCCGTGCTCGGAGAGAAGTTCCCCGCTGCCCTCGCCTCCCGGGCGCTCTCCCTCCTGGGACGCCATTCCCTGCCCGTAGTCGCTGCCCAGAGTGTCGCCATCATGGCGCTCCTGCAGTTCTCGGCCCCTTTTGAGACGGCCCTTTCAAGGACGCTAACAGCCGCCGGTGTGGTCGGGCTCCTCTTTGCCGTGGCCGCGACCAACGAGACCCTCTTCGGGAAGCCGGCCCCCCAGCGCCAATCGGAACTCGCCAGGCCGCCGACCGCGGTCTAGTCGGATCGGATGGAGCACGCGCGGCTGGAGCAACAGGTCAGGTTCATCCTCGAGGTCGACAAGCTGAAGGAGGTTTTCCGGCAGACGGTGTGCACCCAGAGCCGGCGCGCGGAGAACGATGCCGAGCACTCCTGGCACATCTGCCTGGCGGTCATCGTCCTCTCAGAGCATGCGAACGAGCCGGGCCTGGACGTCCTGCGGGTCCTTAAGATGCTTCTCATCCACGACCTGGTGGAGATCGACGCCGGGGACACCTTTGCCTACGACACGGCCGCCATGGCGGACCAGCACGCGCGCGAGTCGGTCGCCGCGGACAGGGTCTTCGGGCTCCTGCCCCCCGACCAGGCCCGGGAGTTCCGGGCGCTCTGGGACGAATTCGAGGAAAAGGCGACCGCGGCGTCGCGCTTTGCGAACGCCATAGACCGCTTCCAGCCGGTTCTCCTCAACACGAGCACCGAGGGTTCCGCCTGGCGCCGCCACAAGGTGACGGAGGACCGCGTCCTGGCTCGCAATGCCGCAATCGCAGCCGGGTCCTCGGCGATCTGGGAGGAGGCCAGGCGCAGGATCTCCAAGGCCGTGGCCGAGCATCACCTGGACCCGGCACCGCCGGTGGACAAGGCTATCCCAGGTCCCTGAACGAGACGAACTCGGGGTCAAAGAGCCGCCGGTAGGTCCGCACGATCATCCCGTCCGTGAGCCCGGCCAGGAAGTCGCAGATCTCTCGCGCCTTCGCCCGCTTGCCCTTCGCCTCGTCGAGGAGCTTCCCGACCGCGGGCGGGAGGATCCGCACGACCCGCGGTCCCGTCTCCACGTAGTTTCTCCAGCACGAGTCCCAGAGGTCGAAGAGCACCTTCCTCGCCTTGTGCTCCATCTGCTGGAGCTGGGCGCTCTCAAAGATCACGTCGTTGGCGAGCTTCTTGTAGAAGTGCGCCTGCCGCTCGGCCTCGGGCGCCACCACGAGCTCGAAGCGGTAGCGGTTTGTCCGCTTCGCCATGAAGTTGTCGCGCTCCCGGAGCCGGCAGGCCGTGATGAAGGAGCCGATCCTTGCCGAGAAGATCGACTCGAGCCGGTCGCTCCGGATCGCGTCCAGGAGCTCGTCCAGGAGGCGCAGCCCCGCCGCGTCGCCCACGTTCGCCTGCGCCCACGCCTCGATCCGGTCGATCGTCAGGAAGCCCGTCTTCACGCCGTCCACGATGTCGTTGAGCGAATAGGCGGCGTCATCGGCCCAGTCCATGATCTGGCACTCGACGCTCTTGAAGGCATTCAAGGGCTCGCCCGGCCGTAGGGCCTTCGGTATCCGGGCGCCCCCGAACACGAAGGAAAGCACCTCGCGCTGGGAGTCGTAGAGGAAGTGGTTCTTCGGGGGCTCCCTGAACTGCCCGAAGAGGGTCTTGTATTTCAGGACCCCGTCAAGGAGCGCCCGGGTCGGCTGCATGCCGCGCACCCCGGAGCGGTCCTGGTACATGGTCCCGATAAGGAGATGGAGCGTCTGCGCGTTCCCCTCGAAGCCGCCCCAGGGCACCATGAGCTCCTGGAGCGTGCGCTCCCCCGAGTGCCCGAAGGGGGGATGCCCCAGGTCGTGCGCCAGGCACACCGCCTCGACCAGGTCCCCGTCGATGTAGAAGTCCTCCCTGAGCGGCCCCTTCTGGGACCGCAGGAACTGGCAGATCGACCTGCCGATCTGCGCCACCTCCATCGAGTGCGTGAGCCGCGTCCTGTAAAAGTCGTACTCGCCCGAGAGGAACACCTGGGTCTTCGACTGGAGCTTGCGGAAGGCGTGGGCATGGATGATCCGGTCGCGGTCGATCTGGAAGGCATTCCGGTAGTCCGTCTTCCGCGCCCCGCCGAGCGTCTCACTGTCAAAGGTTCCGTAGAATCTGTTGCTCATGGCTTCCCGGGGGGGGAGACAAGAGCAAGCGGGAGCGGGCCGGGTTGCAATCCCCGAGGTATTACCCGGTTCGGTATTGTTTCGGCGCGGTTTCGGCGTAGGCTCCGCGGACACCCCCATGCGAGCCACGACGATGCGAGCGATCTCCAAGACAAGGCCGGGGCCCGGCCTCGAGCTCATTGAGGCTCCGGTGCCCCTTCCCGGCCCGAGCGACGTCCTTATCCGCATCAAGAAGACCTCGATCTGCGGGACGGACGTCCACATCTACAACTGGGACGACTGGGCCCAGCGCACGATCAAGCCCCCGATGATCATCGGCCACGAGTTCGTAGGAGTCATCGAGGAGGTCGGGAGCCTGGTGCAGCGCTTCCAGAAGGGCGACCTGGTGGACGGCGAGGGCCACATCGTCTGCGGGGTGTGCCGCAACTGCCTGGCGGGCCGGCGTCACCTGTGCAAGGACACGAAGGGCGTGGGCGTGAACCGCAACGGCGCGTTTGCCGAGTACCTGTGCATCCCGGCGACAAACGCCGTGCCCGTGGACCCGGCGATCCCGCTGGACGTCCTCTCGTGCTTCGATCCGCTCGGCAACGCGACCCACACCGCGCTCCAGTTCGACCTGATCGGCGAGGACGTGATCATCACCGGCGCGGGTCCCATCGGCTGCATGGCCGCCGCGATCGCCAAGCACTGCGGGGCACGCAAGGTGGTCGTCACCGACGTGAACCCCGACCGCCTGGCGCTCGCAGCGAAGATGGGCGCCACGCGCGTGGTGGACGTCTCCCGCGAGAACCTCCCCGAGGTCCAGGCCGAGCTCGGGATGAAGGAGGGATTTGACGTGGGGCTCGAGATGTCGGGCAGCCCCAAGGCCCTTAACGACATGATCGACAACATGGCGCACGGCGGGCGGATCGCGCTCCTGGGGATCATGCCCGCGAAGGCCGCCGTCGACTGGAACAAGGTCGTCTTCAACATGCTCACGATCCGCGGCATCTACGGACGGGAGATGTACGACACCTGGTACAAGATGACCGCCATGATCCAGAGCGGGCTCGACATATCCCCGGTCATCACGCACCGGATGCCCTTCACGGACTTCCAGCGCGGCTTCGACCTCATGCGCTCCGGGAAGAGCGGGAAGATCGTCCTCGACTGGGAGTAAGCGCCGATGCCCCCGACCTACAGGGACCACCTCACGCGGCTCCTCTCCGAGATCTCCGCCGCGGGGCTATCAAAACGGGAGCGCGTGATCGCGACCCCGCAGGGCGCCGACATCCAGGTCTCGGGAGGTGCCCATGTGCTCAATTTCTGCGCCAACAACTACCTGGGGCTCGCCGACCACCCCGAGGTCGTGAAGGCCGCCCACAAGGCGCTCGACCGCTGGGGCTACGGCCTGGCGTCGGTCCGCTTCATCTGCGGGACGCAGGAGATCCACAAGGAGCTCGAGGCGCGCCTCTCCTCGTTCCTCGGCACCGAGGACACGATCCTCTACTCCTCGTGCTTTGACGCGAACGGCGGCGTCTTTGAGACGCTCCTCGGGGAGGAGGACGCCGTGGTGAGCGACGAGCTAAACCACGCCTCCATCATCGACGGGATCCGGCTCTCCAAGGCGAAGCGCTACCGGTACAAGAACCGCGACATGGCCGACCTGGAGGCAAAGCTCACCGAGGCCTCGGGCGCCCGCTTCAAGCTGGTCGTCACGGACGGGGTGTTCTCCATGGACGGGTTCATCGCTCCCCTGGATGAAATCTGCGCCCTGGCCGACCGCCACGGGGCGATCGTCATGGTGGACGACAGCCACGGCGTGGGCTTCATGGGGGCCAACGGCCGGGGCACGCACGAGCACCACAGCGTCATGGGCCGGGTGGACATCCTCACGGGCACCCTGGGAAAGGCCCTCGGGGGCGCCTCCGGGGGCTACGTGAGCGGGCGAAAGGAGATCATAGACCTCCTCCGCCAGCGCTCGCGGCCCTACCTCTTCTCAAACACCCTGCCCCCCGCGATCGCCGCGGCCTCGATCGCGTGCCTGGACCTGATCAGCCGCTCTCCGGAGCTCCGCGAGAAGCTGCACGCGAACACCCGCCTCTTCAGGGAGGGGCTCACCGAGGCCGGGCTCTCGATAAAGCCGGGATCCCATCCCATCGTGCCGGTCATGCTCGGGGATGCCGCGCTCGCGCAGCGTTTCGCCGCCCGCATGCTCGAGAAGGGCGTCTACGTGGTCGGGTTTTTCTTCCCGGTGGTGGCGCAGGGCGCCGCCAGGATCCGGACCCAGGTGAGCGCGGCGCACTCCGAGGAGAACTTGAGGGCCGCGATAGAGGCCTTCGCGGAGACCCGGAAAGAGCTCGCCCCGTAGCGGGCTTTTGCTCCATCACATTTGCCGATGCCAAAGATAACCGACGGAGCCCTCCGCAGGTTGGAAAAGTCCGCGCGCATGGCCGCCGGGCGCACCTACTCCCCCTACTCCAAGTTTCCCGTGGGCGCGGCCGTCCTCGGCGGCTCCGGGAAGATTTTCGCCGGCTGCAACGTCGAGAACGCCTCGTTTGGCCTCTGCAACTGCGCCGAGCGGACCGCCATCTTCTCGGCCGTCGCGGCCGGGGAAAAATCGGTCTCCGCGGTCGCGATCTACACCCCTACCGCGCTCCCGACGGCGCCCTGCGGCGCCTGCCGGCAGGTGATCAACGAGTTTGGGCCGGACGCGATCGTGATCAGCGTCTGCGACTCGAAGAACCGGATCGAGACCCGCCTCTCGGCGCTCCTCCCCGCGGCCTTCGGCCCCGGAGACCTGGCCTAGGTTCCCGCGAAGAAGTCGCGCACGGTGGCGCTCACCTCCGCGGCCGGGAACTCCCGCTCCGAGCGGTCGCCAAGGTCGCGCAGCTTCACGACCCCGCGGGCGAGCTCGTCGCTCCCGTAGATGAGCGCGATCTTCGCCCCGGACTCCGCCGCCGCCTTGAACTGCTTGCCGAATGCCAGGTCCCTCATCGGGTATTCGACGCCGAAGCCGTGGGAGCGCAGGACATTGATGTCGCCGAACGCCGCCTTCCGCTCGGCCTCGCCCCCGATCACGCAGAAGATGTCCGGGGCGTGCGCGATCTTCGGTGCCAGCCCCCGCTCCTCCAGGAGGAGCGCAAAGGTCATGTCGCCGATCGCAAACCCCACGGCAGGGAGCTCCGAGCCGCCGAGCTTCCCCACGAGGTCGTCGTAGCGGCCGCCGCCCGCGAGCGCCCGGAGTTCGCCCTTCCGGTCAAAGGCCTCGAACACGAAGCCCGTGTAGTAGGCCAGGCCGCGGACGACCCCCAGGTCCACCTGGATGAAATCCGCCAGTCCCATCGCCGAGAGCCCGCCCAGGAGCTTCCGCCAGTCCGCGAGGCGGCCCGCGATCGCGGCATCCCCCGAGGCGCCGAGCGCCGCCTCGATCTCCCCGAAGGAGCGGATCGCGAGGAAGGAAAGGACCTTCCGCTTCACCTCCGGGTCGATCGGCCCGAAGGCCTCCTCGTAGCCCTTGAAGGCCTCGTCGCCGTTTCGCTCAAACTTGTCGACCGCCCCGAGGATCGCCCGGATCCTGGCGTCCTCCAGGCCCAGGGATCCCAGGAAGTGGAACCAGAGGTTCCGGTCGCTCAGCCGTATGCAGAAATCGTCCTTCGTGAGCCCAAAGGCCCGCATGCACTGGGCCTGCAGCGCGATAAGCTCGATCTCGGCCTCGGCTCCGGCCTCGCCAAAGATATCGGCGTTAAACTGGTAAAAGCACCGGCCCCTGCCCTTCTGCATCCGCTCGTAGCGGTAGAATTCGGCGATGCTGAACCACTTGATCGGGCGCTTGAGCGAGCCGGCCCGCTCGCCCACGAGCCTGCAGACACTGGGAGTCATCTCGGGCCGGAGCGCCACCTCGCGCTTGCCCTTGTCGGTGAAGCTAAAGAGCTGCGCCTCTATCTCGGCCCCGGACTTCGCCTTATAGAGGTCCAGGGGCTCCAGGACCGGGGTATCGTACTCCACGAAGCCAAACGCGGCGGCGGTCTGCCGCCAGATGCGAAAGATGTGGTTTCGTTTCGCAAGATCTTCAGGGTAAAAGTCGCGAAACCCCGGCAGGGTCTGGAACATAGCCATCAGTGACGGACAGGCTGCTACCCGCCCGCCCTAGGGCGAACCAAAAGTGGCCCGGCAACCCACACCCTCAGGTGAGCGTCGTCAGGTCGAGCTTCTTAAGCTGCTGTTTGAGGATCTTGCCAGCCTTGAACTTAACGACGGCCCGCTGGGGTATAATGACTTCCGCTTCTGGCTTGTTGGGGTTCCGACCGACACGCTGTTTCCGCACCTGAACTTCAAGTACGCCAAAGTTACGCAACTCGACGTTGCGTCCCTCTGACAATGCTTTCTGTACGATGTCGAGGGTCTGTTGGACCGTGTCGACTATCTGTTTCTGCGGGAATCCAGCCTTGCGGTAGATCTCCAACACGATCTCGCGTTTTGTGAGGTTCGTGGACATGAATTGTTCCTTTGGGTATAGGCTTTACTGAAGCGTGTTAA
>Ga0302319_10000145_pt1 | contig 144571 bp, 114 predicted proteins | sample Bog_T0_2_FD_203319 | JGI IMG/M metagenome (GOLD analysis project Ga0302319, IMG submission 203319) | Peat permafrost microbial communities from Stordalen Mire near Abisko, Sweden - Bog_T0_2 | ecosystem: Environmental > Terrestrial > Soil > Wetlands > Peat | place: Sweden: Abisko, Stordalen...
CGGAAGCCCAGCGGGGCTTGCCACCCCGAGCAGAACCGAATAGGAGCCGTCGAGCTGCACCTGGACCTGCTGCGCCTCGGTCCACAGCGGCTCTCCGCCTTCCGGTGCGGCATAGATGCGGAACTCGGCTTCCACGGTCTCGCCCGCCCGCACGGCCAGCTTCCCGGCATGACGCACCTGCTGCGGCACCACGGCTGCGGCAATGACCGCGTGGCCGCCTTCCGCTGCGGGTTCCTGCGCGGAGGTGCCCAGGGCGAAGGGAATCCACACCAGCGTGGCGGCTGCAAAGCACAAGGGCTTGCTCAGGGACAACAGGCTCTTCTTCTCTGTCTGCATCGGGTTCTCATTTCTTCCCCTGCCGGCGCGCATCCGTCGCTCAGGGAGATGTGGCGGGTTGGACTCAACAGCTCCTCAAGACCTGGGGCGCTCGTGGAGAGGCGGCCGGGTTCCGGTCTCAGGGGAATGCGGACGATGTCGGTCGTGGCGACATCTCAAGGTTTAGTGTCCTATTAAACCTGAATGTGACATTGCTTTGTCAATAGGATTTGCCTTATAGTCCTCGGCTGGATAATCCACGGTAATAGGGCGGCGCATGACCAATTGTGCAGCCGTGGCTGGCGGCCGGTTTCGGATCGCAGCCGGGCTGCTCACGTCTTCCGGTCCTGAACTTGCCGCCTCGAACAGGCCGTTATACAACCAGAGCCGAGGACAGCCCTGCGCCTCACCCCTGCGCAAATCATCTCGCCCCATTTGCGGATCATTAGAGCGAACACGCGCACAATCATTCCAGGTAGACTCTTCGCATGGAAAACAGCCAGTCCCGCCGCGCCGCCGCAACACCTGAGCTTCCGCCTATCTGTATTATGCTACATAGGGACACCCCCTCCCCCCATTTCGCCACAAGCCAATGAAAAGAAGTAGGTTACATCGTGATTCGCTAATTCTTCCCTATCGAAACAAAGGACTTACGCCCAGCCATTAAAACAGCGTTGACAGAAAATAAAGAACTTACAGAAGAAGAGAATCGCAAAACACTTCCGGAATTCTCCCGTAAACCCCCTGGAATCAACACCGATTTATGTCAAATTCCGCCCAAACTCGCAGCGATCGCGAGCCAGGTACCGTTGCAAGCTCCATCGGTCCGCGAGCCGCTCTCTCCAACTTAATAGGACGATCCGCAGCCAACAGAAGGCACTAGACTGGACTCATGCCCGGTTTCCACATCGAGCACTTCGGCTGCCGTGCCGCGCGCGCCGATGGCGAAGCGATCGGCGACCGTCTCCGCGCCGCAGGGCATTGCGTGCGGCAGCCATCTGACGCCGACGTGGTCATCGTGAACACCTGCAGCGTGACCGCCGAGGCCGACCGCGCCGCACGAGCCTTCATTCGGCGCGCCCACCGCCGCAATCCCGCCGCGCGCATCATCGTTACCGGCTGCTACGCCCAGCGCGCACCCGAGGAACTCGGCCGCCTCGCAGGCGTCTCCGCCATCGTTGGCAACAGTCACAAAGCTCTCGCCCCGCAGATTGCCTTGAGCCTGATGGGCCAGACCGCGCCGCATGCGTCTCTTGCCACACCGCAGCCAGGCAGCGGTCTGATACAGCTACAAGGTGCAACAAACCTCAAGCGAGCGATAAGCGAGCAGTTGGCCGCACCGCAGGTGCTCTGGGCCGACGACCTCTTCGCCCACTCCTTCCTGGAAGAGGCGCAGGTTGTCCCCGGCGCGCAGACCCGGCCCAATCTCAAGATCCAGGAGGGTTGCGGCAACCGCTGCACCTTCTGCGTGATCCCCCAGACGCGCGGCTCGTCCCGCAGCCTGCCCGCCGCAGCCATCCTCAAGCAGGTCGAGGGCTTCGTAGCCGCCGGTGGCCACGAGCTGGTGCTTTCCGGCATCAACCTGGGCCGCTGGGGCCGCGACCTTCCCCACGCGCATCCGCAGACTCCGCGCACACTCCCATCGCTGCTCCGCCACATCTTCGACCGCACGCCGCTCCCGCGCCTGCGACTCAGCTCCATCGAGCCCATGGATTGGGACGCGGACATGATCGCCCTGATGCGCGAATTCGGCGGAACGCGCCTGGCCCGCCATGCCCACCTGCCTCTCCAGTCCGGCTCAGACGCGGTGCTCCGCCGCATGCATCGCCGCTACCGCCCCTGGCACTACGAGCAGAAAGTCCACGCCTTGCTTGACGCCGCCGGCCCGGAACTCACCCTCGGCGCCGATGTCATGGTCGGCTTCCCCGGTGAGACCGATGCCGAGTTCGACCAGACTCTGGCCCTGGTACGGAAACTCCCCTTCGGCTACCTGCACCTGTTCTCGTTCTCCCCCCGTCCCGGTACCCCCGCCTGGGCCCTTCACGCAGGCCACCCGGTTGCGACCCAAGCCGTCAAACAGCGCATGGCCGCCTTGAGAACCCTCGCCGCGGAAAAGAGCCAGGCGCACCGGCGGCGTTTCGTGGGTGGTGAACTGGAGGCAATTACGCTCCACACCCCGGCGGAATCGGAGCAGGCCGGCCGAACCGCGGCGCTGACGGAAAACTTTCTTCCCGTCGAGTTGGAGGGCCGCTTGCCCGCCAACCGCATGGTCCGGCTCCGGATCTCCAACATGACAGCTGGCGGGGCACTCATGGCGGCCGGTTTGAATCTGTCCTGAACCGTTCGTTCCGCCAACCCGAGCCAATGCTATACTCAGTGTGCGTTAGTCTACCCGCGGCGGCTCCGGAACAACCGGGGGGCGGGCAGCGACGACTTTTGGAGGAGCACCATCGCACTCGACAAACGTTCCGCAAAGTCCTTTATCCGCATCAATGATCGAATCCGCGCGCGTGAAATCCGCGTCATCGACGAAAACGGCGATCAGATGGGCATACTGCCGCCCTTTGAGGCCCTGAGGATCGCCCGCGAGCGCGGACTGGATCTTGTAGAGGTTTCTCCCAACGCGGTTCCACCCGTCTGCCGCATCCAAGACTACGGTCGCTATCTCTACGAGAAGGAAAAGAGCGAGCGCGCGGCCAAGAAGAAGCAGAAGGTCATCGTCGTCAAGGAGGTCAAGTTCTCGGTGACCGTCGACGAGCACGACTACCAGACCAAGAAGAACCAGGCGGTCCGCTTCCTCAACGACGGCGACAAGGTGAAGGCCAGTCTGCGCTTCCGCGGCCGCCAGATGGCGCATCGCGAACTCGGCTACGCCATCATCAACAAGCTCATCCAGGACATCGGCGAGGCCGGCATCGTGGAGTTCATGCCGCGCATGGAAGGCACCATTCTGCACGCCATCCTGGCCCCCTCCAAGAAGCAGGAAGCTCCCAAGCCCAAGCCAGCAGCGGCTCCCGCCGTCCCGGCACTGTAAGGCGCGAACCAAAGCGCAAGATTCTCAGAGGCCGGCCATCATGGCCGGCCTCTGAGTTGGAGTTCTCAAGGATTATCCTCCCCGATCTTCCATGCCGCTCAACCAGACTCCCAGCACACAGCCTGGAAGCGTTCCTCAAGACTCAATGAGTCTGGGTCAGCGGTCTCGATTGGTATTACCCCCGTATTACCCCCTATTACCCACGCCGCTTGACACCTTACTTCAACGAAGTGCAAAGAGTCGCCGTGGCATTCGGCACTTTCCCGTTGTAGGCGTTGCAAAGCGCCTTCCCTCTAACCAAGTCTAAGCTGGCTTTGCGAGGGTTGGCAACTATCTGGCCCTTGACAGGCCCGCTGCGGGGCGGCACCGCAATGTTCGCAACGCGCTGCACGGGTTGACTGGCAACCACGGCCTGCGATGGTTTAACCAGCTTGGCTTTGAGGCTGGCCTGACCGGCGGCCGGCAATCCCGCCAACAATGCGTTGACCGCCTGCGTAGGGCCTTCGTTCTCCGCTGTACGTGGCGCCAACGTGCGTTTCACCGCCTGAGCCACCACAGGCCCGGACTTGCCTGAAGGTATTGTCCAGGCGAAATGGACCAAACCATTGACAAGCGTTCTGGCTTCAGGAGGTCCGATATCGAAGGTGATAAGTGCGCCGTTGGGCACGCTCCTGACTGCCACCTTCGGTGTATAGCTGGTTCCTCCGCTGGTGTGTGTTTGAAAAAGCCCGGACATATCGGCAGACACGGCGGTTGCGCCGGGCATGGGGATCATGAAGCTCAGAGTGTTGATTCCGGGGAGCGTGACACTGCCCTGCGAACAATAACCTTCATCGCCCCAATTTCGGACCAGGAAGGACCACTGATCGTCGGAGGTGACGCCTTCCTGAACCTCGATGGCCATGCCGTAAACCGGGTGCAGCTCGCTGTATCCGCCATGCTCGGCGTCCAGGCCGTATTGGCCGATGATGATGGACCGATGGCTGTCAATCATCTGCCCGGGACGGCCGCCCGGCTCGCCGCCGTTTGCATCCACGGCTTTGTGGAATGTATCCCACCACCCCTTGTCGATGAGGTCCACGGTTTCGTCGGAATCGAACTCCGTTTCGATGATCGGGTCGTGAAAATTCGTGATGTTATTGGTGGTCAAGCCCATCATTGTGTCCGGATAAAAATTGAAGTTGTAGTCGTCGTCATCCAACTTGGTCCAGTCTTTATGGTTATCCCACTGAATGATGCCGGAAAAGGTTGCGGCAGTATAGTTCAGGTGTCCATCCAAGGTGCCCGATGTAGCGTGGTGACCGCAGAGTGCCGAGTTGAGGGACCAGGAACCGGGATCATTGACGGTCGGGCTTTGCGAGGTACAGGGATGCGCTCCAAAATTCACCTGATCAGTCCCTGGTACCAACTTGAACCCCCCACACAAGGTGCCGGGATCCGGGTGCTGCCCGGGGTCGGCCTGCTCGTAGGCGAACATAGGATTGAAAGGCATGTAGTTAGGATCCACCTTGTTCGGGTCCCAGACTACGTCCATCGGGGCGGCCGCTGTCACCTGGGGTGGGCCGCCGTGATTGATGATCATGGTGATCCAGGCTGGCTTCCCTTGAACAGGGTCTTTGCACTGGTCTTCGGTGCCGTTGTCGTGACCCCAATAGCCGTTGTCGCTGTAGTTATCGTCTTGATAGCCCAGCACCAGGAAGGAGTTATTGGGATCGATCACTGCGGGGACCTGGAGCGATTTCCCTACAACACTTTGAATTTGGACCAAAGCAGGTCCGGTGACTCCGGGGATGCTGATCATGCCGTGGTACAGGCGCTCGGAGTTGTCGCCTGACGGATTCACATAACGCTTCCAGGTAAGCCCGTGTCCACCCGTCTGCACACAGCCGCCAGCGCTGACGGAGACCTTGTCGTTCGGCTTCAAGACGACGCTGCGATACTCGGTGCGTGCTTGATTGACCGTCGGCTGGTCCAGGTGGCAAGTAGTAATGGTGCCGGCCTGGGTGCATTTGAAGTCAGGTTGAACTGCGTGAGCAAAAATACCGCAGCTGAGGAGTACCACGAGAAAGACTGAGAGACGGGGGAACCGTGCCATGGGGGACCTCGCGGCGCCGATTCACGGCGCCGCCTGCGAGCATACCACGAGATGGGAATTGAGATGGAATGAGATGGAATTGGGGGACATGATACCTATACCCCACTCAGAGTAGATCGAGTTGGATCGCCATCCTGCGAGACAGTCGCCTCGCGCCGGCTGTCACGCTGGGGCCCATGATGCGGAAGCTCCAGGAATCACGATGCGAGCGAGTCTTGCCATGCACCGACGATAGCATTACGCCGGGGGAATAAGTATCATTTCCCCGTATTCCCCGTATTACCCGTATTACCCCCGTATTACCCCCGTATTACCCCCCCCGTATTACCCCTTCCAAGAAGCAGGAAGCTTCCAAGCCAAAGCCCGCCGCGGCGCCCGCCCCAGTTCCTCAGGTACAGTAAGACTGATTAGTCAACCCTCTTGCCCCACTTTTCGATCGCCAGATGGCCGAATGAAAGTGGGGCATATCTATTGAGGGCCAGTTTGCCCCTCGCTGCGCGCTCCGGTTTCTCCTGCGCCCATCTCGTCATGCTCGTCCCCCGGCTTCCTGGCCGATAGCACGATAAAGAACAGGGATGCAAGCACCAACCCACTGAGCAGCCAATAAAGCCAGGTGAACGCGTTAGGTCCACAGCTCCAACACCGGATCATGTGGTGAGTGTACCCATACCAACCCAGCCAGGCAGAACAAAGACAAAGCACTCCCGTCCCAGTCTTTATCCTCTGCCGGAAATCTCCAAGGCTCTTGTTGGGCTCAAACGAATTCAGCGAAAGAAAGCTCAGCGAGAGCCACAGGCCGAAGAAAGCCGTAATCCAGAGAGACAGCTTCCTTGATGCAGTCAGGCTTTCGCCCAGAACGCGCAGGGCATACTCGTCGCCCCGGTCTGCAGCCTTGCGATACCAGCGTTGCGCCTCGGAGCGGTCCTGCTGCACTCCCCGGCCGTAGTAATACATGTTGCCGAGGTTATACTCTGCCGTTGCGTAGCCCTGATCAACGGCCTTCTGGAGCCACTTGAGAGCTTCGCCATAGTCTTGCGGTACTCCTTGCCCCTGGGAATGCATCAGGCCGAGGGCGTTTTCCCCTTTCGCGTCACCCTGAGCTGCTGCCTTCCGATACCAGCCAAGGGCCGCGCCATAATCCTGCTGTACCCCCTGGCCTTCCATATACATGAAGGCTAGGCCGTCCTCGCCATCGGGGTAACCCTGGTCGGCCGCCTTCTGTCGCCATTTGAGAGCCTCGCCGTAGTCTTGTGGAACTCCCTCCCCATGCGAGTACCGGTAACCGAGGTCGGCCTCAGCCTTTGCGTCGCTTTGCTCCGCTCGGATACGGCAAGCCTGCGCCTCCTCAGCCACCTCCTGCTCATGGGTCTTCGCGGATCGCGCCCACCAAAGCGCCGCTCCGCCGCCAGCCAAAGCCAGGCACGCAACGGAAACTGCAATCTTCCAGAAAAGCCGCACCGCTCACCTCGGCCTGACATTCGATTATTCCGATTGTACTTCCTGAGATTTGCCTGGATCATGCCCTCCGCCACGGCCTCTTTCTCCTGCCGCATGATTTTCCTCTCTCCTCTTGACAATCAAGAGGAAGCTGAGTTACCTCTTGATTATCAAGTGGAGATGCCAATGGAACCAAAATCCGGCGAGATGGTGCAGGGAACCCTGGAGATGCTGATCCTGAAGACGCTGGCTTTGGAGCCGATGCACGGCTACGGCGTCGCGTTGCGCATCGAGCAGATCAGCGAGGGTGTCTTTCGTGTGAATCCCGGCTCACTGCTCCCGGCCCTGGGCCGCATGGAGCGCGCCGGCCGCGTGAAGAGCGAGTGGCGCGCTACTGAGAACAACCGCCGCGCCAAGTACTACCAACTCACCGCCGCCGGGCGCAAAGCGCTCAAGGGAGAGACCGAGTCGTGGGGCCGCCAAACCGCCGCCATTTCCAGAATTCTCGAAGCCTCTTGATTTGATGCCAGGAGATCGCTTCGATTCGAAAATGTCTTTCAGAGCGAAAAGCAGCGAAGTCGAAGGACCTGCGGTTGCTTTTCCTTGGTTTTCGCAGCCCGGCAGGACCAAATCGAAGGCGCAGCACATTGAATCCGGGAGGGTGCCATGGGATTGTTCAAAAACATAGCCGCTGGCCTGAAAGCGATCTTCGGCCGCACGCGCGTTGAACGCGAGATGGACGAAGAATTGCGCGGATTCCTCGATGCCTCGGCAGCGGATAAGCGGCGCGCGGGAATGACGCCCGAGCAAGCCGCCCGCGCCGCCCGCGTAGAAATGGGCAGCACCAACTCTGTCAAGCATCAGGTGTGGTCGGCACGCTGGGAGTCAACCCTCGAAGGCCTGTTGCAGGACACCCGGACCAGCGCGCGCATGTTGGCCAAGAGCCCCGCCTTTACCGCCATCGCTCTTCTTTCGCTGGCCCTCGGCATTGGCGGCAATACGTCCATCTTCACCCTTATCAATCAGGTTATGCTACGCAATCTTCCTGTTCGGAATCCCGAACAACTGGTTACGTTCGGGCACGCAAACGGCGGCGGCGAGGCCGGCGGCATCGACATGGGAAGTTATGGCCTGTTTCCCTGGCATTTTGCCCGCCAGCTCCAGACCGATCCCGGTCCGTTTCAGGGCATCGCCTCCTACTGCAGCTTTTCTGACAAAGTGAGCATCCGTCTCCCTGCCAGGGACGGATCAGCCGACTCCAATGCGCCCGCGCTCCTGGTGCCTGCCAATCTTGTCTCCGGCAACTACTTCAGTGTGCTCGGCGCGCAGCCATTCATGGGCCGCTCAATCGCGCCTTCCGACGACGCAACTCCCGGCAGCGGAGCCGTGGTCGTGCTGGGCCATCACTTCTGGCAGCAATCGCTCTCCTCCGATCCCGCCATTCTCGGCAAAGCCATCGGTATCAACGGCACTGCGTTCGATGTCATTGGCGTCATGCCCGATGCCTTCCATGGCGTCAAACAGGAGTTTGAGCCTCCTGACCTATGGGCGCCCATGACCATGCAGACCATCATCCTGAAGCAGCCGTCGATGCTGACGCCAAACGGCGGCCTTTACTTCCTTGATCTTTTTGGCCGCCTGAGCAGCCAGGCCGCAGCGGACAAGGGAGCCCTGGCTTCATCCCAGAATTGGCTGGATCGGCAGATTCGCACCGGCATCCGCGCTGAGGAGGGCGCGAAGCTCACCCCCGCCCGGCAGCAGGAAATCAACCGCATCACCGTTCCCTTGGTCCCGGCGGCCCGCGGTGCCTCGTCGCTCCGCGATCAGTACGGCGATTCGCTGCAAATATTGATGGGTGTGGTGGCGCTGGTGTTGCTTATTGCCTGCGCCAATCTGGCGAATTTTCTCCTCGCCCGCGCCGCCACGCGCAAGCGCGAAATCGCCACGCGGCTGGCTCTCGGTTCCAGCCGCGCCCGCATCGCCCGGCAGAACCTCATCGAAACCCTCATGCTGTCGCTCACCGGCGGAATGCTCGGCCTCGGAGTTGCCTTTGCCGCCACTCGCATCCTCATCGGCATCGTCAGCCAGGGCAATGGATACATCGCCATGGACCCCACGCCGGATGCGAAAGTGATGCTGTTCACGCTGGCCCTTTCCCTGCTCACTGGAATTCTCTTCGGCCTCGCCCCCGCCATCGCCGCAGCGCGCACCGGCGCGGCAAGCAATCTCAGTGCCGGCAGCCGCACCGCGCAAAGCAGCGGCGGCAAATCGGCGCGCTTTTGGCCCAAGACACTGGTCTCCGCCCAGGTCATGCTCTCGCTACTGTTATTGGTCGGTGCGGGATTGTTTCTCCGTACCCTGCGCAATCTTCAAAATCAGGACTATGGCTTCGAGCGCTCTCACCTGCTCCTCGCCGAGTTCAACGCCAGACTCGCAGGCTACAAGCCCAGCCAGACGCCGGGTCTGCATCAGCGCCTCATCGAACGGCTCTCTGCGCTGCCCGGAGTTCGCTCCGTCGCCCTCTCTGCAACTCCGCCCATCAGCCCCGGCAATTGGTCCTCCAATGTCACCATTCCCGGTTACACGCCCGCTCCCAAAGAAAACAGACACTCCATCCTCAATCGCGTCTCCGGGCAGTATTTTGAGACTGCGGGCATCGCCATCGTCGCCGGACGGCCCATCCGCGACACCGATACAGCCAACAGCCAGAAGGTTGCAGTCATCAACCAAACACTCGCCGGCCATTTCTTTCCCAAGGGCGACGCCGTCGGGCGGTCCATCCTCATCGACATCGACACCGTGAAAGGCCCCTGGCAAATTGTCGGCGTTGCCCGCGACACCAAGTCCGGCAATCCCCGCGATGCCGATCCGGTCCGCATGACCTATATCCCGCTGGCCCAGATGGACCCGTTTGTCCCGGCCGCTGCGCTTGCACCTGCCGCTGGAGCACCCGCTGCCGCCCCGCCCGAAGAGAATCAAGACCGCTTCGCCGGCATGATCCTATTGCGCACCACCGGCGACCCGGCGCTCAGCATCGCCGCTGTCCGTGCCGCCGTCGCCTCCGTGGATCCCAACCTGCCGCTTCTCAGAGTCACAACCATCCGCGATCAGGTCTCCAACTTCATGACGCACGACAAACTCATCTCCTCGCTGACCGGCCTCTTCTCCTTGCTTGCAGTCCTGCTGGCCGCCATTGGCCTCTACGGCGTGATGAGCTACAACGTGGTGCGGCGCACCAACGAGATCGGCATCCGCATCGCGCTGGGCGCGCAATCTCCAGCCGTCCTGTGGATGATTCTGAGCGAATCCCTGCTGCTGCTCGCCATTGGCGTGGGTCTCGGACTTCCGCTCACCCTCTTCACCACCAAATACATCAAGGACCAACTCTTCGGTTTGAGCGCTCTGGACCCCATGACGTTTGTCGTCGCTCTTGCTGTCGTAAGCGCCATGACCCTGCTGGCCGCATGGCTGCCGGCGCGGCGTGCCACCAGAGTCGATCCGATGGTAGCGCTGCGTTGCGATTGATGCTCAGTCCAGCCAGTGGATGCCGCTCAGCGAGCCCGCAGGCACGGGCCGGGATGGCGGCACGGGCAGCACGATGAAGCCTTCGCGCCAATGCCCGTCTTCGCGGCGTGGTGGGTTGCCGACGATGCGGGTCGCAGCGGCGTTGCGCTGCTCCAGGGCCAGCCCCGGCAGTCCGCCGACAATCGCCTGCAACTGGTCGTGGTTGGGTGGGCGGCTGGTAGTGAGCGGAATCAGGGAACGCAGGGCGCCATAAGCCTCCGCCAGGTCGCTCACACGCGCCCGCCGCTTGGAGGGCAACGGTTTCAGCCCCAGCGACTTCCAGGCAGCGTGCGGGTAGCTTTCCACCAGTACCCTCTCGGGCGGCGAGCCCGGTTGATCCCGCGTCTCCAGCCTCCGCCAGCCGCGACGGCACAGCGCGTCATACACGTCGAGGCAAAACTCGGCGAAGGCCCGGTAAGTGACCGGCTTCACCATGCCGGGCAGCCCGGTTTTTGCCGCGGTATTCAACTGCCGCTCACTCACCCGCGAGTGTTCCAGGCCATTCGAGCGCGACTTCCAGGCCTGGGGGCCGTCGAGCATCATCACGCGGATGCCGCGCACGTTGCACAGGTGGTTGAGCCGGCCGGCAAGGATATTTGCATCCACAGGACCGGGAACCCCATCGGGCGGCATGGAGGAGACGATCTCGCAGGTGATCGGCCAGTCGGCCTTCCGGCGCGAGTCCCGCCCGGTGTCTGGCTTTGTCCGCTCCAACGCCTGGCCCGCCCGCGCGCGGTCCAGCACCACGATGCCCAGATCGGACCAGCGGCGGAATGCAAGATCGACAGAGAGAACGGCCACACTCTAACCCTACGACTCGAGGAGCTGGCGAACAACTGCGCTGTCCGTTGAATCCCCAGGAACTCGACACATTTGAAACCGCGGGCCAAAACGGGAGGAGCGTGACCGGCCACTACTCCGGCGGAAGACAGGAGCGAACTGGGGCCGGGAGCCCCGCAGGGCAATCGCATGAGCGCCTTGCGCGGCCGAATCTGGCCCGCTTCCAACTTTGCGGATAATTTCAAGCTTTGGCGCACAATGAATTCCGTAGCCTTTCTTGAACCCTCCAAAGGCAACCGAGCCAGAAAATCCTCAGCCCGAAGCCGCAAAGCTCGCGGATGTTTTTTGAGTTTATTCTTCCTTTCTTCGACCAAGAAAAGATCGTAAGTATTAGCAAATAAATATCTTAATATCAAGTAATGGACGAACAGATGACGGAAGTTTTCCCCCAAGCTTCCCCCATTTCCACTCAAAACCTCAGCAGAGCCCCCCAATTTCCCAAATTCCCGCAAGCAGAAAATGTACTCTGGGCTGCCGCCCCCTGTTCATGAGATTGCCTTTGGAGGAGTCCGGGTAGCAGGGAATCATGCCATCAGGTATACTGACAGGAGCCTCAAGAGGGCAGGGAGACCCCTGTCTCACGGGCGGTGCGGCGAGCGAACCCGCCCCATCAAAAAACGAGAAAAACAATGCCCAAGTTGAAGACCCATACGGGCGCGGCCAAGCGCTTCAGCAAGACTGGCACCGGCAAAATCAAGCGGGGCCAGACGAAGACGCGGCACATCCTTACTTCGAAGGGGCCAAAGACGAAGCGCAAGCTCGGTAGGACCGTGCTCGTTTCTGATGGCGACTACAAGAAGGTAGCGCGCATGATCCCCTACGCCTGATCGCTGCGTCCGGCTCCTGTCGGAGCCAGCGCTTCAGGGCCCGAAGTCGAATCCGCCACGGCGGACCGGGCCCCCGGCATACCGGAGCTATTCCGACCCTGCCGAGAGATCCAGGCTTGTAACAGCGAGTGAAGAGGTTTACCGCCGGCCCGTCAAGGCCTGCCTCCTGCCTCCAGCCGCGTAACCGACGAAACCAAAATGGAGAACCAACATGCCCCGCGTAAAACGCAGCACCAAGCGGAGTGACCGCCGGAAGAAGATTCTCGACCGGGCAAGCGGCTACTTTCTTACCAAATCCAAGCTCTACCAGGCAGCCCAGGAAGCCGTCGAGCGCGGCCTGAAGTTCGCCTACACCGGCCGCAAGCAGAAGAAGCGCCAGTTCCGCTCCCTGTGGATAGTGCGCATCTCGGCCGCCGCCAAGCTCAACAACTTCAGCTACTCGCAGCTGATCAACGGCCTCAAGAAGGCCGGCATCGAGCTCGACCGCAAGATCCTCGCCGACATCGCCGTCAAGGACGCCGCCGGATTTACCGACCTGGTCGGCAAAGCCAAGGCCGCTCTCACAGCGGAGAAGAAAGCCGCCTAGACAGGGAACCAGATCACCAAGTCAGGGAAAAGGCTCCGCAATGCGGGGCCTTTTCTGCCAGCGAGTCAGCGGCTGCTGCATCCGTGGCCGGGTGGCGGCTCCAGTCCTGATGGGCCTCGGTCTTGAAGCGAGCGCATGATGCCCGCGGTTACCCCACGCAGTAGTTTATTCTGAGCCTTACGCATGATGAACGAAGAGATACCGGATCTGACGGCATTTGACGAGGCCGCGCTGGGCGCGGCATTCGGCGCGGTTGAGCAAGCGGCGCGCACTGCGGCCGAAGCACTGAGCGGTGATGAGGCTGTGGAAGCCTTTCGCCTCGAGTGGTTGGGCCGCAAGCAAGGGCGGCTCACGGAGATTTCCTCGCGCTGGCTTAAGTCCGCTCCTCCGGAGGCCAAGAAGGCGCTGGGACTGCGCTTCAATGCGCTCAAAGGCATGGTCGAGAGCCTCCTTGACATGGCCACCGGCGCAGGCCCCAGCGACGCCGCGCTCAAAGCCGAGGCCATTGACATCACCCTGCCCGGCACACGGCGGCTGACCGGCGCCGAGCACCCCATCACGCGCACACTCAATGAGATCACCCAAGTCTTTGCGGCGCTGGGTTACTCGGTCGGCGTCGGCCCGGAAGTCGAAACCGACTTCTACAATTTCGAGAGTATGAATTTTCCGCCCGGTCATCCGGCGCGCGACACGCAGGACACGCTCGTCGTATCGAATCAGGAGCGGCGCCCCCTGCGCGACCGCCTGCTGTTGCGTACCCATACGTCTCCGGTGCAGATGCGAACCATGGAATCGCAGCCGCCCCCGGTGCGCATCGTCATCCCAGGCAAAGTCCACCGCAACGACGCAGCTGACGCCACGCACTCGCCCATCTTTCATCAGGTTGAGGGGCTGTGCGTCGACACGAATATTACCTTCAGCGATCTGAAGGGGACACTCGACCACGCCATGAAGGCGCTGTTCGGCTCGGCCGTAAAGACACGCTTTTTCCCATCGTTCTTCCCCTTCACCGAACCGAGCGCCGATGTGCAGATCAGTTGCATCTTCTGTGGCGGCAAAGGCTGCCGCAAATGCAAAGACTCGGGCTGGATCGAGCTGCTCGGCTGCGGCATGGTCGACCCCGCCGTCTTCGCCTTCGCCGCCGAAAAACAGCCCGCCTACGATCCAAAGAAGATCTCCGGCTTCGCCTTCGGCATGGGCGTCGAGCGCATCGCCATGATGAAGTACGGCATCAGCGAGATAGGGCAGTTCTATGCGGGAGATATGCGGTTCCTGGGACAATTCGCATGAAGATACTTACGAAATGGCTTCGAGGCTGGTTGCCTGAATTGCCAGTCAGCGATGCGCAACTCGCCGAAGCTCTCACTTTGCGCGGCATTGCCGTCGAGGGCAATTACGATCTCGGCGAGGGCAATGGTTCGCTCTACGAGATGGACATCACCACCAACCGCGTGGACGCGATGAACCACTACGGCGTTGCGCGCGAAGCGGCTGCGATCTATGGCGTCGAACTTGAGCCGCTCAGCTTTCCGCTGCCCGCCGCGAAGCCCGCGGTTCAGCCCTTCTCCGTCCGCATTGAGGCCGAGGATGTCTGTGGCCGCTTTACGGCCCGCGTCCTGCGCGACATCGACATCACCAGCTCCCGCGACTGGTTTCCCGGCGCGGAAGTCTCCACCTACTTCGGTCTTCTCGAACAGAAGCAGATTTCGAATGCCGTGGATGCGTCGAACTTTGCCTGGCTCGCCATGGGCCAGCCCACGCACGCCTTCGACCTCGACAAGATCGAAGGCGGCATCGTTGTCCGCCGCGCCCGCAAAGGCGAGCGCCTCAAAACCCTCGACGGCATCGACCGCACCCTCGATCCCGAAGACCTGATTGTGGCCGACCATGTGAAACCGCTAGGACTCGCTGGAGTAATGGGCGGCTGGGAGACAATGATCACGCCGCAGACCACCAACGTGCTGGTTGAAGCGGCGTGGTTCGAGCCCATGGCCGTGCGGCGGACGGCGCGCAGGCACGGCCTGCACACCGACGCCAGCCATCGCTTCGAACGCGGCGCGGACTTCAACGCCGGGCCGGTGGCTTCGGCGCTGGTGACGGGCATCCTGCTGGCCAGCGGCGGCTGGATCGAGGGCGAGCTGGTCGACGTGCGCGTGCCCGATTTCGAGAAGCGCACCGCCGATCGCAAGCCGGTGCCGCTGGCGCTCAGCGAAGTGCGCCGCATCCTCGGCACGACGGTCGCGGCCGAAGGCATTACTGCAGTGATGGCTGAGAGCGTACTCAGCGCGTTGGGCTGCAAGCTGGCAAGTCAGCAAGTCAGCGAGTCAGCGCAAAAATCAGACGCGGCCTGGCTGGTGACCCTGCCCAGTTGGCGTCTTGATCTGGAGCGCGAGATCGACCTCATCGAAGAAGTCGCCCGCGTCTATGGGTACAACCGTTTTGCCAATACGCTGCCTGAATTCGGCGAGGGCGTACGCGCGCTGCCATGGGCGGAGAGCGAGGCCGCGGTGCGCCACACGCTGCTGGCCGCGGGCTTTCACGAGGCCATCGGCAGCACCTTTTGCTCGGCTGCTGAAGCTGCGTTGAACGTGCCGCAACCGGGCCTGGTGGTCCCACTGGGAAACCCGCTCAGCGAAGAAGCCGGGGTGCTGCGGCCCTCGCTGGTTCCGGGCATGCTCGCCATGATTGCCGGCAACCTGCACCGCGACGTGAGCGACGTGCGACTCTTCGAGCTCGGCACCGTCTTCAGCGGCACAACGGAAAAAGTGGAAGAGCGGTCCGCAGTGGCCTTCGGCGCGGTGGGCAGCCTGCCGGATCAGGGAGCGTTGCACGCCGCGCGCGACCTCGATTTCCACGACATGAAGGGCGCGGTAGAACAGGTGCTGGCACGCTTCCAGACGCGCTCCGTCTACTTCGATCGCTTTCCCTTCGAGGCCGGCCTCACGCCTGAGTGGCTGCATCCCTACCGCTCCGCGCGGGTCGCGGTCGACGGCTCAACCGTTGGCTGGTTTGGCCAGTTGCATCCGCGCGAGGCAGCGGCACGCAAGCTGAGGGAGCCTGTGCTGATCGGCGAGCTTTATCTCGACCGCCTGTACAAACTGCCCCTGCGCAAGCCGATTGCAAGGGATCTATCGCGGTTCCAGCCGGTGCGGCGCGACTTTTCCCTGGTTCTGGATGAGAGCATAGGGTGGGAACGCATTGACCAGGCTCTAAAGAGTTTGCAGATTCCCGAACTTGTGGATTGGCGCGTGCGCGAGGTGTTTCGCGATGCGCGCATGGACGCGCAGGAGTACTCGCTGCTGCTGGGCGCGACCTTCCAGGCGCCTGACCGCACGCTGCACGATGAAGAACTGCAGAGCTTCCAGGCGCGCGTGGTTGAAGCTGTTGGCAAAGCGGGAGCGCGGCTGCGGCGTTAGAGAGAAAAATGAGCCTGGCCGGCGCTATACTTGCACCGGTGCCAAGTGAAAGAGCGGAGGTTGTTCATATGTCGGAGTTTGCCGGGGATGGGAAAAATGCCGAAAATCCGGAGTCTGAGCACGAGTCTCAGTCTGAACCACAGTCGCAGTCCGTACGCGAATCGCAAAAGTCACCTGACGGGTCGGGACATCTGACCCTCAGCGCCAGCGATTTCTCCGCGCTCGAAGAGCGGATTCTACGCGCTGTGGAAGTGGTGCGCCGGGAGCGCCATGCCCGCGCGGCAGCCGAGGAGCGTGCGGCCCGGGCTGAAGAGCAGTTGCGCGAGCAGGCGCCGCTGATGGAGCAACTGGAGAAAGATTTGAACGCGCTGCGTGCCGAGCGCGATCACGTGCGCGAGCGCGTCGAGCGGCTGCTCGGCCAACTCGATGCGCTGGAGCTCTAAAGGAGTTGAACCATGGCTGACGAACAGCGGGACAATGCAAGCGGCTATGTGACGGTTGAGATCTACGATCAGGTCTATCACTTGTCGGGCCAGGACACGGACCACATTCGCGAACTGGCCGCGCGCGTCGACTCCAAGATGCGCGCGGTGGCAGCGCACGGCCGCACCGTCGATTCGCTGCGCGTGGCCGTGCTCGCCGCACTCAATCTGGCCGATGAACTGACCCAGGTCGGCATCGTCGAAGTGCAGCCTGCCCACGCGCGCGCGATCAGCCTTCGAGGGCTGCTCGACGAGGTGCTTGACGAAGACCTCAAGACAGGCTCTTAGACGCCACCGTGTGCGGGGTTGCGCAGAAGCACGGCTCACCTCCGTGCCGGTGAGGGATCCGATGGTACGCAATCACTGTTTTGCGGCGAAGAGAACAATTAAGTTCGCAGTGTTTCTGCTGGCGTATGTTGGGGTGCATCCATTCGTCGCTCGAGCACAGAGCGACACGGGCGTGGTCGACATCGTTAAACCCGACCCGCCCCGGCAAGCCGCGCAGCAGACCGACGCGCCCAAGGCGAATGCTGTCTCCGATGCGTCCAGGCCGGACGAGCCCACCGACCCCAAGGCCCGCAAGACCTACGCGGGGGCGCTGGATTTGGAGAAGCACAGGTACTATAACGATGCGCTGGATAGTTTTCGCAAGGCCAACAAGCAGGACGGCGGCCATTGCTTCGAGTGTTTGCGGCGTGCCTACACTCTGGCGGTGAAGCTCGACGCGTACAAAGACGAAGTGCAGTTGGCCCGCGACTTGTTGCCGTTGGCCGTCACGGATGTCGACAAGGCCGCTGGGCATCTCATGGTGGCCATGGCGCTCCAGGAGCAGGGTATCAAGGAAAAGAAAGGTCAGTTTATTCAGGAAAGCAGCGATGAGTTCAAGTCTTCACTGGCGGTTAATCCGAAGTTTTCCAGAGCGCGCTACCACTGGGGCATCACCCTGGCGCACCTTCACCAGGACGAAGCGGCGCGCGCGCAGTTCGCCGCGTTCCTCGACGAGGACCGCAATAATCCCAGTTTGCACGAGCGCGCAGAGCGGTTCGTGGATCGCATCGACCTGGCGCGCGCCACCATGGCTCCGCCGTTCATGGCCACCACGCTCGATGGACAGCACATATCCATGGACGGCCTGGCGGGCAAAGTGGTGCTCATCGATTTCTGGGCCACCTGGTGCGGCCCATGCCGCGAGGCGCTGCCGAACATCCAGCATATTGCGCGCAAGTTCGAAGGACAGCCGCTGGTGGTGCTCAGCATCAGCCTGGACTCAGACGAAGCCAAATGGAAGAGCTTTGTCGAGAAGAATGGAATGACCTGGCTGCAGGTGCGCGACGGCGGCCTCAATGGCGCGGTCGCGAAGAAATTCGGCGTCACGGCAATTCCGGCCACATTCTCCATCGATGCCGATGGCGTCCTCGAGGACCAGCACGTGGGCGATGCGGATATCGAAGGCAAGCTGAAGAAGATGATCGAGCGCGCGGCGGAAGTTGCCAATCGCAAGCCTGCCGCGCCGCCAGTCGAGTCAACAGATACTGTAAATCGGCAGTGATCGCGAGCATTCCGATTCAGGTCAGTGCTCGAAGCGCGGGCTGAAACCGTAGCACACCACGCCCACCTTGCACAAGGCCTTGTATTTTTTTGCGCGGACCCATACTATCCGCAATAGAAACCGGCCTGCAAAGCAGGTGAAGCGGTCAACGCTGGTTGAACCAACATTCAATGAACAGGGGCTCGACTCGATAATCGGTTCCGTGTGCCGTGTCCGCCAGTCCGGAATGCCTAACGAACCGCGGAGAGCTCCACCGTCTTAGGACGGGTTCACCAGCGCATCGCTCACGGCCCAGTGGGCCGGATTCTACTTCTCTCTCGGCCTGGGGGCCGCATGGGCGCCGCGTTCCGGCTGCCCTACCTTCTGCGCCGTGCGCTCCATGCCGTATCCTGACTCAGGTGTATCCAGTCCTCTTTCACATCGGAGCTTTCGTCATCCCGTCTTACGGCGCGCTGTCGGCGCTGGGCGTTGTGCTGGCGCTTTTCCTTGCGCAACGCACCGCGCGCATGACGCAGTTGAACGCCGCGCAGGTGTGGAACCTGTGCGTGATTGCGTTGTTCGCCGCTCTTGTGGCCCAGCGTCTTCTTCTCATCGCCGTCAACTGGAGCGAACTGCGCCGCCATCCCGCATGGATGCTTGCTGTCGCCATGATTCATCATCCTCTGCTCGCGGGCGCTGGAGCGCTGGCAGGCGTGGCATCGGCGGCTGCGTATGCGCGCCGGCAGCGAATGCCCATGGCCGCAACGGCCGATGCGCTGGCCGCGCCGCTCGCCCTGGGCTTGGCTCTCGAACAATGCGGTGCGCTGCTTGCGGGTTCAGGCTATGGCACGGAGACCTCCGTGCGCTGGGCGGTCACGTACACCAATCCCCTGGCCGCGCGCTGGAGCGGCACACCGCTGGGCATTCCGTTACATCCCGTGCAGGCTTATGCAGCGATCGCGTTTTTAACCCTCGCGCTGCTGGTGCTTGTATGGCTGCCGGCGCGGCGCAGGCTGGGCGATGTGGCCGGGCTGTGGCTCATGGGTGCGGGCGTGGCCATCTTCATGACCGAGCTGGCGCGCGACAATGCCGGCCGCGGCTCTCTGCTCAGCGGTGCGGTGGATGGGCCGCAGATTGCGGCCGTACTCTTTGTATTGGCCGGAGCGTTTGTCTTGATGGAGCGCAAGAGGCCGAATGCGGAAAACGAGGCGAAGCATGGCTGAAGCCGAAGATGCGGTGCGCCACACAATCGAAGTTCCCGCCGAGGCGGCCGGGCAGCGCCTCGATCAGTTTCTCACTGCGCAGCTCGAGGGCGTGAGCCGCTCGCGTGTGCAGTTGCTCATGGACCAGGGCGATGTGCTGGTCAATGGCGAACGCGAGAAAGCCTCCATGAAGCTGCGCGGCGGCGAGCGCATCACCGTTACCGGCGAGCCGCATCCCGCCCCGCTCAAGGCCACGGCAGAGGACATTCCACTGGATGTGGTCTACGAAGACGCTGACCTCGCAGTGGTGAACAAGCCCGCCGGCATGATGGTCCACGCAGGGTCGGGACAGAGCGAGGACGCGCGCAGCAAGGGCACGCTGGTCAACGCCCTGCTCTACCGCTTCAACAAGCTCTCCTCCACCGGCGGCGAGTTGCGCCCTGGAATCGTGCACCGGCTCGACAAGGACACCAGCGGCCTGATCGTAGTGGCGAAGAATGACCGCGCCCACGCAGCGTTGGGAGAGATGTTCTCCAGCCGCCAGATCAAAAAGACCTACGTCGCGCTGGTGCAGGGAACAGTGGAGCGGGCGCGTGGAACCATCAACGCAGGCGTAGCCCGCGATCCGGTGCGCCGCACGCGCATGACCACGCAGCCCAACGACAACGCGCGCTCCGCGATCTCTCACTACGAAGTGGTGCGCCGGCTCGCCAATCGTTTCGGCAAATTCACTCTTGTGCGCGTGCGCATCGAAACCGGCCGCACCCACCAGATCCGCGTGCACATGGCGTCGATCGGGCACCCGGTCGTTGGCGATACGCTCTATGGCGGCGCGGGACAGCTCACCGACCAAATCGCCGCGCAAGCCCCCACCTCCAAGGCTGCCCGGCGCAAAGCAGAGCCGGAGCGCCTCAAACTTGGGCGCAACTTCCTGCACGCGGCAAAACTCGAGTTCCCGCACCCCAAAACCGGCAAGCTGCTGCAACTGGAAGCGCCGCTGCCAGCGGAGCTCGAGAGCTTCCTGGCCCGTCTCGAAACCGGGGCAACCGGCCCCGCCGGCGCGTGAAGCGAGGGCGCGCACAGCCCGGATGCGCGTAGCCGGGTGCGATTGCTAAAATGAAGAAGCTATGGATAGAAGGATTTTAGGATTCTTGCTTGCGGCCGTATTCTCTTTCGCGGCGTCGCAAGCGCAGCAACCTGCAACCGCTCCCGCGGCTCCCGTGCAGCAGCCTGCGCCCACCACTCCAGCCCAGCAACCGGGTGCCCAGCCCCCCGATCAGCAAGGGGAAGAGGGGGTGCCGAAGATTGTGCTGGGCGTCAATGAGGTCAACCTCATTTTCACCGTCACTGACAAGCATGGGCATTACATTCCCAACCTGCAGCAGAGCGACTTTGCCCTGCTCGACGACCAGAAGGCGCCCGCGCGTGTCAACTCCTTTCATCAGCAGATCAACCTTCCCCTGCGCGTCGGCATTGTCATCGACGCCAGCACCTCCATTCGCTCCCGCTTTCAATTCGAGCAGCAGTCGGCCACCGAGTTTCTGCTGGAAATCCTCAAGGCCCGCAGCGACCGCGCCTTTGTGATGGGCTTCGATGTGACACCGACGGTTACCCAGGACTGGACCAACAACATCGACGCCCTCGAGACCGGCGTCAATCGCCTGCGCCCCGGCGGCGGCACGGCTCTATTCGACGCCGTCTACACTGCCTGCCGCGACAAACTGCTGGAAGGCGCGCGCGACCGCGAGCCCGTGCGCAAGGCCATGGTGCTCATCTCCGACGGCGACGACAACCAGAGCCGCGTCCATCCCGACGAAGCCATCAAGGAGTGCCAGCGCGCCGAGACCATCATCTATGCCATCAGCACCAACTGGACGCCCAGCCGCGGCAAGGGCGACAAGGTTCTTACCGATATGGCCGAGGCCACCGGCGGCACGGTGTTCTTCCCGCCCACCGTCGAAGAGATGTCCAATAGCTTCAAGGACATTGAAGAAGAACTGCGCAGCCAGTATGCCCTCAATTACACCCCCGCAGACTTCAAGACCGACGGCGCCTTCCGCAGTATCTATCTCTATTGCAACGACCGCCGTTACCAGGTTCGCGCCAAAAAAGGCTACTTCGCGCCGCGCCAATAGTTCATGCGCGCGGCTATTGAGTCAGGCTCTGCGAAGAGCCGCGTTTGTCAGGCGAATTCCCGGCCCGGGAGCCTTTGCGCGGCGACGATTGAGGGCCTGCGCTGTACGCGGATCTGAGCATATTGAAGATCGATCTGGCCTTCTCGAATGCCTCCGTTGCAATCGCCGGTATGTTCCAATTCAGGACGCCCCTCCGTTCCGTTGTTCAATTTTGACTCATCGTTCGAATCTTTCCCCGTCCATCTCACCCATCTCTTCGTATGCGCGATGAAATGGAGGTGGGTGATTTCCAAGAGTTTTCCAATTGGGTTGCCCGCACCGCCCGCGGCGTCCAGGCTCCGGCCACCGGTGAGCTGCGGGAAGCAACAAGCGGAGCGATTGAAAGCCGTGCAAAAACTGCGCGGACTGGGGAAAATGCGGTGATCCGGCAGGCCATAACGTGCGACATCTGCGCAACGGAGAAAAAGCAGACCAACCACTGGTTTGTTGCTTCTGAGCAGGGCGGGGAGCTACGCGTCAGCGGGTGGAACTCGCGCAACCGGCTGCGCCCGGGCATGAAGCACCTGTGCGGGCAAACCTGCCTGCACAAGCTGGTGGACGAGTTCATGGCCCGCGCCCTTGCGGCCCGCGTGCCGCAAAGCGTCGCGGAGGATGCGGCGGCAGGACAGCCGATCGTGGCCACGGACGCCAGCCTGACCTCCGGCGCGGCTTATGAGCACCTGGTCTTTGAGGACGTGCAGTCGTCCGCGCGCCTGCTTTCGCCGCCCGCGCCGGTGTTCCCCATGCGGCCTTCGCCGGAACTCGTCCCGACGCCCGGGCGGCTTGCCGCCGAGGAGCCTGCGCCGCTTGTCGAGCCGCCTCGCTTTGCCTCGCGCAACTGGCGCGCCGACGCCTGGGACCGAGAGCGGGAAAGGGAACTGCGCGCCGTGGAACGGAGGCTGGACATCGGCCCCCGCCGCCTTGCGGGCTCATAAAAACTCTGCTGCGTTGGAGGATGCCGTGTGGATGGACCTGTTGCTCGTTCTTGCCGTTCTGTTTCCGCTGTTGGCCTGGAGCGGAGTTCGCGTCCCCCGCTCCACCGATCCGTTGCCTGAGATACGGGAAGCGCCCGCTGGATTTAAGGCGTTGAAGTTTCCAGCAGCGCCAGCAGACCGGCCTCATCAATCACCGGCAGCTTGAGCTCGAGCGCCTTGTCGAGCTTTGAGCCGGCCTCTTCACCTGCGACAACGTAGCTGGTCTTCTTGCTCACCGATCCGGCCGTTTTGCCGCCCGCGGCTTCAATCCTTCGTTTGGCCTCCTCGCGTGACAGCGTGGGCAGAGTCCCGGTTAGCACGAACAGCAACCCGGCGAGTTGCGTCGAGCGCTGCTTCTTTTCCGCCGTCATGTCCACGCCCGCAGCCCTGAGGCTCTCGACCAGCGACCGGTTCGCCGGCTGCGCAAAGAATTCCAGAATCGCCTGCGAGATGCGCGGGCCCACCTCCTCAACACGTTCCAGCTCCTCGGCACTTGCCGCTTGCAGCGCATCAATCGACCCGAACTCCTCGGCCAGCAACTCGGCCGTGCGTTCGCCCACAAAGCGAATGCCGAGTCCCATCAGCACCCGCGCTAGTCCGGCGCGCTTCGATTGCTCAAACTCATCAAGCAGCGCACGCGCGGACTTTTCCGCAAATCGATCGAGGGCGGTCAGTTGCTCTTCAGTCAGTTGGTAGAGGTCGGCGACGCTCTTCACAAGCTGCTTGTCGAGCAGTTGCTGCACCACCGCATCGCCCAACCCTTCGATATTCATGACAGTCCGCCGGCCAAAGTGCAGCAGGCTCTCGCGCAGCTTGGCCGGGCAATTCGCGTTCACGCAGCGGTAATCCACTTCGCCCTCGACGCGAACGACCGGTTCATGGCACTCCGGACACGCGGTAGGAAACTCGAACTTCTGCGCGCCTCTGGGGTGGTCGGCGTCGCTGATCACCTCGACGACTTTTGGAATCACATCGCCGCCGCGCTCCACCTTCACCCAGTCGCCGATGAGCAGCCCCAGCCGCTCGATAAAGTCGGCGTTGTGCAGAGTCGCGCGGCTCACAGTGGTGCCGCCGATGAACACCGGATTAAGTTCGGCCACCGGCGTCAGCTTTCCCGTGCGTCCCACCTGCACGGCAATCTCCCGCACCTGCGTAACCCCCGATTTGGCGGTGAACTTGTAGGCGATGGCCCAGCGCGGCGCGCGGCCCGTATAGCCCAGCCGTTGTTGCGTGGCGTGCGAATCCACCTTCAGCACTACGCCGTCGATCTCGTAGCCCAGCGTAGCGCGCCCAGCCTCCGCACGGTCGATGAATGCGGACATCTCCTCGACATTCGCAACCAGCTTGCGGTGCGGATTCACGCGGAACCCAAGCCCAGCGAGTGCATCGAGCGTTGCCCGCTGCCCCTGCGGCCAGTATTCGCCCTCAACCAGCAAGAAGTAGGCGTAGACGTCCAGCCGCCGGTTGGCGACGATCTTCGGCTCCAGCGTGCGCAGGGTTCCCGCGGCGGCATTGCGCGGATTCACGGCCGGGGGCAACCCTTCTCGCTCCCGTTCCTCGTTCAGGCGGAGAAACGCAGCTTCCGACATGACCGCCTCGCCGCGCACCTCGAATGCCTGCGGCAAACTCGTCTTCTTCAGCGCCGAGGCTGTGATCGTCAGCGGCACGCTGCGGATGGTGCGGATGCTCGAGGTCACGTCCTCGCCGGTCTGCCCGTCGCCTCTAGTCAATCCCGTGATCAGCCGTGAGCCCCCATCTTCCGCAGGACCGTAATGGAGGGCGACGCTCAGCCCATCCATCTTCAGCTCGGCCATGTACTCCACCGGCAGCAGTCCGGCCAGTTCGCGGACGCGGCGGTCCCAGTCGGCCAGCTCCTCGGCGGAGTAGGCGTTGTCCAAACTCAGCATGGGCCGCGAATGCCGCACCTTCTGGAAGCCCTCGGCCGGCTTGCCGCCCACGCGCTGGGTCGGCGAATCGGGAGTCAGCAGCTCCGGATGCGCGGCCTCAATCCGCTTCAGCTCGTTCATCAGCGCGTCGTACTGGGCATCCGTGATCTGGGGCGCGTCCAGCACGTAGTAGAGGTGCTCGTGGCGGCGCAGTTGGTCGCGCAGCTCGGCTGCCCGCGCTGATTCGGGAGTGGGGTGGTTGGCATCGCCCATGGGCTGAATTATAGGAGGCCGCACGCGCACGTTAGTATGGTTTCGAGATCCTTATGGAGCCAGTCACGCATTTTCTCACCGGGGCCTGCATTGGCCGCGCGGGCCTCAACCGCAAGACGGCTTACGCCACCCTCGCCGCCGTGCTGGCTGCCGAAGCCGCCGACATGGACGTATTTTGGTCTCTGCGCGGGCCCGTGGAGAGCCTGAAACACCATCGCGGCATTACCCATACCTTCATCGCGGCGCCGGTTGTAGCGGGCGTGATTGTGGGCCTCGTTGCAGTGCTTCACGTGTGGCTCGAACGCCGCCGCAGACACAAACTCGCCGCCATGAATCTCGATCCAGCCGCGCCCATGCCATTACGGCTCCAGCCCAGACCGGTGAACTGGGCCTGGCTCTACGCAACCGCCCTCATTGCCGCCCTGAGCCACCTGCTGCTCGACTGGACCAACAACTACGGCCTGCGCCCGTTCTTTCCTTTCAACCCGCGCTGGTACGCGGGCAGCTTTGTCTTTATCGCCGAGCCGGTGCTGTGGGCGCTTTTGCTCGCGGCCCTGATTGTCCCCGCCCTCCTCGGGCTCATCGGCGGCGAGATCGGCGTGCGGCGCAAGCCGTTCCGTGGCCGCGGATGGGCCATCTTTGCGCTGGCCGGCATGGTCGTCGTTTGGGGCTGGCGGTGGACTGAGCAGGCCCAGGCCCGTGCGCTGGTGGAAAACAGGCAGATCGCCTCCGAGCCGGTCCGGCGCATGGCGTTCGAGCCCTACCCCATCAATCCCTTCCGCTGGCACGCCATTCTGGAGACGGCCGACTTCTACCAGACGGCCGAGATCGACGCCCGCACCGGCGAGGTCACAAGCGACCCGCAGAACGATGTGCTCTATAAGCCGCCCGCGACCGCGGCCGTGGAGGCCGCGAAGCAGACGCCGCTGGGCCAGGTGTATCTCGACTGGGGAACGTGGGCAGTGGTGCGCGATGTGGGCCAGGAGCCAGTGCAAGGGATGGCCCCTCCGCAACTGCCGCCCAATCGCGAATGGACCACGGTCGACTTCACCGACCTGCGCTTCGACTACTCCTACCTCGGCTCCGGCCGCGCCACCGGCCGCAACCCGCTCGGCGCTTCGGTCTACATCGTCGATGGCAGCGAGGATGCGGGCGAGGTGATGAACGGGCGCGAGCAGCGCTGACCACCTGCGGTGGGGCAGACGCTCGCTGTTCGCTCGCAAGGGGTTCGTGGTTTGCCACTCTTTGTGCTTTAGTGGAGAGCTACTGCGTGATGCTGAACTGATTGCCCTCGACCTTGAGCTCGGGCAGGGTGAATCCCTGGATATCCAGGCTGACTTGCGTGCTACCGATCGCATTGTATCGGGTGAACGTGATGGGCGTGCCTGGACACAGGTAGCGTGGCTTGCCTCCCGGTGTGTTTAGGATCTCGCTGTTGGAGAGCATCACATTGGCCTCGACGACCGGCGAGATGCCGATCTGCGCAGGTTCGTGGTCGAGCGAGCCGACCCATGCGGTGCCAAGGATCTCGGGATCTCCGCCCTGTGTCGCGGAACAGGCAGCGTCCGACCAGTGCGTGCTGACGTAGGTGAGGGGAGGCTCGTACACGGCGGAGACGCAGTGGATTCCCGTCATCTGACCCCAAAGCTGCGCCCAGCCCGTCTGCCCGGAGCACACGCCAAAGTCCGGAACGGAAAAGCGTTGCTGGGGCAGCGCGAGGGTGGTCGTTCTGCCCGCCTGCACCTGGGTAACGGCGAAGTCGAGATGCACGTTCAAGGGCTTGGAACGGAACCGGTTGTAGAGCGCCATGGGTATGGAGAAGCTCGGCGTGAAGTGGCTTTCGCCGGGAAGGAAATCGTAGCCTCCCATGGTCTGCCAGCTGGACTCCCAATGCGAGCCGTCGGGCGCGGTGATGCGGGCGCGAATGGCGTCGGGGATGGCGGCATAGCCTTCTCCAACGCCGGTTTCCGCAAGGCGGAAGTCGACGGGAATCATGGCGCGCGCAGACCCCTGAACGGAACTTGTCGAAGTGCTGTGCGGGTCGGGGTCGTAGGCCAAATGCAGTGGCGCGGCGCCTTGCGTGACCGCGTAATTGCGATCCACTTGCGCCTGGTCGTACTTGGATGCGCAGTACAGGGTGGCGAGCATCAGAACCGGGAGCGCGAGCAATACACCGCGGGCGAGCCAGACACGGCGCATGGCGTATTGCAGGACGATGGCGGCGGCGAAACCCATGAAGGCGATCGCAAGGCAGATGCGGCCTCCGACCTGGCTGGATGGCGTGGAGGGCTGGTTGTTGGACAAGAATGCGGCGAAGGCGGCCAGGGCGATGAAGGCGATGAAGATGCCGAGCAGGGTGAGCGTCATGCGCGCGAAGCTGGAGGTAACCGTGGCGATGGCGATGAGCGGCAGAACGAGGATGGCGGTCAGGCGCAGAAAGTTGAACAGCAGGCCTGCGAGATGGAGTTGCGGCGGAAAGCCTGCCTCAATCAACAGCAGGCACTGCGCAATGAACAAGGGGACATAGAGAAACACGAGGAGGTAGAGCAGCTTTGCGCCGAGCAGACTTTCCCAGGCGTAGGGGCGGGTGATCCAGAACTGCGTATCGCCGACGAGGCGCTCGGCGTGGACGGCGCGGGCGATGATTACCCACCAGCCTACCGGCACAAGCAGAACCAGCAGGGACGCCAGAAGCCTGAGCATCTGCGCATGAGCATCTTCTTCGCCCAGCCAAAGGTAAGAGCCGATGCACACGAATGCAGCGGTAATGGCCAGCGAGAGGATGATCTCTCCCCAGAATTGGCGCGCGTCTTTGCTGAAGATGTGCCGGACCTGATTCATGCTTGTTTCTCCTCGGCGCTGCGCCGGCGTTCGGCGGCAATCTGAGACCCGCGACCGGATTTGGCGATGGACAGAAAGATCTGGCGCAGGGTCATGGGCTCGAAGGCAATGCCGCGCGCGGAAGGGAAGCGCGCAGCCAGTTCGCGGGGCGAGCTGCCTTCATTGAAATCGCTCTGGACGAAGCGCAGCACGCAGTCGGCCGTCTGCGGTTCAAGCCATGTTGCGGGAAGATTCTCAGGCAATGGCGACGGGCTGGCCAGCGTGATGGTGACATCGCGGAAACGGTTGTTCAGTACGCTCATTTCCTCGGAGAAGAGCAGGCGTCCCTGTTGCAGGTAGCCAACGTGGCTGGAGAAGCTCTCGATCTCGGCCAGGTCGTGCGAGGAAAGAAAAATGGTGGTCTCCGGCGCGCGCTCGATGAGGCCTTCGATCAGTTCGTCGCGCACCAGCGGATCGAGGCCGGAGAAAGGCTCGTCGAGGATGATGAGCGAGGGGCGGTAGGCGAGAGAGCTGGCGAAGGAGGCCTTCATCTTCATGCCGCGCGAGAGGTGCTTGAGTTTGCGCTTGACGGGAAGATCGAACTGGCGGACGAGTTGGGCCTCGAGGGTGCGATCCCAGGTGGGATAGAAGGGGCGGAAGTAATCGAGCATGCCGCCCACCGTCATGCCGTCGGGCAGTTCCTGGTTTTCCGAGACGTAGCCGATGCGGTTGAAGGCGCTGCCCGTGAGCTGGGCTGAGTCGATGCCGAGCACTTCGGCCGTGCCTGCGTCGGGACGGAGGATGTTCATGAGCAACTTGATGAGGGTGGTCTTGCCCGCGCCGTTGGCGCCCACCAGCGCATAGATCGCGCCCTCGGGCACGGCCAGGTCGACGTTGTCCACGGCGACGGTGCTGCCGAATCGTTTGCTCAGACTGCGGGTACGGATGGTGGGATTCATCGTTGCTCGTTCCCTCCCTCGTTAGGCATGGCGGCAGGCGGCTGGGCGCTGTTTTGGCCGTCGCTCAGGCGCTTCCAGTGCGCGGCGATCGAGTCCAGCATCTCCGCAAGTTCGATTCCCAGGCGCTTGGCCTCCACCACCAGCTCCTCGATCTCGTGCCCCAACAGCTGGGTGCGTTCCTTCCGCGTGGAGTCGGGAAGGACAGCGACCACGGTGCCGATGCCGGGCCGCGTCTCCAGCAGCCCCTCGTTGACCAGGTGGGCAACAATCTTGTGGGCCGTGTTGGGATTGATTTTGAGCTCTTTGCTCAGGGCGCGGACGGAGGGAAAGGGATCGCCGGGCCGCAACTGCCCGGAGACCATGGCCTTGATGGACGCGTAGACGACCTGCTCGAAGATCGAGACGCCGGCGCGAAACGTAACCCGGATGGGAACCATGCGTGTACTATAACAGATAGTACACTGTTGCAAGTGAGATTTTTTGACGTTGTAGGCGACGGCCGTGACAGTCCGTTGCATGCCGGGCGGACTGTTCGGACTGTACAAAGTGGCTGGCCATCGTCGATGCTTGAATGCAGCGGCCCGGGGGCAACGCGAATTGAAACACCGAGGAGAAGTCGCCCATGAACACGCCGGCCTTCAATGGAAAAACTGCGGCCGCCCTTGCTTTGCTGTGCCTGGGGCTCTCTGGCCCTGTTGCCCTGTGGACGCAAGCCGCTAAACCGGCAAGTGGGGCAAAACCGGCGAATCCGGCTGTGCCGGCGGGCGCAACCGGCTCGACAAACGCCGGCGTTTCGGCTTCTGTTGGGCCGCTGCTGGCCCGTCATTATCAGGAGGGCGAGAAGGTCGCCTATACTATCGCCTGCATCAATCAATCGAGCTCCGCCACCACGGAATACGAGGCCAGCGCCGCGGCCGTCGTGCGCAAGGACCCGGCGGGAATCTTTGTCGAGGACCTGGCCTGGACCGATCTCCATTTGAACGACGAGCAGGTGCGGCTTTCGGCGGCGAGCCTTGCCGTCCGCGAGCCTCTGTCGCTCGCGCCGGGCGCGAAACTCGCCGTTCCCGACCTGAGCAAGGTGCAGGTCGGGCTGATCGGGCCCATCACTGACCTGCTCACCTTTTATGCCGATGTGAAGATCGCCATGAATCAGAAGGGGCTGATGCGCGCTGGAGACCATGCGTACTTCAAGTACGGAACGCCGAACTCGTGGGCCGACGGAAAGCGCGTGGTGCTGGGCCAGGACGCGATCGACTTCGACATTACCCTCCAGACAGTGGACCCGGTGGCGCAGGTTGCCGCGCTGATGGTGCGTCATGTGCCGCCCGCGCAGCCCCAGATCAAGCTGCCCGCGACGTGGATGGCCGAGCGCGTCGGCGAGGCCCAGAACAACTGGGTGCAGGTGGAAAAGCGAGCCGACGGAAAGTATGTTGCCGGCGTGGGCCAGGAGACCTTCGACGTACAGATTAGGATCGCCCTGGGTACGGGACGGATTCTTTCAGCGGTGATGGACAACCCCGTCGATGTGCTGGAGCGGACCTGCACCGATGCGGCCCTGACGGCTTGCGGACCTCCTGAGCGCTACCGCATTCATCGCCACATCACGCTGCACTCCGAACTGCCGCTGGCGATGAACGCTCCTCGGTAGCGGCGTGCCCCGCGGGAGGGAGGCCGATTCGCACCAGCAGTGTTTGCCTCAGATGAAAGATTTTGTTCACCCTGTGAAACAGCAAAAGTTGACCCGGCCGGGCATGGACCGCAGAATGGAAGGAGCATTGCCCTAGCGATGCTGATTTCCGGTTGCATCCCGCTTCCCGCTTCCGGAAATACGTTCTAAAAATTGAAGAGACTGAGGTTTCCATGCCTGCTTATGTATTCCTGCTGATCGCCGTTTTGAGCCGTCTGGCCCTGGCCGCGAACCCCCATCACGCCGGCTTGTACAACTTCACCGCCGTGGGCGGCATGTTGCTCTACTTTGGCGCGCGGCGTTCGTGGCGCGAGATGCTGGCCCCGCTGGCCGTACTGATGGCCACCGACTACTTTCTGACCGTCTCCGTCTACCACTACAGCTTTCAGTGGCAGAGCTATCTGCCCACCTGGGCGTGGTACCTGGCGGCCATGGTGCTGGGCCAGATTCTGCTGCGGGCCAGGACGACCGTTGTTCGCGTGGCTGCCGGTGCGCTGCTGGGGCCGACATCGTTTTTCCTGATGTCGAATTATGCGGTGTGGGCCGGTGGCGGCATGTATCCCCGCACGCTAGGCGGGCTGGGCACATGCTTTGCGGCCGCGCTGCCGTTCTATCGCAACGACCTGATCTCGACGGCGCTGGTGGCGGGGGTGGCGTTTGGGGTTCCGGTGCTGGTAAGGCGGTTCCAGGCCGCGCCGGCAGCTGAGGCGATTGCGAAATAGCGCTGGTGGTCGATCAAATTTTCGTGGGAGGAGGAGCTATGGCAGCCACAGCGCAAATGACGCACGTGCCGGTCGAGGTCTACCTGATCAGCTCCTACGAGCCGGACGCAGAGTACGTGGACGGCGTGATCGAGGAAAGACCCATGGGCGAATGGAACCATGCTGACTGGCAGGCGGCGATTCTTGAGTTCTTCCGCGCTCGCCGTCGCGATTGGAATATAAGAGCCGCGGCGGAGCTGAGGGTCCAGGTTTCCGCGGGCAATTTCCGTATTCCCGATGTCACAGTTCTTGGTCGCAATATCCCCGTAGAGCAGGTGATTACCCACCCGCCGATTGCCGTCTTCGAGATTCTGTCGCCGGAAGATACGGTCACGCGCATGATGACGAAGCTCGGCGACTATGAGCAGATGGGCATTTAGACGATTCTGGTTCTCGACCCCCAGGGGAAACACTTCCGCTACAGCGGGGGTGCGCTCGAGCCGCTGGCCGGAAGCGCATTCGATCTTCCCGGGAGCGCGTGCCGCTTCGATCTGGCGGAGATTGAAAAGCTTCTCGATTAGGCCAGTTACGAGGGCTTCTTAGTCTTCCAGCAGCTTTCCCGCGCGCTTCTTCCTGAACCACCACCAGGCAAAACCGGCGACGGCCAGGACGCCGACCAGCGCCACCAGGGGCAGGGCGTGGCGCCTGACCACGTCCACCGCCCCGGGGCCGAGCTTCAGCACCAGCAGCGAGAGCGCCAGCCAGCGGACCATCCTGCCGCAAAAGACCGCGAGCATGAATGGGAGCACCCGCATCTCAAAGACGCCGGCGGCAAAGACAAAGGCCTTCCACGGGGTGGGCGGGGGCAGCATCGAGGGGATCATCATGGCCAGAAACTCCTGGCGCTCGAAGCGAGTGCGCATCCTTTCGAAACGCTCGCGGTTGACATGCTTGAGCAGGAACAGTTCGCCGCCGGCGCGGCCCAGGCCGTAGGGCAACAGCCCGCCGATGGCCGAACCCGCGGCAGCCAACAGGCAGTAGAGCCAGAAGCGGGGCTTGTCGTTCCAGACAGAGAAGGCCAGAAACGCGTCCATGGGCACAGGGAGGGTGGAGGAATCCAGCAACGCCAGCGCGCCTATACCCCAGATGCCGAATTTGGCCAGAAACGGTAGCAGCACCAGGTTCATCCTGGCCATGATTCGTGCAACAAACGCCTTCAAACAGAGTCCCCTTCCGGCCGGCAATCCGTCTTAAACATCAGGTACCATTGTACGGGCCGCGCCTCTCCGGCACGGCCTCGAACGGAATGAGAGAATAGACAGGAAGGACTCCCACGGAGCAGGGCCGGGCAGGTGTGCCCATCCCGGCCCACAGATGCGAATGCCCACCAGCGAAGCGCCAACCGATGTGAACGAGAACGAGCCGACCAGGCAGGCAGGGACGGGACAGCCGGAACCGCCAGGGGAGCCGGCCGAGCCGATGCCACCCGTGGTGCGCGGCTCGCGCTGGGTGGACTACGACACCCACGAGTTGCTGGAAATGATCGGCGAGCTCGAAGACGAGCGGCGCTGGGCGCGGCTGCGCGAGGGCGTGCTGTGGGCAATCCTTCTGCACGCGTTGCTCATCCTGGCCATCGCCATGCTTCCCCGGTACATCTTCCAGCCGAGGGTGATCGAGCCGAACGTCGCCACGCAGCACGATCGCGACTGGACCTACCTGGACACGCCCATCGAACGGCCGAAAGCATCGACGCCAAAGCCGACCTTGAATGCTCCTGCGGTGAAGCCGCCTGCCATCGATAAGGAGACCATGGAAGCGCTGAAGCGCGAAGCGGCTCCGCCCCCTCCGGCGCCTGCGCCGCAGCCTGCCCCGGCGGCCCCGCTGCCGGTGGCGCCCACACCCATTCCGCCCACCACCCAGTCCCAGTCGCAAGTTGAGGCGCCGCGCCCGGCCGCGGTTCCGGCGCGTCCCAACTTTGCCCTCAACTCGCAGAACCCCGCCGACCAGCTTCGCGATGCCATGCACAATGCTTCGCGCAACCCCGGCGCCGGTGGCCAGGGCAACCTGGGTGGTGGCGGACTGGCCCTTCATCCCGGCGCAGGGAGCGGTGGCGTCGAGGTGCTGTCGGACACGCAGGGAGTCGACTTCCGCAATTGGCTGCAGCGCTGGCACCGGGAAACGGAAAACACCTGGGACCCACTGATTCCCGACGAGGTAAATCCGCCCATCGGCAAGTCGGGAATGGTGGCCATCCGCTTCAAAGTGCTACCCAGCGGGCGGCTGATGGACGGGAGCCTGATGCTGGAGGGCCGGTCGGGCGACACGGCCCTGGACCGGGCGGCGTGGGGCGCGCTAACCGGCTCCAACTACCCCCCCCTTCCCAGGGACTTCCACGGGCCGTACCTGGAGCTAAGGGCGTATTTCCTTTACAACATGGAAGTGCCGAAGTAGGGGCAGCGCCGTCTAGTGCGCCGCCTCGACGTCCATGACCGGCAGGTAGTCGTTGTCGTGCGGGTCGAGCGGGCCGCCGCCGTGGGGCAGGTGGATATCGTCCTGGGCCAGCAGCGCCTCGTAGACCGGGATGCGGCGCCAGTGGCGCGCTAGCGCGAAGGCGCTCATGTTGGCGATCATCAGCGGCAACACCAGCCCATAGCCGCCGGTCATCTCGAAGATGATCAGCACACTGGTCATGGGGGCGCGGACGATGCCGGCAAAGACGGCGCCCATTCCGACCACGGCAAAGGCGCCGATGGCGTCGGCCGGGTGGTGAAAGACGATGACGTCGAGGTAGCCGACCGCGCCGCCCAGCATGGCGCCCATGAACAGCGACGGTGCAAAAATCCCTCCCGACCCTCCGCTCGAGTAGGAGCACACAGTGGCCGCCAGCTTGAGCACGCAGAAGACGGCCATGGAGACCACCGTCATCTTGCCGGTCAGCGCAAGCGTGAGCGTCTTGTAAGGGTCGCCGGCTATGCCGTTCAGGTGAAAGAGAGCAAGCGCCGCGACCGCCATTCCACCCGTGGCCGCGCCGCCTATGGCCGGCTGCACCCAGCGCGGCACCCGCTTGAGCCGCCGGAACCACGCCCGCAGGCCCAGCAGCGAATCGGTGAAGGCGACCGAGACAATGGCCGCCAAAAGGCCCAGCAGCGCGTACCAGATGAGCGAAGACGCCTTGGTCAGCTGGTAGTTGCCGTTGACGTGGAAGACGGGGTTGGAGCCCAGTACCGAGTGCTCCACCACGCCGGCCAGTGCGGCGGCGACGATGACGCCGGAGAGCATGGTCTGGTCCAGATCGCCAATCAGCTCCTCGAGCGTGAAGGTGACGGCGGCGATAGGCGCGTTGAACGCCGCGGCAATGCCCGCGGCCATGCCCACGGAAGCCATGCGCCGCGAGTTCTTCGGGCCAAGCCGCGCCAGGCGGGCCAGCATGCTGCTTACGCCGGCGCAGATCTGCACCGTGGGTCCTTCCAGTCCCAGCGAGGCGCCGGAGCCGATCTGGATGGCGCAGAGAATGAACTTGCCGATCGTCTCCCGCACCGTCACCATGCCGTAGCGCAGCGTGTACGCCACCTTGACCTGGGGAATGCCGCTGCCGGCGGCAGCCGGAGCAAAGTAAGTGAGACCCACGCCGGCAATGAGTCCGCCGAGGGTGGGCGAGATGACGGTCCACCAGATCCAGCTATGGCCTGGGGACGCGTTGGCGCGATCGATGAACAGCGCTTCCAGGCCCATGATGCTCAGGTGGAAGGCGACCGCGGCCAGCCCGCAGAGACCGCCGGCGACAATGGTGACGGCCAGGAGCCGCTGCCGCTCGGTGGGCATGCGGCGATGCAACCAGGCTTGGAAACTCACGTAGAGTCCCTGCACGCCCGCCCATTTAAGTGGTTCCGGCATTTCCTCTGTATCCAAAGGCATCCCAAGCCCAGTATAGAAGCTGGGCAGATTTCTGTTTCGCGTATTGAAAACCCCGGCCAGGTTACGGCATCGGCTCCGTCGCCTTGAGGAACTCCCTCAGGTAGTCCTTCCATACTGCGGCCACGGTGTGTGTTCCGTGCCCCCGCGTGGCGTCGGAGATCGGAATGAGAATGAAGCGCGCGTTCGGCATGCGCTTGACCATTTTCTCCGCAATCCCCAGCTCCGGCGGGTTGATGTAGTCGTCGGCGGAGTTGATCCACAGCACCGGCGCGGTGATCTTTTCCAGATTCGGGCTGGGATCGTAGTTGCGGCTGGCGTTGGTGTAGTAGATCAGGTTGTTGGCGTCGGTAGCGGCCATGGTTCGCGCCAGGTACTGGTCCACATACTTCTCCGCCGCGTCGCGCGTCGGCGCCTGCTTCTGCATCTGCAAGGGGCTGGACCCCATGATCATCAGCATTTCGTTGGCGGTGCGCAGCCCCTGCTCCGGCTCCGTCTTGTACTCGCCGCCCATCCACGCCGGGTCCTGCTTGACGGCCTGGATGGCCATGTACCGCATCATGCGGTTGCGCCCGGCGAGCTGCACCGGCAGGCAGGCGAAGGGCGCCAGCGCATCGGCAAAGCTGGGATAAGTCTCGCCCCACACGAACGACTCCATGCAGCCCATCGACGTGCCCAGGATCAGCCGCAGGTGATCGATCTTCATCTCGTCCAGCATCATCCGCTGGCTGCGCACCATGTCGTCGTAGTCGTAGGCGGGGAAGCGGGCACGCAGGCTGTCGGAGGGCTTGGAGCTTTCTCCGTGTCCGATGTCGTCGGGTAGGATGAGGAAATATTTCGCGATGTCGAGCAACTGCCCGGGACCGAAGAGCTCGTTCGAGAAGAGGGGATTGAGCAGCGAGTGCGCGTTGCCGCCGGTGCCGTGCAGCAGCAGGACCGCGTTGTCCACGTGGCCGGCGGCATTGCGGTGCGGCGCGCCCAGGGTGAGGTAGTGCAGCTTGAGCTGCGGCAGCGTTTCGCCGCTGCCGAAGCGGAAGTCAGGTAGCATGACTACGCCGTCCACGGTGGGCCAGTTGGCCGCCTGCGGCGGTGTGGTTGACATCGTCTGGCTCCAAGCGTGGTTGCCGGGTAAAAGAACGGCCGCGGCCACCACCAGGCAAATGCTCAGTTTCATCCAAAACCTCCACGGGGAAGAGCGCTCAAGGGCAGTCACCAGCGTTCTCTTTTTGCACGGCTTGTGTCAAGAAAATGAAACGATTCTTTAACCCGAGGCGCTTTTGGGGCGGCGAATTGTCAGCAGTTTGTCATTTGATTGTCCTGTTCCTCAAAACGCGAACTCAACTGCCTATACTTTGAATTCGGCGGCGCTGTCTCAAATGGCCCTCCCCCCAGATCGCCGGCAGCAGCCCGCCGGGAGGATTCTATGGTAAGCAGGAAATCGAGCGGGACACCGGCAGTGTCCCTGGCTTCAAGCGTTCTGGCGGCCCTGGCGTTCATGGCAATCGTGCCTTCGACCCCGGTGTCTGCGCAGGACTCGTTCTTCGGTCATGACAACGGGCATGTGCTCATCTCCGACCAGTTCAACAATCGCGTCATCGAGGTAGACAAGGCAACTCACAAGGTGGTGTGGAGCTTTGGCGACGGCTCCGATATCGCCGGGCCGCACAGCGTCGTGGGCGTCAACGACGCCGAACGCTTCGGTCCCTTTACCCTCATCTCCGGAACCGGCATTCCGCCCAGCAGTCCCGCGCTTCCGGGCTGCTCCGATCCGGTGAACGGCTGCCCGGACAACCGCGTCTTCATCGTCGGTCCCGAGGGACACATCCTCTGGCAATACGGCCAGGCGGGCGTCACGGGATGGGGTCCCAACCAGCTGAACACGCCGGTGCAGGCGCTGATTCTGACCACGTTTCCCAGCCACGCCGGATTCCACGTTCTCATCGCCGATCAGGGCAATCAGCGCGTGATCCTGGTCAACCTGTGGGGACAGATCGTGTGGCAGTACGGGACCACCGGCGTGGCCGGCGATGGTCCCAATCAGCTCAACAACCCCAACAGCGGCGAGGTTCTCGAGAACGGGCACATACTCATCGCGGACGAGAGCAACAATCGCGTCATCGAAATCACACCCAAGGGCAAAATCGTCAAGACCTTTACCGCCGGGGGCACGGTGAGCGGCGCGGCGTTCGCCAGCCGGCTTGACAACGGCGATACGCTCATTTCCGACGCGGGCAACAACCGCATCGTCGAAGTCGACTGGAACGACAACGTCGTCTGGCAGTACGTGACAAACACCGCGGCCGACAGCAATCCCAACCCGCAGCCTACGCGCGGAATCCGGCTGCGCAACGGCGACACACTGATCAGCGATCAATTCAACAATCGCGTGATCGAAGTTAACCATTGGGGCAAGATCGTCTTCAACCAGGGCAAGATCAACGTGGGCGGCGATGGTTTCAACCAGCTCAATGGGCCGTACGACGCCAAAGAGATCGGCGACTTTACCGGCCTGACGCCACCGCTCTAGTCCGGTTCGGATGCGTGGGTTCACGCCACCTGCTTGCGCCGAATATGGCCTTGCCCTCCGGCCGGCATGGTTATCGGAGCTCGAAAAGGGGGCCGGGCACCAGGTCTGAGTTTGAGGGTCCTCACATCCATCCCAGTGAGGGCCCTCTTTTTTTGACCAAACCGGGCTCGGATCTGCCGTCCGGCGTGGAAGCGCCCGCCTCGCGCTGAAACAGCTTCCGCCAGAGGCTGATCCGCGCTAAAATTGATTCGTCCGCTATGTTCAGTCGTGCCGCAGTTCGAATCTCCTCGACGCCAGTCCTCAAGCGTTTCCGCCGCGGCCGGCCCGACCGTGGACGGCGCTCCTCCCACTGAGTAATCTATTCCCGTCGATCTATGGCGCCCCAGGTCTTGATTGCGAGACATGGGGAACCCTGGACCCTGCGTGCGGCGGAATCTCCCCGCGACGGAGGGTTCAAGTAAGATTCCTTGGTTCCATCCGCGGCTCAAGCGGATAGAAAGGCTTATTCCAATGAACAGCTTTGCCAGCCGTGCCGTGTTGAACTCCGGCAACAAGTCCTACACCATCTACCGGCTCCCGGCGCTCACCGCGCGCGGCTTCGACCTGAGCCGGCTGCCCTTCAGCCTGCAGATTCTGCTTGAGAACCTGCTGCGTCGCGAAGACGGCGTGAACGTGACGGCCGGGGACATCGAATTCCTGGCCAACTGGGACGCCAAGGCCGAGCCCAGCCGCGAGATTGCCTACATGCCCGCCCGCGTACTCATGCAGGACTTTACCGGCGTGCCGGCGATTGTGGACCTGGGCGCCATGCGCGACGCCATCAAGACCCTGGGCGGCGATCCGGAACGGGTCAATCCGCTGGTGCCGGCCGAGCTCGTGATCGACCACTCGGTACAGGTGGACGAGTTCGGCGCCGTAGGCGCTCTTGCCGCAAATACCTTGTTGGAGTTCCAGAGAAACCGCGAGCGCTATGCGTTTTTGAAATGGGGCCAAACCGCCTTCCGCAACTTCTCCGCTGTGCCGCCAGGGATGGGCATCTGCCACCAGGTCAATCTCGAGTACCTTGCACGCGTGGTATTTACCACGGAGATCGACGGCGAGCTGGTCGCATACCCGGACACGCTTGTCGGCACCGACTCGCACACCACCATGATCAACGGGCTGGGCGTGCTCGGCTGGGGCGTGGGCGGCATCGAGGCCGAGGCAGCCATGCTCGGCCAGGCTGTCTCCATGCTCGTCCCGCAGGTCGTCGGCTACAAACTCACCGGCAAACTCCGCGAGGGCGCGACTGCCACCGACCTGGTGCTGACCGTGACGCAGGCGCTGCGCAAGCTCGGCGTTGTCGGAAAATTCGTTGAATTCTACGGGCCGGGAATCGCCGAGCTTCCGCTGGCCGATCGCGCCACCATCAGCAACATGGCGCCCGAGTACGGCGCAACCTGCGGCATCTTCCCGGTCGACGCCGAGACGCTACGCTACCTGCGGCTGACTGGGCGGAGCGAGGAGCAGATCGAGCTGGTCGAGGCCTACTACAGGGAGCAGGGCCTGTTCCACACGGCCAGCTCGCCGGAGGCCGTCTACACGCAGACGCTTGAACTGGATTTGGCCACCGTGGAGCCCAGCGTCGCGGGACCGAAGCGGCCGCAGGATCGCGTTCTGCTGAAGGATGCAGCCGCCAGTTTCGCACAGCAACTTCCTACGCTGCTCTCACCTACCGCCAAACCTCTCGGCACCCGCACCGCCGCCGCCTGGCAGCGTGGCGCAGTCACGGATACAGGCGTCGCCGAAAAGGTCCCTGTGCAGGTCACCACGACTGTCAAAGAGCGCTTCGGCGTCGACCCGGACACGTATCTCGATCATGGCTCAGTGGTGATTGCGGCCATTACGAGCTGCACCAACACCTCCAATCCGTCGGTGATGGTGGCAGCGGGAATTCTTGCCAAGAAGGCTGTCGAAAAGGGCCTCACCGTTCCGCCCTGGGTGAAGACTTCACTGGCGCCGGGATCGCGCGTGGTTACCGACTATTACACCAAGGCCGGGCTGCTGCCGTATCTCGAAAAACTGCGCTTCAATGTGGTGGGTTACGGCTGCACCACCTGCATCGGCAACTCCGGCCCGCTGCCGACGGATGTTTCCAAGAGCATCGACGAGCACGGGCTGGTTGCTGTCAGCGTGCTGAGCGGCAATCGCAACTTCGAGGGCCGCGTGAACGTTGATGTGCGGGCGAATTATTTGATGAGCCCGCCGCTAGTGGTAGCCTACGCGCTGGCCGGCAAGATCGGCCACAACTTCGAGGCTGATCCGCTGGGTACCGACGAATCCGGCCAGCCGGTCTACCTCAAAGACATTTGGCCGACGCAAGCCGAGGTGGCCGCGGCCATCGAGAAGGGGCTCTCCAGCGAGAGCTTCCGCCACGAGTACGCGACCGTCACGCTGGGCGACACCAACTGGCAGGGCCTGAGCTTCCCCACCGGCGACGTCTACCAATGGGAGCCGGACTCGACCTACATCCGCAAGGCGCCGTATTTCGACGGCATCACGCCAACACCCGCGCCGATCACCGACATCCTTGGCGCCCGCGTCCTCGCCGTGCTGGGCGACTCGGTCACCACCGACCACATCTCGCCCGCAGGCAACATCAAGGCCAACGGGCCGGCGGGCAAATATCTTGCCGAACACGGCGTGAAGCCGGCAGACTTCAACTCGTACGGCTCGCGGCGCGGCAACCACGAAGTCATGGTCCGCGGCACATTCGCAAACGTCCGCCTCCGCAACAAGCTGGCCCCGGGCACCGAGGGCGGCGTCACGCGCCTGCTTCCCGAGGGCGAGGGGATGAGCATCTTCGACGCCAGCGTGAAGTATGCGGAGCGCGGCGTGACGCTGGTCATTCTGGCGGGCAAGGAGTACGGCTCCGGCTCCTCGCGCGACTGGGCGGCCAAGGGGCCCAATCTGCTCGGCGTCAAGGCAGTGATCGCCGAAAGCTACGAGCGCATTCACCGGTCAAACCTGGTAGGGATGGGCATTCTGCCGTTGCAGTTCGCCGAGGGCCAGAGTGTCGAGTCGCTCGCGCTCACCGGCGAAGAGGTCTACGACTTTGCCGGCCTCACCGCGCTACTTACCAGCAAGTTCGCCGGCGGACGCACGCTGCGCGTAAAGGCCACTTTGGCCGACGGCGCGGTGAAGGAATTCGACGCCAAAGTTCGCATCGACACGCCGCAGGAGATCGAGTACTACGAGCACGGCGGTATTCTGCAGTACGTACTCAGGCAATTGGCGGGGAAATGACGCTCCGCCGGAGATGATCGATGGCAAGCAAGAACGCCACTCCTTTTCCGGAGTGGCGTTTTTGCTGATGCTCCAGTTTGCCGCCTACTTCTTCTTTGGCGCGGGCCGGGGAGCGGGGCGTCTGGGTTTGTCTCCGGTGCCGGGAGCATCCGCGCCGGTTTCTTCATGGTGCGGAGCAAAGAACCGCGTCCCCTCCAGGGCTTGTTCGCCCATCACGTGCAGGCGCAGGAAGTTGGTTGACCCTGACTTGGTGCGCGTGCCGGCCACAATGGCGATCACCTCGCGCGGACGCACGTAACCGCCCTGCTCGAGCAGGCTCTCGGCGCACTCCACCAGCGCCTCGGTGGTGTTCACCTTCGGACAGCGGATGGGGGTGGTGCCCCACAGGAGGTTGAGCCGGTTGATGGTCACTTCAACCGGGCTCAGCGCGAAGATGGGCGAGGTCGGGTGGTACTTCGAGAGCTGCCGCGCGGTCACGCCCGACTCGGTAAACAGCGCAATGCCGCGCAGGTCCAGATCGTCCGCGGCGTGGGCCGTGGCCTCGCAGATGGTCTCGGCGATGGACAGGTGGCTACGCCGTTCGCGGGGCTCTTCGTAGCTCTGTTCCTTGATGTGTCGTTCGGCGTCGGCCACAATGCGGGCCATCATCGAGACGGCTCCCACAGGGTACTTGCCCACCGCCGACTCGCCGGAGAGCATCACCGCGTCGGTGCCGTCGTAGACGGCATTCGCCACGTCGGAAACCTCGGCGCGCGTGGGCCTTGGGTTGTCGATCATCGATTCCAGCATCTGCGTGGCTGTAATCACCGGCTTGCGGAACTCGGTGGCGCGGCGGATGATGTGCTTCTGAATGGCCGGAACCTTCTCGGGCGGCACTTCCACGCCCAGGTCGCCGCGCGCCACCATGATGCCGTCGGCAACTGTCAGAATCGCGTCCAGGTGCTCGATGGCCTGCGGCTTTTCCAGCTTGGCGATGATCCACGTCTCTCCGCCGTAGGCCGACACCCGATTGCGCACCAGGCGCACATCCTCGGCGGTCCGTACAAACGAAACCGCAATCGCGTCCACGCCATTCTTGAGTGCGAATTCCAGGTCTGCCGAGTCCTTGTCGGTAAGAGAGGGAACGCGCACCGGGATACCGGGAAGATTGATGCCCTTGTTCTCCCCAAGCATGCCGCCGTTGATGATCTCGCAGACCACGTCGTCGCCCAGCACTTCGTGGACGCGCAGCTCGATCAGGCCGTCATTGAGCAGGATGCGCGAGCCCTGCTCCACGTTTTCCGCCAGGGTCTTGAAGGTGGTGCCCACCAGCGCTGCGGTGCCGGGAACGTCGCGCGGCGTGATAGTCAGCTTTTGGCCGGCCTTGAGCAGCACCGCCTGGTGATCCTTCAGCTTCGATGTGCGGATCTTGGGGCCCTGCAGGTCGCCTAGAATGCACAGCGGCTTGCGCTCCTCGCGGCTCACCTTGCGGATCATCTGGATCAGCGCCAGCTTCTCCTCGTGCGAGCCATGGGAGAAGTTGAGGCGAACCACATCCACGCCCGCGCGCACCAGGTCCCGGAAGACAGGCTCGGTGTTCGAGGCCGGTCCCAGGGTGGCCACAATCTTGGCGCGGCGTTGCGATGGGGAATCGGTCAAGCTCAATTCGAATGGCATGGGGAAGACTCCAAAATAGGGCTGGTTTTTCGGTACAGGAAATCGGTTGACAGGAGCAGCTCAATTGTACACGGGGTGTCGGACCGAAACCCCCGCTTCATCCATCATGCATCGTGTGAAGCGCAATGGTCGGTGCGGGTTGTCACTGACCGGCGAAAGCCCCTTCCGATTTGCCGAATGTGGAATCTCGATCTTGCCGTTCCCGGAATAGAGCCCCGTTCAACTCCGCACCCAGCAGCACGCTCACTGCGGTGATATAGAGCCAGATCAGCGTCGCGATCCCGGCGCCGAAGGATCCGTAGAACATCGAGTAGTCTGCGATGCGGGTGACGTACCAGCCGAAGGCCAGCGTGACGGGAAACCAGATCACCGTCCCGGTAATCGCGCCTGGCGCCACCCGCAGCCAGTGCTCCTTGCGCCGCGTGCCGAAGTGGTAGAGGGCGCTCAGAACCGCAATGCCCGTGCAGAGCGCGATGGACCAGCGCACGGCACGCCAGAAGACCAGCACAATGTGGCGCAGCTCGTGGGTGGAGTTTTCAATCATCCATGCCTCAATCTGGTGGCCGAAGACCACCACCAGCGTGGCCGCCGACAGCGGCACCAGTGCGATTGGCACCAGCAGCAGCGCGCGCAGCCGCCGGCCCCAGAAGCTCCAATCGTCGAGAGGCAGCCGGTAGGCGCGGCGAAAGCCCTCCATCAGCGAGAGCATCATTCCCAGCCCGGCAAACACGCTGAGCGCGCCGGCCGACAGGATCAACTGCGTGGAGTGGATGCCCCGGCTCAGCACGTAGGACTGCAGCAAGTCCATGGAATCGGCCGGCAGCATCTGTTCGAAGGCGCCGCGGATGGTTCCCACCAGCGACGTGCCCTCCGGAACCTGCGCCAGCAGCGTGCTGATCACCAGCATTGCGGGGAACATCATCAGCATGCCGGAGTAGGCCGCCGCCTTGGCCGTGTTGAACACGTCGTTGGCGAGGGCCTGAACCCCGGCGGCGCGAAGATGGGCTAGAAACCTGAACATGCCAGTCTCTGGCAAGAGTAGTCGATTTCCGCGGATTCCGGCTACCAGCGCCTGGCCGAACTGGCTGCCGTGCGGGCTACCGATGCCCCCGTACCGGACGCAGCCCCTGACGCCCATTCGGCAAACGGTTTATCATGGCCCAGCCATGATTCTTAAATTTAGCCGCTCTCTCCGGCTGCTGCTGGCGTTGCTTTTGCTGTCCGGTCCGGGCGGGTTCCTCGCCGCGGCGCAGACTGCGCCCGCACCCAACCCGCAACTCGCGTCGAAAGAACTCAATGCGCGCGTCGAGGGGTTGCTGAAGAAAATGACGCTGGAGGAGAAGATCGGGCAGTTGGTGCAGTACTCGGCCGGCTACGCCACCGGGCCCAACGCATCTAATTTGAAGTACGACGAGCTGGCGGCGCGCGGGCAGGTGGGCTCCTTCCTCGGCGTGGTAGGAGCGGACGCAACCAACCACTACCAGCGCCTCGCCGTCGAGAAGTCGCGGCTGCACATCCCGCTTCTCTTCGGACAGGACGTCATTCACGGCCACCGCACCACCTTTCCGGTGCCGTTGGCGCTGGCCGCCAGCTTCGACCCCGCAGCCGTCGAGCTCGTGGCGCGTTCCGGGGCCACCGAGGCCCGCGCCGACGGGCTGGCCTGGGTCTTTTCTCCCATGGTCGACATTGCCCGCGACCCGCGCTGGGGGCGCATCGTCGAGTCCAGCGGCGAAGACCCGTACCTGGGCTCGGTGTTGGCCCGCTCCTGGGTCAAGGGCTACCAGCAGGACGATCTTTCCAGACCCGGCTCCGTTGCCGTCAGCGTCAAGCACTTTGTGGGCTACGGGGCGGCCATCGCCGGGCGCGACTACAACGGCGCCGACATGAGCGAGCTGACCCTGCGCCAGGTCTATCTGCCGCCCTTCCATGCGGCGGTCGATGCGGGAGCCGCCACGCTGATGAGCGCGTTCAACTCCCTCAACGGCGTTCCCGCCAGCGCCAACCCGCTCACGCTCACCCAGATCCTGCGCAAGGAGTGGGGCTTCGACGGCTTTGTCGTCTCCGATTGGGGCGCGGTCGCCGAGCTCGTCAACCACTCCATCGGCGACGGCCCCACGGTCGCGCGCAAGGCTCTCGAAGCCGGCGTGGACATGGACATGGAAGGCAACCTTTACGGCACGGTCATTGCGGAGCAAGTCCGTTCCGGAAAAATTCCCGAGGGTGTGGTCGACGAAGCAGCTCGCCGCGTCCTGCGCGTCAAGTTCGCGCTGGGCCTGTTCGAGCACCCCTACACGGCCGAAGGTCCCGCCTACGACGCTACGCCCGAGCGCCGCGCCGCCGCCCGCAAGGTGGCTGACGAGACCTTTGTCCTGCTCAAGAACGACCCCGTCGAGGGCGTGGGAACCCTGCTGCCGCTCACCGCGAAGGCAAAGAAAGTGGCGCTGATCGGCCCGCTCGCCGAAAACCAGCGCGAGCTGCTCGGCGCTTGGGCCGTCACCGGCGATCCCAGGTACGTGGTAACGCTTCGCGCGGCGCTGCAAGAGCGGCTTGGCGATCGCCTGCTTTACGCGCAGGGCTGCGACTTGCTCACCGGCGAAGACGCCAATATTCTCAAGCACGTGGACTTCGACCACCCCATGGTCGCCGACGATCGGTCGTCTGTTCCCGACGACGCGAAAACCATTGCCGAGGCCGTCGAAACAGCCAAAAGGGCAGACGTGGCTGTCCTCGCCCTCGGCGAGCCCGCCAACTGGATGGAAGGCGAGGCCTCCAGCCGCGCGACTCTGGGATTTACCGGCGTCCAGCAGCAGCTTCTTGAGGCCGTCGTGGCCACCGGCAAGCCCGTTATCCTGCTGGTGCTGGCCGGACGTCCGCTGGAGCTCACCTGGGCTGCCGCGCATGTGCCCGCCATCCTCGAAGCGTGGAGCCCCGGCATCGAGGCCGGCCACGCCGTGGCCGATGTGCTCTTTGGCGACGTCAACCCCTCCGGAAAGCTGCCCTCCAGCTTTCCCCGCTCCGTGGGCCAGGAGCCGCTCTACTACGCGCAACTGCCCACGGGACGCCCGGCCCGCGTGGATCTCACTCACTTCCCGCAGAATGCGGCCGAGAAGTTCGTCTCCCGCTACATGGACGAGGAGAACTCCGCCCTCTTTCCCTTCGGCTGGGGCCTCAGCTACACCCGCTTCAGCTACGCCCAGCCCACCGTCAGCCGCGCCGAGGTCCCGGTTGGGGAGGTTCTCTCTTCCGGCCACAAGCCTGTCGTGATGGTCGCCGTGGATGTGAAAAACACCGGCAGGGTGGCGGGGTCCGAAGTTGTCCAACTCTACATCCGCAACACCGCCGCCAGCGTAGAGCAGCCCGTCCGCGAGTTGAAGGGGTTCGCCCGAGTCACCCTCGCCCCCGGCGAGGAGAAGCAAGCCGAGTTCCCGCTCGGCTTCGACCAGCTCAACTTCCTCAACGTCGACCTCAAGCAGACCGTCGAGCCGACTTCGTACAAAATCTGGGTCGGCGGCAGCTCCCTGGCCACGGCGGAGACCAGCCTGCAACTGGTGGAGTAAGAAGCAGGGAACAGAGATCAGCCTTTCACCAGCGTCGCCGCCCCGCGTAGAGAAGAAGGGTCGGCGGGCAGGTCTCCCATAGAGTTTGTGACTTTTTTGAATTTGGGCGACCTTTTCGCGCGTAAATTATTTGTTTTCATCATCTATTTACAGACTTCGACCCTGTTGCGTCCAGCTTCCTTGGCGGCGTACATCGCCCGATCCGCCTCATTCAAGAAGTTGCCGAGGTTGATGTTTCGACCCTTCAATTGAGAGAGCCCAATCGAGATGGTGACCGGGATGAGTCTTGTCCCTTGTGGCACAATCAAGGCATCCGCCACCGTCGAGCAAAGTCTTCGCGCAACCGCGATGGCGTCATCCTCATCCGTTTCAACGATCACGGCAGCGAACTCCTCTCCGCCGGTGCGGCCGAAGATGTCCACGTTGCGCAGCGCATTGCGAAGCAGATGCGAGACGTTCCGCAGAACAACGTCGCCAATGCCGTGTCCCCAGGTGTCGTTGATCGCCTTGAATTGGTCGATGTCGATCATCAGCAGCGTGAGCGATCTCTTGAAACGGATTGCGCGCGCCAACTCGCGCTCAGCCAACTCAACGAATTGGCGTCGGTTGAATAGTCCGGTCAAATAGTCTGTTCGGGCTTGATGTTCAGCTTGCTTCTTGAGCTCTTGCTCGAGCTCAAGTTTCTTCTGGATCAGCAGCAAATCAAGTGCGGACTGCTGCGCCTCCTGCAGGGTCTGGCGCAAGCGGGTGTGCAAGATCATGGCAAACAACCCGCCGATGACCAGCCCGTCGATGATAAGGGTTTGAATGGCGGTCAAACTGATTACCGAGGCAAATCGACTGCTTCGGCTCGCAAGCCAGAAGACCGCATTGGTCATGAATATTGAAACGAAGAAGATCTGCAAGAGACGCCGGCTCGGCGTATTTTCCACGCGAAGGGAAAAGGCGATGACGACAAAATAGAGCCACGTGATCTTGATGAGCAAGTTGGCGGCGATTTCGGCCTGGACGTCGTAGCCCAAGGCGATGGCTGCAAGCAGCACGGGGAAGGTCCACAGCAGCAGGTTGAGCCCACGCATCATCGCCGGCGGCGGCTGATAGGGCTTGAATAGCGCGCGGCAGAACAGCAATGGGGTGAAGGTGATTGAGAAGTAAAGCCCGATGTTCACGCAATCCATGAGTTGAAGAAAGCGGGCGGGAACCAGCGGCGCCAGATAGCCCGTGCTGACAATACCGAACAAGGTGTAAGCGGCCTGCTGAACGGCAAAAAGGCCAACAACGGCCTGTCGGTCCAGGAGATAGCTGAGGATCGCCCAGAGCAGCAAACCGAGCATGGCGGTGACGAAAAACACCATCACCAGATCGCGTTGCTGGTCATCGCGCTCGGCCTCCGCCGGTTCTAGGGCTTCCACATCCAACCACGCGGGACTCCTGGTTTTGATGCGAAGGTAATAAGTTGCCTCTGGTGCGGTGAAGTTGACGGAGAACCCCAGGGAGATATTGGCGTGATCGCGCGAGCTATAGGGGTATTGGTTGCCGGTCACGCGCGTCTTCCAGGTCAGCGGATCGCCGGAAGCGGCCTCGTAGAGACGAATTTCATTCAAAAAGGTGGGGCGAATGAAGAGCACCACCTCGCTGCCATTGGCAGGCGCCCGAACGCGCACGCACACCCAGTGCACGGAATCCGAATTGGCCATTGCAAACGAGGGCCCGACAGGAGTGGTCACGCGCCCTGCCACATCGGCAATGGTGAGTGCTCCAGTTCCATCTTCCAGCACGGTGCGCGAGGCGATCAGATCGTTAGCCAGAGCCGACGGAGAGCGGATAAACCCAACGATCAGAACGAGGCCGACGAAAAGGCGCTTCAAGCGGTCACCACGCGCAAGAGGAGCCGGGCGGCCCGTCTATGTCCCTTGGGATCAGTTAGAACTCCGGCGGTCGTCGGAGAGAGCCACTTTTGAATCATCTTTTCCCGAGATCCTCTGCTTGACAATCAGGATAACGCCTCATCGGTCAACTCCAAGGAGATTGAGCGTAAGCTGCATCATCGTGGCGCGTCTTTGCCTCCGAGCGGATACACTATTTGCGGTAGAGGAGGCTCCAGCCATGCAGACACGAATCCAGGGCACCGTCATGCCGGTGCTCGATGTTCAGCTTGACCCCAACGAGAGCGTCTTTTCAGAGAGCGGCGAGCTTTCCTGGATGACCGCTTCCATCCAGATGACGACCCACACCCAGATGGGCGGCGGCGGCGGCATCTTCGGCGTGCTGAAGCGTGTGGCCGGCGGCGGCAGCCTGTTCATGACCGAGTATCGCGCCATCCAATATCCAGGCGAAGTCTCCTTCGCCACCAAGGTGCCCGGACACATTGTTCCAATTCCCGTTGGCCCGGGCCAGGAATACATGTTCCATCGCCACGGCTTCCTCTGCGCAACCGACGGGGTCACCATCGGCGTTGGCTTCCAGCAGTCGCTCGGCGCGGGCATCTTCGGCGGCAACGGTTTCCTGCTGCAGAAGATTGCGGGGCAGGGGACGGCCTGGCTCGAGCTGAGCGGCGAGCTGATCCAGAAGAATCTGGCGCCGGGCGAAGTGCTGCGCGTGCATCCCGGCCACGTGGGCGCATTCCAGGCCTCGGTGGGCTTCAATATCACCACGGTTCCTGGCATCAAGAACGCCATCTTCGGCGGAGACGGAATCTTTCTCGCGGTGCTGCAAGGGCCGGGAACGGTGTGGCTGCAGACGCTGCCCATCTCGCGGCTCGCGCACCAAATTTACGAATACATCCCTCACAACGAGGCACGCCCCGCGGCCGGCGGCGCGGTGCTGGGCGGAATTGTGGGGTCGATCCTGAGCGGGGGACAGTGACCGTCGTCCACCGCACTCTTCGCGGCGACATTGTCTTCGCCTTCGCGCTCGCCTTGGCGCTTGCCCTGGCATGGATGGTTCGCGAAGTCCTGATGATGCTCTATGTGAGCGCGCTGTTTGCCGTGGTGCTTACGCCGGTGGTCAAGTTCACCGGCCGGATGCGGATAGGCCGCTGGCGTCCCTTCAAGGGCACGGCGGTCTATTTTCTCATACTGGCCATGGCCGCCGCGGTGGTGGCCTTCGGCTTTCTGGCCCTGCCGCCGGTGATCAAAGATATGCGGGAGTTTGCCCGGGAGATGCCCGTGCGGCTGCCGGCGCTCATGGAGAGATTAAAGCACATTCCCTTCGCCGACAGCCTGAATATGGACGATATCAGCGCAAAGGTTGAGGACTTTGTCAGCAACGCGGCCACCTATATCCTGCTCTCCATTACAGGTTGGGCAGGTAAGCTGGCGGACCTGGTGATGGGCTTTGTGCTTACCGTTTATTTCATTCTGGAAGGCGATCTCGCCTATGCCTGGTTACTTTCCTTCTTCCCGACCGACGGCCGCGACCGGCTCGACAAGGCCCTGCGGCGGGCGAGAATCCGCATGGATAAATGGCTGATCGGGCAGGGCAGCCTGATGCTCATTATGGGCCTCCTCAGCACCATCGTTTATTTGTCGCTGCACATCCGCTATGCTTTTGCGCTCGGTGTATTGACCGGCCTGCTGAACATCATTCCCGTCCTGGGCGCCGCTGTCTGTGTGGCCCTGGCGCTGCTGGTTGCGGCCATCGACTCCTGGCAACGCGTGCTGGGCGTGGCCATCTTCTACGTCATCTACCTGCAGCTGGAGAATTCTTACCTTACTCCGCGCATCATGAAGAACAGCGTTGGGTTGCCCGGGCTCTCCATCCTCATCGCGCTGCTGCTCGGCTCGGCGCTCGCAGGCGTTCCCGGAGCTCTGGTCTCCGTGCCCACCGCCGTTCTGGTCGCAGTGCTGGTGGATGAGTTCCTTGTGAAGAAGACGGCGGAATGAAGGAAGCAAGTCAGCAAGCCAACAGGTCAGCAAGCCAGCGCGGCTCCCTCAGGGGTTCAACTGAGTTTCCTTGGTCACCTTTGCTGTCAAGGCCCTGCCCGGCTCGATGACTGCGTCTTTCGCGACGCCTCCCTCCAGCATCGCGCTCCCGGTGACGAGAACCGTCTGCCCACCCAGCGTGAGCGAGTGAACTTCAAACGCGAGTTCGCCCGCGGCGCCGTTCCTGGCCGGGACGGCAAGCGTCAGCACCGCGTCAACCGGAGTTCCTTTCTGGGCGACGACCGTGTCGCCTATCTTCACGTCCTCATCCAGCAGGATCGTTGCTTTGTCTCCGGCATGCGCGGTTGCCGAACTGATCGTGGAGCCAGTCACTAACCGAATCGACAATCCAGCCGCGAGCACGCCATCGGTGGTTAGAGCGCCACTCTGCACGGGTTGGGCGGCAGAGCCATCCACCGCGTAATCGGCCCGGATGAGCATGGTGCGCGGCAGGCCGGGCCCCACGGCGACGGCCTCGAGGTGCGTGGAGGCGTCGATGCGGATTGGGCCCGTATAGAGAGTCGAAGAACTGGTCGGCGTCCATCCGTCGGTGGTGTAGTAGACCTTTGCGTCTCGGTCGGCGCTGAAGTCGACGCGCACCCTGGTTCCGGGCTTCACTTTGCCCGGTCCCACGGAAAGGCTCAGCACCCCGGCGGAACGGAAAGGAAATCCCAGGTAGCCATTCTGATTGGAAATCGCGGCCTGCTGGTTGGCATCCATCATTGCCTGCATGGCCTGCTGGTTGGCCTGCTGCGCGGTCTGCATATCCTGCAACGCCTGTTGCGTGGCCTGTTGGCTGGCCTGCATAGCCTGTTGCGAGGCTTGCTGCGCGGCCATCATTCCGGGGTCCTGACCCCAGGCGGAAGCACTTGCGAGAGCCAAGGCGAGAAGTGCGGCTTTCATATTCGTTCTCCCGGTTGGAGATTTCGATCCCCATTACATTTGACCGCGGAGTTTGGGGACGGTTAGGAAGACTTCGAACCTGATACGCAAGGAATGCGCCCTCGATTCCGGCGTGCCTGGCGTCTATCTGACGGTGTGTACGGCTCCATCGACCGCTGCTTTTACAACGCCGCATTCCGACATAAACCGGACCAGGTTCCCTGTCAACGGCTCCCGGGTCTCGGAGGCGAGAGCCGGGGCGCCCGGGTCCCTGCCGGCGGGAAGGTCGAGCGCCATCTTCAGGTCGCCCGTACCCTGCGCGTCGAAGATGAGCCCGGTTAGCTTGCGCGCCACATCCAAGGGGAAGCTCTCGGCCACAAAGGCAAGCTTGCCTCGTGTGGTAATCACCACTGGTCCCTCGCTGGTGGAGAAGACCTGCTCCTCCTCGCCGTCCGGCAAAGCGGCAGAGCCCGCCTTCTGCGCTTCCAAGTCAGGCTTCAGTCCGGAATACTTGCGTCCCAGCTGCTTGGCGTACATCTGGGCGAAGGCCTGCGCGGAGGCGGCGTTCTTCCACGCCGACAGATAGAACAGCGCCAGCGATTTGGTGGTGCTCTGCTCCGCCGGGGTAGCGTCCAGCCTCTGCCCGGCCCAGTAGATGCCGCCACTCCAGGCCGGCGTAAGGTCCTGCGCGGTCTGCTCGCCTCCATAGATTCCGGCCAGGATGTGCAGGTCGAGCTGCCCCACCTGCCCGATGTCGTAGGGCTTGTAAATCTTGTCCAGCAGGGGATGGATGTTGGGCAGCAGCGGCACGGCCGGGGTGCCCCTGTGCTCGTATTCGCGCGGGTTCATGATCTCCCAGGTCGAGGTGGGCGGCCGGTCCAGCGTGCCCGGAAAGGCCGCCGCCTGGCCCTGGTCCATCCACACGTCCTGTTCGAAGCTCAGCCCCTCGCGGTAGGGGAACAGCAGCGACTCCGACAGCAGCAGCGGCGCGCGGGCCAGCACCGGCGAGTCCTCCGAGGTGGACATCTGCTGCTTGACCAGGTCCATCACCTCCGGGTCTTTGACCAGGCTTTTGCCCATGGGCTTGAGGATGTAGTCCATCATGACCGCCGTCGCCTGGCCCTCCACCACGGCATCGCGCGCGGTGTTGAGTTCATCTTTGGCTAGGTGGTCGGTGTCGTCCGCAGCGCTGACTGAAACGTCGTCCGGCGTCTGGTCGTTCCACTTGTCCAGGTCCACGCGCTGGTCCTGGAGGGCATGCGTCAGTTCGTGCGCCAGCACTGGCTTCTGCTCCTCGATGTCGATCCAGTCCAGCATGTTCACGGTCTTGGTCTTGGAGTCGTAGTAGGCCTCCACCTGTTCGGTCAGCAGCGCCAGCAGAAATGGCTTGAGCGCGAAATCCCGGTCCAGTAGCCCAAACTTCTTGAGCACGATCTCGTCGCGCTGCATGCGCTTGGCGCCCTCGTCCTCGTCGAATTTCTCCTTCAGATAGCTTTCAACTTCTGCGCGGCTGGTGATCTTGCGCTTGACATTGCTTTTGATGGCGAGGCCTGTCTCCTGCGAAGAGAACTTCATCAGCTCATCCACCAGCGCAAACAGCTGCTTGGCCTGTTCCGGGGTGATATGCGTCTCCGCCTTGGCTGCGCGATGAACCGGATCTGTACTCTGGCCGCTCGGCGAACTCTGCGCCGCTGGAGCCCTGCTTTGCTCCGCGCCGCCTGCCGATTGCGCCCGCGCCCCGCCCGCCGCGAAAAAGCACAAAAACGCCGCCAGAATCCATCGTCCCGCTGCCCGGCCCGTCGCCGGGCGCACCTCGCTCATTCGCTCTCCCTCGTCCCGGCGCCATTGTCGTTTGTCGCGCGGCGCAGCTCGTCTTCTTCCAAGGCTATAATCAGGATGCGGGATTGCGCCGCATTTCCTCAGGAAATCGCGCCCCACGCGCGGAAAAGTTCCCCTATGACCGAGACCGATCTCGTTGCATCTCCCCAGGCCACCCCGTTCGCTGCGCTGCTCGAGTTCGCGGCGACCCCCCATCAATTAGCCGTCTACCACGGCGTGCTGACCCCACAGGAGTTGGACGCGCCGGAGGCTGAAATAGCGGCCCTTGCCACCTCCGCCGCGTGCCACGATATGGGCTGGCTGCGCCGCGTAGCCGTTCGCGGAGAAGACCGCTCTCGCTGGCTCAGCGGCATGGTCACCAACACCGTTGAGGGCCTCGGGGCCAATGCCGGAGCGTGGAACCTGGTTCTCAACGCCCAGGGCCGCATTCAGGGCGATCTCACCGTGTGGCGCGAAGGCGATCAGTTGGAGCTTGAAATCGCCGCCGACCAGGTCGACCGCCTGCTCGCCCATTTCGAGCGCTTCATCATCATGGACGACGTGGAACTGGTTCCTCTGACGAGCGAAGCCGCTTTCGGCCTCACCGGCCAGGCCGCGGACCAGGTGCTTGCCCGGTTGGGCCTGCCCGTTCTCAGCGAGCCAATGACCTCGACCCGCGTCGAATGGAACGGCATGGACCTGCGCATTGCCCGCGACTATGGGCAACTGGCCGCGCACTACGCGCTGTGGGTGCCGGAGCCCCAGCTAGGCAAGCTGTGGAAGTTTCTCCGCACCGCGGGCGCCACTCCGGTGGGCAGCGCCTCGCTGCAGGCATTTCGCATCGCGGAAGGCATTCCGACCTACGGAGTTGACATCGCCGAGCGTGACCTGCCGCAGGAGACCTCGCAGGTGCGCGCCCTCCACTTCAGCAAGGGCTGCTACCTGGGCCAGGAGATCGTCGAGCGCATTCGCTCCCGCGGCAATGTTCACCGCCATCTGCGTCCACTTGAGCTTTTTGGACCCGTCCCGGCTGCCGGCACGGAGCTAACATTGGAAGGCGGCGCAGCGGCCGGCCACATCACCAGCGCGGCTGAGCTGCCTCTGCCTGGTGGCCGCCGTGTTTTTGCTCTCGCCATGATTCGCGCCGAAGCCGAGCTGCGCATCCAACCTATCACCTACAGCGTCGGCTCGGACGCCGGGACTGCCGGCATCGTGGTCGCGCCGGTGAGCTTTGCAGGCTGATTCAACCAGTTCATTCAGAGAGATGGGAAAACTTAAGTCATGAGCGATACGCCCAAATTCGAAGTCATCGACCGCCGCAAGTTCAAGGCCGCCGAAGAGGAGCAGGAGAGCCACAAAGACGGCTCCCTGCCCGAAGCGCAATCCACGCCCGTGGAGACCTCCGCGCCCTCCTCCGGCCCGCAGCTGGTGGTCAACGAAGGCCGCAACGCCCCTGTGCCCGCACCCGTTGAGGCTGCGGAGATTGCCGGCGGCGAGGAAGCGGAGGGCGATCTGCCGCCCGCGCCCACGGCCGAGGAGAGCCACCAGCAAAAAGCCGCCTACGACGCCTCGGCCCAGCGCCTCGAAGACATCATCCGCGCCCAGAATCCGGCCGTCGGCGCGCAGCCCGCCATTACCTTCGAACACCTGGTGCAGCAGTTCTATGTCTCCGCCATGATCCAGATGGGAGCCGGTGCCCAGGAGGGCCAGCGCCCCCGCGTTGACATTCTTGGCGCGCGAACCACCATCGATCTGCTTGGCGTTCTGGCTGAGAAGACCAAGGGCAACCTTACCGAGGCCGAAGACCGCGCCCTGCAGACGGTTCTCTTCGAGGTGCGCATGGCGTTTCTCGAACTGACCAGCATGATCAATTTGCAAGCCATGCAGCCGCCGCAACCGCCCCCTCCGGGAAAGCGGTAAGGGCAGGGAACAGGGATCAGGGACGAGGGACTATGGACTAGGGAACTTGCGACCTGTTGCAGCCGGGGAATATCTGAACGAGTCACAGTCTTGAAGGGTACGGGCTTCAGCCCGTGCATCAAACCAGCTAAATGACCTGGGCTTTAGCCCCTGAGGGAATGCGGAATCCAGAAGAAGCGCTGAAGCAGAGATTCCCCGGATTCTATGGACGGCAGCCTGACATTTCTCGGTACCGGAACCTCGATGGGGGTTCCCACGCTGGGTTGCGCCTGCGCTGTCTGCACCTCGCCCGATCCGCGCGACCGGCGGCTGCGGCCCTCAGCGCTGATCCGTTGGAGCGAGCCAGATCCAGCGGCCCCCCGGCGCGTGGTGGTCATCGACACCGGCCCCGACTTCCGCGAGCAGGCCCTGCGCACCGCTCTCACGCGCGTTGATGCGGTGCTCTATACCCACTCCCACGCCGACCACATCCTTGGGCTCGACGATCTGCGTCCACTGAGCTTCACCGCCTTTCGCCAGAGCGGGCCCATCCCGCTCTACGCCACTGCGGAGACGACCTCGGTCCTCCAGCACATCTTCGCTTACACCTTTTCCCCCCAGGCCACTTACCCTAATCGCGCCCGCGTCCGCTTGGAACCCCTCGCTACGCGCAATTCTATCCACGGCGTCGACTTCCTGCGGGTTCCCGTGCTGCACGGCGAGATGGAGATCGTCGGCTTCCGCTTCGGCTCGGCGGCCTATCTGACCGATGTCAGCGACATTCCCGAAACCAGCTTCGCTCTGCTTGAAGGCCTCGACCACCTGGTGCTCTCCGCGCTGCGCTACCAGCCCCACCCCAGCCACGCCACCGTCCAGCAGGCGCTGGGCTGGGCCGAACGCATCGGCGCGCGCCGCACCTGGCTCACCCACATCGCCCACGAGCTGGCCCACGAAGCCACCAACCGCACCCTCCCCGAAGGCGTGGCCCTCGCTTACGACGGGCTCACCGTCCCCGTGAGCCTATGAACCAAGCCAGCGTGCCAGCCATTCCCGTCTACCGCTCGATCGCGGAGATCCCCTCCGGCTTTGGCCCTACGGTAGTCGCCATCGGCAACTTCGACGGCGTCCATCTCGGCCACCGCGAGATCCTCTCCGCCGTCGTTCGCGAAGCCCGCGCCCTCGGCGTTCGTTCCGTCGCCATCACCTTCGATCCGCACCCCGAGCGCTTTCTGCGCCCCGCCCGCGCCCCGCGGCTGCTGACGCCCATGGACCAGCGGGTCAAGCTGCTGGCCGAAACCGGCATCGACGCCGTGGTGGTTCTCCCCTTCGACGCCGCTCTCGCCGGCCTGACCGCGCAGCAGTTTGTGCGGCAGATTCTTGTGGATATCCTTGGCGTCCGCGGCCTGCATGAAGGCGGCAACTTCCACTTCGGCCACCAGGCCCAGGCAGGCGTCGCGGAACTCCGGGAATTTGGCGCGGGCTTCGGCTTCGCGGTCCACGTTCATGCACCGGTGCACGTGCGCGGGCTGGAGGTCTCGAGCTCCGCCACCCGCGCCCTGGTTGCCTTGGGAGACGTGCGGCGCGCGCGATGGATGCTGGGACGGCCGTTTGCGGTACGCTCGACGCAAGCCCGCGGCCGGGGCATTGGGACGCGGCTGCTGGTGCCCACGATCAACCTCGCTCCATATCAGGGTCTGCTGCCTGCATTTGGCGTCTACGTCACGCGGCTGACAATTGGAGCACACTGCTTCCAGGCCGTGACCAACGTCGGCAACCGGCCCACATTCGGTGAAGCATCCTTCGCCGTCGAGTCGCACATTCTGGACTTCGAGCCAATGGAGATGGACGAGGAGACGCCCATCGATTTGGAGTTCCTGCTGCGTCTGCGGGGAGAGATCGCGTGGCCCTCGCCCGAGGCGCTGAAGGCGCAGATCATGAAGGACGTGGCAAAGGCGAAGCGGTATTTCCACCTGGCACGCCAGACTTTGTAGATTCGGCCCGGCTTTACTCAGCTACTGCGCCGTGCAGCGCGAACCAGTAATACCGGCGCCAGCAGAACATGCAGCGCACCGGGCGCAGCGCGAACATCTCCAGCAGACCGTCGATGGGCCGCAACTCGGCCTGCTTGAACTTGAGCGAGTTGCACATGGGACACTCGTGCCGTATCCACAGTAGGTGCGGAACCCAGGCGGGCCATTTTCGGCTCGAAAAATTCATTTCAACCGCTCCTCGCGCACCGTGCGCCGCACCGCACTGAGAGCAAACTGATTCTTTGTGCCCAGCCCCTCGATTGTACGTCCAATCGCGGCACGCCGGTTTTATCTGCTATAAAGGCTGTTGCTCAAGCGGGCCTTCTCGCCGGCCGCGGACTCGATCCAACCGCGGCGCACCGGCCACAGAACCCCGGCCTGAGAAATATGGAGACGATCATGAAACAGCTCTCATCCAATTCCAGCGCACACCCCTTCACCCGCCGCGATTTCGTCAAGGCAGCCGGCGCCGCCGCACTGCTTTCCCGCACGGCCTGGGCCCGCCCCTCCGCTTCCAACCGCATTACCCTCGGCGTCATCGGCTGGGGCATGATGGGACCCGCCAACACCAAGGCATTCCTGGCGCTGGACGATTGCCAGATCGTCGCAGCCTGCGACATCCACACTGCTCACCTGCAGGCCGCCGTCGACACCATCAACACCAAGTACGGCAACACCGACTGCAAGGCCTATCACGACTACCGCGAAATGTTGGCCCGCGACGACATCGACGCCATCATGATCGCCGTGCCCGACCACTGGCACGCGATGATTGCCACAGCGGCCGCCGCACGCAAGAAGGACATCTACGGCGAAAAGCCGCTCGCCAAGACTGTCGCCGAGCAGCAGGCCATGGTCAAAGCGGTGCAGAAGCACAACGTGATCTGGCAGACGGGCTCATGGCAGCGCTCCGTGCCCAACTTCCACAAGGCCGCGGAGATCGTCCGCAACGGCCTCATCGGCACCGTCACCCACGTCGAGGTGGGCCTGCCCGGCGGCCATCACGACTTCCCCGGCACCCTGCCCGCGCTCATGCAGCGGCTGGCCACGCTGCCTGACAAGATTGCCAGCCCCGCCGACATCGTTCCCGGCACGCCCGCATGGGATCTGGCCGTGACACCGCCCCCCGCGGAGCTCGATTACGAAACCTGGATCGGCCCCTCGAAGATGGAGCCCTACATCGACGTCCGCGTCTATCAGAACTGGCGCTGGAACTACAACACAGGCGGCGGCCAGCTGCTCGACTGGATCGGCCACCACGGCGACATCGCCCACTGGGGCCTGGGATTCGACCTGACTGGGCCGTCGGAAATTGACGGCCACGGGCAGTTTCCGCCCTCGAACGCCGTCTGGAACACGGCCACCAAGTACAACATCGAGTGCACCTATCGCAAGGAAGTCACCGGCTACGCGAACGACGTGCATCTGACCATCGCCGGCGGCTCCGGGGCCATCAACATGGGAACCAAGTGGATCGGCACCGACGGCTGGGTGTGGGTCGATCGCGGCGGCTTCGACGCTTCCAATCCCGACTGGGCGAAAGGTGACTCGCTCCCCGACGAGCTGCGCAAGATCAAGCTCTACGAGTCGCTGGACCACAGAGCCAACTTCATCGACAGCGTTAAATCGCGCAAGCCCACCATCACCCCAGTAGAAGTGGCGCACCACTCCACGCTCCCCGGCCACCTGGGTCTGATCTCCATGCTGGTCGGCCGCAAGCTCCATTGGGATGTTAAGCAGGAGAAGATCGTCAACGACCCGGCCGCGAGCGAGTTGCTCTCACGGCCCTTCCGTGCGCCGTACAAGCTGGCCTGAAGCAGCGTCGGAACTACTGATTGGGGTGCTGAGCCGGCGTCGGCTTGACCGTCGCCGCCGGTCTGAGCTGTGGGGATGGTTGCGGCATTGCCGGCTTCACGACGGGCTTCGCCAAAGTCGCTCCCGGAGGCATTCCAACCGGCTTGCTCAAAGACGGGCCCGGAGGCCTTGCGATAGCAGGTAGAACGCCCGCGTGCGCAACCGGCACGTCTACGGCAGTCGTTTTCACCTGCGCGGTGCTCGGGGGCGAGATGCCGGCGGCAATTCCGGCGCCCGGCTTGGCAGGCGATTCCGCGTCAGCTTTCATCGTCTCGCTGTCCTCGGAGTCGGAGAGGAACTTCTCCCCGTCCTTGCCCGCAATCGCCGCCTTCATGAATGCCATCCAGATGGGCAGCGCGGCTTTGGCCCCGGTCTCCTTGTCTCCCAGCGACTGGCGGCTGTCGTAGCCCACCCACACGCCGCAGGTGACCGAAGGGGAGAAGCCAAGGAACCAGGCGTCGGTGTAGTCGCTGGTGGTGCCGGTCTTGCCGCCCAGCGGGTGGTTCAGTTGCGCGGCCGCTGCGCCCGTGCCGTGCTGCGTCACCGCCTGAAGAAGTGTCATCATGGTCCGCGCCGTCTGCTGGTCAATCACTTCATCGACCGCGGGAGCGTCTTCCCACAGCGTGATGTTGTCCGCGTTTGAAACCTTGCGGATAAGGCGCGGCGCCACCCTCACGCCGTCGTTGGGAAAGACCGAATAGGACGCCACCTGCTCCTCCAGCGTGATCTCGACCGCACCGATGGCCACCGGCAAATAGGCGGGAATGTTTGTGGTGACGCCGAAGCGGTGGGCCACCTCGATGACCTTGTGAATGCCTACGCGCGCCGCCAGCTTCAGCGCCGGAATGTTGCGCGACTCGGCGAAGGCACTCTCGATGGTCATCGCGCCCTTGTAGTCGTTTTCGTAGTTGTGCGGCGTATAGCTGCCAAAGCTCACCGGCCCGTCTACAATAATGTCGCTGGGTTTGACTCCGGCTTCGATGGCCGCGGTGTAGACATACGGCTTGAAGCTTGACCCCGTCTGCCGCTCGCTCTGTGTGGCCCGGTTGAACTGCGACAGCGTATAGTCCCGCCCGCCCACCATGGCCAGCACGTCGCCCGTCGTGTTGTCGATGGCCAGCAGCGAGCCCTCTGCCCCTGAGTCCTGCTCCAGCGCCGCGCGGCGTTCCTTGCCCTCCATGGCGTCGGACAAATGAACGTAGATCATGTCGCCCGGCTTCACCAGCTCGCTGCCCGAGCGCTCTCCGGTCCACTTCCAGTCCTCCGGCAGAAGCACAATGTGCTCGTCGCCGACGCGCGCCTCGATTTCCATGGGCATGTCGCTGGTCACCATGGCGTGAACATAATCGCCGGGCCGCGCCTTCACCGCCCAATCCGGATGCTTGTAGTCTTGGAGCGTCGATCCTTCGTCCACCACGTTTTCCAGCTTTCCCGTCCATCCCTTGCGGCGCTCGTAGGTGGCCAGTCCTTCGGCCACCGCGCGATTGGCAGTCTGCTGCAGGTCCAGGTCGAGCGTGGTCTGTACTTTGAGGCCCGCCTCGTGCACCTGCTCCGTGCCGAAGCGCTTCTCCAATTCCCGCCGCACCTCCTCCTGGAACCACGGCGCCACCGACCCCTCAGGCTGCGCAATGTGCAGGCCCAACGGCGCATTGCGCGCCTGCTCCGCCTGTTGGCGGGTGATGGCTTTGTCCTCTTCCATCTCCGTCAGCACCAAGTTGCGGCGGCGGATGGCTTTCTCCGGGTAAAGCAGCGGCGAAAAAGCCACCGGCCCCTTGGGCAATCCGGCCAGCAGAGCCGCTTCCGTCAGGTTCAAGTCCTTCGCATGCTTGGAAAAGTAGTACTCGGATGCAGCCTCGAACCCGTACATCCCGCTGCCCAGATAGATCTGGTTGCCGTAGAGTGTGAAAATCTGCTCCTTGGTGAAGGCGCGCTCGATCTGGATGGCCAGATACGCCTCCTGGATCTTGCGCGTGGAGGTGCGCTCCGAGGAGAGAAACAGGTTGCGCGCCAGTTGCATGGTCAGTGTGGAGGCGCCCTGGGCGCGGCCGTGGCTGCGGATGTCGTGCCACGCCGCCCCGGCAACGCGGAAGACGTTGATGCCCCAGTGCGATTCGAAGCTCTTGTCTTCGATGGAGATCACAGCCTGGCGCAGGATGGGCGCAAAGCCGTTGTAGTCGATCACCTCGCGGCGCTCCAGCGCAAACGAGCCCACGATGCGGCCCTTCACGTCGTAGAGCTCGGTGGTGGTCGATGGCCGGTATTTCTCCAGGTCGTTGATCTGCGGCAGATCGACCGAGTAGACCAGCGTGAGACCGGCCAGCGAGCCTGTAATGACCGCCAGCAGAAGCAGCACCGCCAGCGTAAACCGCCCCGCCAGCTTGCGCCGGTTGCGTGGCGGAAGCGCCTGAAGCTGCGGCCGTCGGGGTCGCTCCACGGTCCGCGGTTCCAAATGCTGTGGGGGATAAACTGCCAAGCGATTCCTGTCCTCGCCGGCATCTCGCTGTCACGCCCAGGGAGGAGATGCCTCAGCCTAAGGCTAGCATTGCGGCGCTACAACAGGATGTGCAGAACGGCGCGGGCGAACCATCCGGTGCAAGACTGGGACGTCCCGGTGCGAGTGGAGAAAAGCGGGCGAGAAAATGGGACGGCTCGCCCGCCTCGAAGTTCCTACTTGGCCAGCGTATACACAATCGTGATGTTCGTCTTCACCTCAATCGGATCGCCGTTCAGAAGAAATGGCTTATATTTCCATTGCTTCACCGCGTCCAGTGCAGACTGCTGCAGTTCCGCGGGACCGCTGACCACGCGGAGCTGCTCCACCGAGCCGTCCTTGCCGATGACGGCGTCGAGCAGAACCTTGCCGGCGATTCCGGCCTTCTTGGCGTCCACGGGATAGACCGGCGGAACTTTCGTGATCAGGTTCCCCGCAGCTGCTTTCGGGTCCATTTTTTTTGTTTCCGGACTCTGCGACGATGAATCCGCTACCTCCATCCGCAGCGCCAGGGCCGATGTGCAGGTGGCCAGGGCGAGCACGGCGCAGGCCGCGGCAGTAGCCACGCGCCGCGCGCCGCCAACTTCAAGACTTCTCCGGGTTAACTGCATAACTCTCCTCTCAAAGATGTTGGCATCGAGAATCCCGATGGCGTGAAGAATCCGCGGCGCTTTGCGATCGGACAGCATCCGCGCCAGCCGCAGCAGCGATCGTGCATAACTCTCCCGTCCGCCCACCGCCTCGGCGGCCATCGCGTCGCACACCAGCTCCCGCGTCTCCGCAAGCCGCGCGCGGGTCAGCCGGAGCAAGGGGTGGTAGGCGATGGGGACAGAAACCAATCCGTACAGCAGGTTCTTGGCGAAGTCGCCGCGCTGCATGTGCGCAAACTCATGCGCCAGCAGAGCGTCCCGTTCGTCTGTGCTCAGCCGGGCCAGAAACCCCGGCGGCAGCAGCAGTGTGTGCCCCCGCAGTCCCACGGTGGCCGGGCCGGAGATCGCGGCCGCGCTCGCAAGATGCACAGCGCCACCGTCCATCCCCAGAAGCTGCAGGAATCTCTTGATTCCGCCGGCCGCTTCGGCGTCCAGCTCAAGCGGCGTTGCGCGCCGCCGCATGGTCTCGGTGGTCCAAACGCCCCACGCCAGCCGTCCGGCAAAGTAGACCAGGCCGCATACATACACAGCAGCAATCGCCGCAAGCACCTCGGCGGCATGCGGGGGCAGCGCCAACTGCGAGGCCGTACCCGCGCCCAGAATCACCCGCGTCTCCCCGTCTGCCGCGCTGCCGCTGCGGAACCACAGCGCCAGTCCCCATGCTCGCTGCCAAAGCTCACTCACCTGCACATTGCAAAGTGGCAGCACAACCTCCAGAGCGAGCGCCCCGGCCCACACCCGATGCTCCATTCGCGGCCCCGCCGAACGCGCCAGCCGCGCCGCTCCCAGCGCCGCGCAGAACACCAGTGGAACCTGCCAAAGCGAGTTAAGCAGATAGGACAGAACCCATGACTCGAACACCGTTTCGAAGGCTCTCATTGGCCGCCTCCGTCCTGCTCGAGGCGCTCGCTCAGTTCCGCGATCTTCTTTGCGTTGATCTGCCGGCTCTTGATGAGGCTCATCACCAGCTCCTCACTCGACCCGCCAAACATGCGATCGACCAAGTCGCGCACCGCGTGCCCTGTGGCCCTGGCCTCCGTCACGGTGGCACTGTATTCGTAGGCCCGTCCGTTCAGCTTGCGCTTCAACTTGCCCTTGCGCTCAAGAATGTTCAGCATGGTCTGCACCGTAGTGTAGGCAAGCTGCTGCTCCAGGCCTGCCTGCACAGCTCCCACGTTGCTCGGCCCTTGCCGCCAGATCACCTGCATGATCTGCAACTCCAGCTTGGTTAGCGTGTCTTTTTCCCGTTCTCCCATGCGTACTTCTCCTAATAGATTAGGAGATTATGGCGGAATCCAGGATTTGTCAACTAAGTTCTTAGGAGTTGCGAACAGTTCGATTTCCGCGGGGTGCTTTTTGAAGAGCTTTGGGGGTTCGAAGGGTACGGGCTCTTGCCCCACGCTGAATGCAGGCATAACGAAAGAGTCTGGCTGCGCTGGGTGCCCCAGGTCTCGCTCCGAGACCCGGGATCACAACATTCTCGTTAGGCGCTCTTCGCCTTCAGCAGATCCAGCGCCTTGGTCAGCGGCTCGTCGCCCTTGGCCGGAGTTGCTTCCTCGCTGTCGTCCGGGACCGGCTCTTCCACGGCCACGCTGGGGGTCACCGCGTCATCCTCGATCTTCTTTCCATCCGGGCCCTCGTACTTGGCCACGGTCAGCAGCAGCGCCGCGCCATCGGGCAGCTCGATCGTCTTCTGCACCGAGCCTTCGCCGAAGGTCCGCTCGCCCACCACGTCGCCGCGTTTGGCGTCGAGAATGGCTGCGGCCGCAAGCTCGGCAGCGCCGTAGGTGCCGCGGTTGACCAGAATGGCCACCGGCGCATCGGTCAGGAACCTGGCCGGATCGGCGGTGAAGGTCTGTGTCGGGAACTTCTGTCCCTCGAGCGTGGCCAGGGTTCCCTGTTTGAGGAAGAAGTTGGCCAGCCGCACGCCCTGTCCGGCATCGTCGCCGTAGGAGTCGCGCAGGTCGAGGAGCACCTTGCGCCCCTTGCCCGCGGCCTTGATCTTCGCGGCAATTTCGTCCACGCGCGCCGCCGAGAGCACGCCCGGCTTCAGATAAAGGATGGTGGAGTTTTCATACTGCTGCTCGGCCATCGGCGCCGCCGCAATGATGCTCCGGCTCAGGGTCACCTTGTCCGGGTCCGGCTTGCGGGGCCGCACCACGGAAAGCGTCACCTGCGTTCCCGGCTTGCCGTCCAGCATCAGCCGGATGACTGCCAGCGAAAGCTCCCGCGTTGACTGCTCCCCGATGGACTCGATCACATCCCCGTCGGCAATGTGTTCATGATCCGCCGGCGAGCCGGGCGCGACGCTGACCACTGTGGCGTACCCAAATCTCTTGGAAACGTTGATGCCCACCTGGGCCACGCCCGACGTCGGCCGCTCCTTGTAGATTTTGTACTCGGTGGGCGTCAGGTAGCTCGAGTCCGAGTCGAGCGACTCCAGCAGCCCGTGCAGCGCGCCCGTGGTCACGTCAGTGATGTTGGGCTCGGTTACGTAGTCGGTCTGAATCTTTTTGAGCACCTCGGCATAGACGCGCATCTGGCGGTAAGCGCCATCCTGGTCGCCGCCGGCATGGACGCCGAAGAGCCCGAACTCGCCCAGGCCGAAGCCCAGCCCGAGAGCCGCGAAGATCGCCACGGAAAGAACGAAAACTGAACGCTTGAAGAATTGAGGCACACACACCACCGGGGCAGCCATTGAGGGGAACAGGCCGCTCACTCTATAGACGTAATCATAACGCAAGGGGTGCATGCAGGGTGTTTTCCCGGCCTGGGAAGGGCGAAATTCAGCGCCGATTGAGCCCATCCCGGCCGATTTCCCCATTTCCAGGGTGTCCCCGCACGGCCGGCGGCTCTCTCTCCGGGCGTTGCTCGGGCAGCCTCTCCTGGCTCGAATTGGTGACCTAAGGTGACCTTTTTGTGCCTTGTTTTCAATGGCCTGTGCTGCTAAGCTGCGCCTACGCTCTAGCCCAAATAGGGAGGCTCGCCTGTATCCGCCTCCAAATCAAACCCGTTACCCCTGATCGCGGTGACAGTGCTCGTGTCAGCGTGGAAGGGCGATTTGTTGGCTCGGTCCCTCCATGCTCATGAAAGCAGGCATGATCTATCGCTTTGAAGGTTGCACGCTTGACGCCAGCCACCGCTCCCTGAGCTGCGCGGGTGAAGCTGTAACCATGAATCCGAAGACCTTTGACCTGCTGGTATACATGGTTGCCAACGCCGAGCGGGTAGTGACCAAGGACGAGCTGCTGAGTGCGCTGTGGCCCGATTCCTTTGTGGAGGAGAGCAACCTGAGCCAGCATGTGTTTCTGCTGCGCAAGGCGCTGGCGGGTTGCAAACTGGGCGATCGTATCGTGCTCACGCGTCCCGGGCGCGGCTACCAGTTCGGAGCGCGGGTCGAGGCCGCCCCGGCAGACGCCGCGATACAGGCGCCAGCGCCGGGCAGCGACCTGCTGCTCACCGCGGTCCAGACCACCACCACCCTGGTGGTAACCGAAGAGAGCGAGTCGAGCGGGGTACTTGGCCGCCTGCTTCCGGGGTCGGCGCGCGGCCGCGCCGGCCTGTGGGTTGCCGTTGCATCCCTGCTGGTGCTTGCGTGCGCGGGCGGAGTGCACGCCTGGCTCAACCGTCCTCGGCCGGTGCTGCGCAAAGTCGTGCTGGCGCAGTTCCAGAATCAGACTGGCGACGCCGTTCTGGACTCACTGCAGTCGGGGCTGCGCATCGATCTGGAGCAGTCGCCCTACGTCGAGCTGATGGGACATAGCCGCATCGCCGAGATTCTTGAGAGCATGAGCAAGCCGCCCGATACGCCGGTTTCGGGCGAAGTGGCGCGCGAAGTGTGCGTGCGGGGCAACTACCAGGTGCTGCTCTCCGGAGAGATCGCTCGCATTGGCTCGCAGTTTCTGCTCACCCTCGAAGCCAGCAATTGCGAGAACGGCGATGCCGTGGCCGCGGAGAAGGAAACCGTCTCTGGCGAAGGCGCAGTCCTGGAAGCCATGGACGCGATTACGCGCAGGATGCGCCGGGAGCTGGGCGAATCTCGGCGACAGGTAGCGGAGTACCAGGTGCCCCTTACGCAGGCGACGACCAACTCGCTGGAAGCCCTGCGCGCCTACTCGCGGGCCCTTGAAGCCTCTGACCGGGGCGACACGGAGGCTGAACGAGGCCTGTTGAGGCGCGCCCTTTCCCTCGATCCGAACTTTGCCTCCGCCTATAGCCAGCTCAGCATCAGCTACCACGGCCGCGGGGATTTTTTGCAAGCCCAGGACGCAATTCAGAGGGCCTATGACCTGCGCGCGCACACCACCGAGCGCGAGCGGATGACCATCGAGATCACTTATAACACCTACGGCATCGGGGACTACGAGGCCGCGATCGTCAGCCATCGGCTTTACAACCAGATCTATCCCGACGATGCTTCCAGCTGGTACGGCCTGAGCCTGCTTTATGCGCAACTGGGAGAGTATGCGCAAGCCGTGGAAGCCGGCGAACACGCGTACAGGCTGGCGCCGCACTCTGGAGCCGGGGTCGAGATCCTGGCCAGAACCTACAGGCGCGCCAATCGCTTTGCCGACGCCAAGCGATTGGCCGCCGCGGCCATTGCCGAGGGCAAGGACCGCTGGGGCATTCACAGCACCCTGCTTGGGATCGCATTTGCCGAGCATGACGCGGTTGGGATCAAGGCGCAGTCGGATTGGGCGCTGTCGCATCAGCAGCTTGGCCAGTCGCTCGTCTCTCTTGGGTTTGTGGCCGCCAGCCAGGGCAAGCTCAGGGAAGCAAAGGCCGACTTTGTCCGCGCGCGGCAGGAGGCGTTGCGCAGCGGCGACGCCGACTTTGCCGACGACGCCACCATGTTCCTGGCCGGCATCCTGCTGGATTACGGCGACCGCGCCGCGGCCGCGGCCACCCTCAATCAGATGAGCAGTTCGGCCATTGACGAAGGAACAACGGCATACTTCCGCGCGGAACTGGGAGACCTTGCCCCTGCGCAGAAGTTGATTGCCAAAATCGCCTCCAGCAATTCAAGAAACACGTTGAACCTCTACTTCGATCTGCCCGAGCTGAAGGCCTGTATTGACCGGCAGCAGCACAGGCCGCAGCAGGCGGTCATCGATATCGAGCCCGCCCGCAAGTACCAGCTTCGCGACCTGGGCGTACCCTACCAGCGCGCGACGGCAAAGGCTGAAGCGGGCATGCTGGACCAGGCAGCCGAAGACTACCGGCTGCTTCTCGCCAACCCCGGCATCGAACCAACCTGGCCGGAGTTCACCCTCACCCATCTGCGCCTGGCGCGCGTTCTGGCCGCCAGCAACCAGAACGCGCAGGCGCGGTTCGAGTACCAGTCATTCCTCGATGCATGGAAGAACGGCGACCCCGACCAGCCGCTCCTGAACGACGCCAGGCGCGAGTTTATTGCGCTGAAAAACTAGCCCGGCCGTCTCATTCCTTCGCTGTTGCTTTGGCGAACTTACTTCGCTGCCGGGCACACGCATCCCGCGAACGCCTTGGCCGTATGGTTATCCAGCGCGCACACATACTCAGGCCAGAACGGCGCCAGTTCCCGCGACATCTCTCCGGCAAAGTAGTTGCGAATATACGCCTGGATCTGGGCCGTCTTCGCGTCCGCATCGGCCCGGAACGCATCAATCAGCTCTTTAACCGTAGCGGACGAAAACTGCGCCTTGTGGTAGGTTTCGGCAAAGTCGTACTCCGGTGCCCACTTCGTTTCGATGCCTGTCTGGTTCGAGGCCGTAATCACATCGTAGTTATCGAGGACAGCGGAAGACGGGTTGACACGCGCAACCGTGAACGACGGATTATTGCCGTCGACCGGCGAAATGGAAGCCACCATCTTCACTGCCGTCGCAGGCGCGCCCGCACCCGCCTCGTTCCCCTCCGTCCGCAGTAGACGCAACTCGTCCATGTGCGTGTGCGCAAATATCCCCAGCCGCACCACATCCGCATAGGCGGCCAGCAAGTCGGCCATCTTGTCCGTCGCCAGGAATGCGACCGGCGCCTGCCCTCCACAAACATCGCGGAACTTCGATACAGTCGAGTACGGATCGATCCCGGGCGGGATGTGCCCCATGACCCATATCTTTTCACCCGCTTGCCGCGCCTGCTCCAGCTCGTGCTCCAGCCAGCTCAACTCCTCCGTCGCCGCGGCCCGGTCGGGTTTGCCCCCGCAGGTTGAGTACTTCGGCGACAGAAACAGGTCGTTCAGCACGATCATGCGCGTCCCTCGCATCGGCGTTGCCATTGCCGCGCTGTACGACCCGTTTACGGCAAACTCTTTCAGCGCCTGCACCCGCTGCGAATCCGGCAAGCCTTCCGCAAGGATCTTGCCGCTCTCGGCCAGAAACGCGCTTCCCGCATCGATCTGATAGTCGCCGCACCCGGTGTCGTTGTTGCCCAGCGCCACATAGACCGGCATTCCAGGGAAACTCGTGCGAAGCTCGTCCATCACAAAGCTCAGCGTCTTCAGGACAAAGGCCTGGTAGTCCTCCGGCTTCGAGCCGGGAGCAAGCGTCGAGTACCGGCAGGTGAACCCGTGCGCAATCAGGTCGCCGCTCACGGTCATGAACTTCGCGTCCGGCTGCCGTGCCCGCATCGCCTCCAGGCTCGAGCGCAGTAGCGCAAACGGCGTATCGACCCCGCGCGCGTGGCAGCTCGCCTGCAACGCGTCAAACGCCTGTTGCTGCGTGGCCGAGGCGGGGCCAGCCAGGATCGACCGCCACTGCCTCACCGGCGCCGCGATCAGATCCTTTGCCTTGCCGGGGTCGTGAAACGGGTCGAAGTGAATATCGCTGATCATCAGCGCCGGAATGGTCCGCCCCTCAATAGGAGCGGAACTCTCTGCCCGAACCTGCGCGCCCGCAATGTGCTGCGTCCGTTGCCCTTGCCCTTGCATGTAAGGCATTGCTGCAAATCCAAGGCAGGCGCCGCACAATGCAGCGATCGTCGCGGCTGGTATGCGGGGAAATATGTGCATGGCAGGAAACCCCCGGTAGTGCCACCATACTATCGGGTCCGGCGTTCGCGGATGGCAAGAGCACCCGTGTCCGAGCCCGAAAGCCGGTAGGGCCGCAAGGAATTCGGACCTCTCGGGAAGCTGCCCACGGCTCGCGGCCAGGGTTGCCGATTGGCTTTGGTGGCGGAGGAAAGGATCGAATTGTCGACCTACGCGTTATGAAAACGTCAATAACGAATACAATCAACTACTTGCACGTTTTTACAAGGCCGTCCAATTACAGCCAAATACGTGTAGGAAGAGCCAATCATGGGTGAGGGACGGCGGGTGGAGATTTTCTGCCCCGCGCCTTGGATTTCGGAAGCGAAGATGTAAATCGATCCGGATCCGCTCTCCGTGCCCTTCACAATGGCAACTTGTCTCGCATCTGATGGTGCAAGATTTGCCGGGCACTCCGCCTGCAAAAAGATTGAACTGTGAGCCAGGGGATCTTGTGAACTCAGATATTTGAAATCGGCATAACACAAAGGTGTCATGGACATAAGGCTCTTTTTCTGCGATTTATCAAAATTAAAGTTACCTTTGCGTTGAAGAAAAGTTACCTTTGGCCCGATAAAGGCTTGTTGGGACAGTGATCTGAGTTGATGAATGCCTGAATGCGAAGGAAAGGAGCTAGAGAAACTCGCTAATCAGCCCTTTGGCCATCTCTCGTTCATCGCGCCTTTGCGACTTTCACGGATCTGTACAACCGCCGCATCTGGAGATGGTCGGTGTTCGCTTGACTGCAGATGGGGCATGCGGACTCAGATTGCCGCCAAAGCGAGAACAGGATTGACTCAAAACAACTGTCCATCGCACTGGTCATCGTTGCAGCGGCCGGGAGGGTATTGTTTCGTGTCCGGTCGCCTTGTGTGGATTATTCCAGGAACTGTTTATGGATTCAGACGATCTCGTTATTGATTGGCAGAAGTGCGGAAACCCATGAACTCAGCCATCGCCTTCTGAACGGTGTTTTTGCTTTTTCCCGTCTGCGAATTGGAGTGTACGCGATGCCCGAAGCATACGAGAGTTATCAGTTCACATTGAAGCGTGAAGTAGAGTTGGAACGGCCAGCGGCCGGCTCGCGCCTGGACTCATTCTCTTCCACGCCCCTCAATCACCGCGATCACGACTCCAATGGAGCGGCCAACTTGTCGATTGCCCTGATTGGCCCGGACGAAGAGCGGCGCAAGGCTCTGGCCAGTACTCTCGCGGGATTCCACGCGGGCGCGGTCCGTGAGTTCTCTTCCTATCCTCCCGCCTCGGACAATGTGCCGAAGATGCTTGAGCGGTATTACGACGTCATCATCATTGACTTGGACAGCGACCTGGAATACGCACTGGAACTGGTGGAGAGCATTCGCAACGAGGAGTCGGCCACTGTAATGGTCTATTCGGCAAACGCAGATCAGCAGCTGGTGTTCCGTTGCATGCGTGCAGGGGCTCGTGAGTTTCTCATTCCTCCCTTCGACCAAAGCGCCATCTTTGAGGCTCTCTCCAGGGCCGCGACAGCACCCCGCCCTGGAACTCGCCAGGCGAAGAAGACACGCGGGAAGCTGTTGGTATTTTTCGGTACAAAGGGTGGCTCCGGCATCACCACCGTTGCCTGCAACTTCGCGATTGCACTGGGCCAGGAGTCAGGCCAAGGCACTTTGTTGGTTGATCTTGGCCTCCCGCTGGGAGATGCTGCCCTCAACTTGGGCATCATTACCGATTTCTCGACCGACCATGCCTTCCAGGATGTAGACCGGTTGGATGGAGTTTTTCTCTCCAAACTCCTCGCCAAGCATCGCGCCGGAATATCCGTTCTTGCCGCTCCGAGCAAAGTTCCGAAGGTTCAGGCTTCGAGTGACGCAATCGACAAACTGATGAAGGTGGCGCGGCAGGAATTTGAAAACGTCATCGTCGATGTAGGATCGAGACTCGATTTAATTGATACGGCATTATTCAATGAAGCGTCCACTGTTTTTCTGGTCACCCAGGCGGGCATCTCCGAACTTCGTAACTCAAATCGCATTCTCACCGAGTTCTTCCATCAGAGCAATCCAAAGCTCGAAGTCGTGATCAACCGATATGAACCGAACTCTATGGGACTTACGGACGAACATATCACCAAGGCTCTGAACAGGCCGGTTCAGTGGAAGATTCCCGACAATTATGCCGCTGTACGTCAGATGCAGAATACCGCCACCCCCGTTACGCTTGTGGATTCGCCCATTTCACGGCCGATCCGGCAGATGGCCCGAGCCACTTGCGGTCTGCCCCCCCTCCCGGAAAAAACGATGGGGTTCAGGTTAAGGAGCCTGGGCAGAAATGGCGGAGAGAAGAATTCCACCACTGAGGAGCCGCAGGCCAATGCCGATGTCACGGCGTCTGTCGCCTGGTCGACGCCCGAACCGATCGTTTACGGGACCAAACTCAACGGCACTCAACTCGATGCCACGGCATCGGTGCTGGGTACATTCGTTTACACGCCTTCTGCTGGCTATCTGCTGCCGGCTGGAACCCATACGCTCTGGGTGACCTTCACACCGGTGGACACCGCGGGCAGCGCTCCCTTGCAGGCCGCCGTGCCGATCACTGTCACAAAGGCAACGCCAGCCATCAACTGGCCGGCGCCGGCCGTGATTGCATGCGGCGCTGCGCTCAGTGACATTCACCTCAATGCCACGGCATCGGTTCCCGGAAGATTCTCTTACACGCCTCCCGCAGGTGCTGTGCTCTCGGCAGGCAAGCATGAACTCTCGGTTACATTTACTCCAGCCGACACCGCGAACCATGCCCCGGCGCAGGCCACTGTTTCGGTCACAGTCGCCAAGGCGCCACCGACCCTATCCTGGCTGGCTCCGGCTCCGATTACCTGTGTTACCGCGCTCAGCGATGCTCTGCTCAATGCCACGGCATCGGTTCCTGGGAGATTCGCATACAGCCCTTCGGCGGGTGAACTGCTCGCGCCAGGCAAGCACGCTCTTCACGTGACCTTCACGCCAGAGGACACATTCGGCTACACCACAGGGCAAGCCACGGTGGAGCTCACTGTCGTGAAGTCGACGCCGACCATTGCATGGCTCACGCCTGCACCTGTTGCTTACGGGACGAGGCTAAGCGAGACTCAGCTCGCTGCCACGGCATCGGTTCCGGGAACATTCTCCTACACTCCCGTCGAAGGCGCGATTCTCGGGGCAGGAACCCATACGCCCATTGTGACCTTCATTCCCAAAGACACCGCCAGCTACTCCACGGTGCAGGCGGCAGTGCCGCTTACAGTGAACAAGGCAGATCCGACGATTACCTGGCGGACACCTGCCCCGATTTCCGATGACACTCCCCTCACTGCCAGTCAGCTTAATGCCTCTGCATCGGTTGCGGGAGCCTTTGTCTACACCCCGGAGACAGGCCAGACGCTCCAGGTCGGGACGCATTTGCTCTCCGTCACTTTCACACCGATGGACCCCGAGAACTACAGCACTGTGCAGGCCACCGTATCGATTACTGTTACGAAGGTAATGCCAACGCCAATCAAGTGGGAGCCCCCTACTGCCATTTCCTATGGCACCGCGCTCAGCTCCACTCAGCTCAATGCCACTTCATCGGTTCCTGGAAACTTCGTTTACTCGCCCGCCGCAGGCGACGTGCTCACCTCAGGGAGGCATAAGCTGCACGTCCGTTTCATCCCGGCAGACACCGTGAAATATGCGGCGGCGCAATCTGTGGAGGTGATTGAAGTGGAAGCTGTGACCAACCTGGAATCTCTGTTTGAGGCAAGCACGCAAACGCCGCTCGGAGCAACGGAATCCAAAGGTCAAACTGGCTTGGTTGACGCAAACCCAGAGGTATTAGAGATCAAGAACACCGGTAGCCAGGGTTGCGAACCTCAGACGCGCATTTACAAAGGCGCGATCTATGAGAAAGGAGAGGATGGTCAATGGCATCTCCAGCGGAATTAATGCAGCCACTGCCCGATACACTGCCCGAGGACTTCAGCGAATGGGACAGCGGAAATCCAGTTTCGACTCAGTCTGTCCACTTCAACGTCTCCGCGTCTGCCACTGGAGACAGCCTCGCAACAAAGCCTCCTTTGCAATCAGCGAATCCGCAATACACCGTGGTAGCCGTGCTGGATGGGTCAAATGATCTCCCAAGGTTTACTGCAGGAAGTTTCCTCGCGGCGGATGAATCTCTTTTCCGGTCGTTTCGTTCAACGGAAGCGAACGAGATACGTCCGAAACGCGCCACAAGGAAAATAACAATAGTGACGACTGTTGCCGTCGCTTCAATTCTGCTTTTGCTCGCCTTCGTTCCGCGTATCTATCCTGGTTTGCGACCCAGACTTGATCGAGTGAAACAATCGATTGCCAATTTGTCAGCATCCGCGGACAAGGACCTTGCAGGGAACAAGCCCAAGCCGTCACCGTCAAAGCTGCAGACTGGGGCTGTGCAGCCTTCAACGATAGCACCCGATCCGAAGCCTTCATTGCAATCGGCGCCCAGCGCGGACCCGGCGACAGACAATGTAGAGGAAGCAACTCCGCCGCTGGTGCAGTCAAGAATGATGACGGATCAGCTGGCTGCACCGAACCAGATTCCACACGAGATTAAGACTGTGGCGCAGAAGGAAGCACCGCCTGCTTCGGGCTTTGGCGGGGTCGGCATGGAAGGGCTGGACAGCAGCGCCGCCAACGTGATCGGCGGCGTGTTTGGTGCCGGCAACAACCGGCCCAAAGTGAAGCCGGAACTCGCGAAAGTCGCTATCTCAAGTGGAGTTGCAGCCGGCATGTTCCTGCATGGGGCGAAACCTCAATATCCCTCGATTGCCAAGTCGGTACGCCTCTCCGGGACCGTGGTGCTCCAGGCCACAATTTCCAAGGCGGGGACCATCGAGAATCTTCGCGTCATCGCAGGGCCGGTTTTGTTGAGGCAAGCAGCCATGGATGCCGTAAGTTCCTGGCAGTACAGGCCATATCTGCTCAATGGACAGCCCGTGCCGATGGATACCACGATCAACATCGTCTTCAGCGCCCCGGGTGAATGAAGAGGATCAGTGGCATCCTGTTGGAGTACCTGGCGCCTTTTGTGTCAGTTGGCATGAGAGAAACGGGGATGAGAGGAGCTTGGAACGGCACGAGGAAAAGGGCACATGCCGGAGCAGATCGTGAGCTTGCTTCCGCAGGTTGAGGTGCCAGTAGCAATCACGGGTGAACTGCGGGTGAGCGTTTTTAGGGCGATTTTCGGCTGAACTGCTAAGCTATTGATTATAATGGAGAAATCTGGTGGCGGAGGACAGGATCGAACTGTCGACCTACGGGTTATGAATCCGTCGCTCTAACCATCTGAGCTACTCCGCCAAAGCGCGCCTGAAATGCAAATTCGAGGCACAAATCCCTATCCTGATGATACGGGTGCCCCGATTGCAGGTCAAACCTGGCCAATAGCACTTTTCGGGGTGCGGCGAGCACATGTGTGAGCTGCAGGCTTTTGCGATGAGCGTCCCGCGCCCCCTGCTGTAGACTCGCCTGCATGAGCAAGTTGCGCATTGCCGCCGTGATTCCGGCGCGGCTCGCCTCCACGAGGATGTACCGCAAGGTCCTGCGCCCCATCGCCGGCCGTCCCATGGTGGAGTGGGTGTGGCGCGCCGCCAAGGAAAGCGGCCTGATGGAACCGGTTCTGGTCGCCACTGACGCCGAGGAAGTGGCCGTCGTCTGCCGCGAGCGCGGAATCCCCGTCGCGATGACCTCGCCCAAGTGCGCCAGCGGCAGCGACCGGGTGAGGGAAGTGGCTCGCCAGGTTGATGCCGACATCTACGTCAACATCCAGGGGGACGAGCCCACGCTCACGTCGGACTTCTTCCCCCCGCTGCTCGCTCTCTTCGACCGCCCCGAGGTCGAGGTGACCACCCTCGCCGTGCTCTGCCCGCCGCACGAGATCCACAACCCCAACGCGGTGAAGGTGGTCACCGCGCTTGACGGCCGCGCGCTCTATTTTTCCCGCGCCACCATTCCCTTCGACCGCGACGAAGCGGGCTTTGGCGGCTATCGCAAGCACCTGGGAATTTACGCCTACCGCAAGGCCGCGCTGGAGCGATTTGCCGCCCTCCCGCCTTCCTGGATCGAGCAGGTCGAGCGTCTGGAGCAGTTGCGCCTGCTGGACAACGGCATCGACATCTACGTTGCCCCCGCGCCGCGAGACACCATCGGCGTCGACACCGAGGAAGATTTGGCGCGCGCTGAGGCGATGCTTTGTCAAGTGCGCGGCCAATGAGAATCGGAATTGCGCGCAAGAACCGGAGTGCGCGCCGACACGAAGTTAGGCGACCATAGTTCTCATGAACACCAATCTTCAAATCGCTTACTGCCGCGCACCGGCGCCGGCCATCGACCCCGAAGCCGCCTGGAACCAGCTCCTCGCCCGCGACCCCAACGCTCATTTCCTTTACGCTGTCACCACCACCGGCGTCTTCTGCCGCCCAGCCTGCTCGAGCCGCCGCCCTCTGCGCGCCAATGTCCGCTTCTTCGGCTCGGCAGACGCTGCCCAGGCTGCCGGCTTTCGCCCCTGCAAGCGTTGCAAACCCACCACCGCTGCGTGGGGCAGACCTTTGGACAAGGTTCGCGCACATATAGAGAAGAACCTCGACCGCGCAGTCCCTCTTGCGGAGTTGGCCCGCGTCGCGGCCTTGAGTCCCTTCACCGTGCAGAGGCTCTTCAAGAAGGAAGTCGGCGTGAGCCCGTTGCAATATCAGCGCGCGCTGCGGGCCGGCCGCCTGCGCAGCCAGCTCAAACAGGGAGCTACCGTGACCCATGCAATCTACGAAGCAGGCTTTGGCTCGTCGAGCCGCGCTTATGAGGGCTCCACGCTCGGTATGACTCCGGCGCGCTTCGCCAAAGGCGGCAAAGACGAGCAGATCGGCTGGGCTGCGGCTCGCACGCCCTTCGGCTGGATGATCGTGGGAGCCACCGGCCGCGGACTGTGCTGGTTGGCGCTGGGGTCCACATCCGCGGAGGCCGAGGCCAGCTTGCGCGAAGAGTTCCCACTGGCGACACTGCGGCGCGATGCCTCCCTCGCAGGACTTGTGGACGCAGCGCTCCAGAGCGTGCGCGACGGCGCCGATCTTTTTGAAAGCCGCGGCGGGGCGGAACGGCTCGACCTGCGCGGTACCGTCTTCCAGCTGCGCGTCTGGCAGGCGCTGCGCGCCATCCCCCGCGGCCAGACGCGCAGCTACAGCCAGCTCGCGCGCGACCTGGGCGATCCCAAAGCCACCCGCGCCGTGGCCCGCGCCTGCGCCACCAACCGCGTGGCTCTCGTGGTCCCCTGCCATCGCGTTGTGGGTGCCAGCGGCGCGCTCACCGGCTACCGCTGGGGCGTGGAGCGCAAGCGCCAGTTGCTCGCGGCGGAAGGGGCAGCAATCTAAACCGGCTTGCTTCCCACCGCCAGCAGCGTTTGAAACTGCGGCGTATCCGGCTCCTTGTGCACTACGGAAGTCTGCACACCGGTGAAGCTCGCCTTGGCCAGCATCGACTCCAACTCTGTCTCGCTGAAGCCGAGCCACTCATCGGCGTAGAGCTCGCGGGCTTCTTCGAAGCGATGCTTCATCAGGTCGAGAATGACGACGCGGCCGCCGGGTACGAGGATGCGAGCGGCCTCCTCGACGGCGCGCTCGGGGTGTAGCGCGTGGTGCAGCGACTGCGAAAAAAAGACTAGGTCGACCGTCGCGGGGTCGATGGGAACCTCTTCCATATCGCCCAGCCGATACTCGACGTTCTCCACCCCGTGCCGCAGGGCCTGTTCGCGGCCTACTTCGATCATTTTGGCGCTGGTGTCGACAGCGATCACCTTTTTGGCACGCTCGGCCAGCAGCAACGCGAAGGCCCCCTCACCCGCGCCCAGGTCGGCGATCACCATGGGCGGCATCAGCCGGAGCAGCGCCTCGGCCACGCTCTTCCAGCTCTTGCCCGGCACGTAATCCTTGCCCAGCCGGCCGGCCACAGAGTCGAAAAAACTGCGCATCTTGTCCTGGCGCTTACGGAGCACGCGGCGCATGGCGGCCTGGTCGGCTGCGGCCTCGGGCAACTCCGCCCTGGCCTCGCCGAGCAGCTCATCCAAAACTCCGCCTCGCGCAGCGGGACTCATTTTGTACAGGTTGCTCTTGCCGGTGCGGCGGTCTTCAACAAGACTGGCTTGCTTGAGCTGTGAGAGGTGGGTCGAGATGGTGCTCTGGCCCATGGTCAGAATCTCCTGCAGCTCGGCCACTGAGAGCTCCTCCCCGCGCAGCAGCAGCAGAATGCGCAGCCGGTTGGGGTCGGCTACCACGCGGAGGGTTTTTACGATCGAAGCCATCGTTCATCCTTGACGGGCCAGCGGGATTCTGATACATATCAACATATCACGATTTGACGATACAAGGAGAACCTCCATGGCAAGCTCAACCCTTGAAATCACCGACCTGGCTTACAAGGTAGCCGATCTCACTCTGGCCGACTGGGGCCGCAAGGAAATCACCATCGCCGAGCACGAGATGCCGGGACTGGTCTCCATTCGCAACAAATATGCGGCAGCCAAGCCGCTGGCCGGGGTGCGCATCACCGGCTCGCTGCACATGACTATCCAGACCGCGGTGCTGATCGAGACGCTGGTCAGCCTGGGCGCCGAAGTGCGCTGGGCGAGCTGCAATATCTTCTCCACGCAGGACCACGCAGCTGCTGCCATTGCCGCCACGGGCGTGCCGGTCTTCGCATGGAAGGGCGAGTCGCTCGAGGAGTACTGGTGGTGCACCTGGCAGGCGCTGGCGCACAAGGGCGGCAAGGGTCCTCAACTGGTAGTCGACGACGGTGGCGACGTGACGCTGCTGATCCACAAAGGGTATGAGCTGGAGGATGGCGACGGCTGGGTACACACGCCGAGCGGTAACCATGAGGAGCAGGTGATCAAGGACCTGCTGAAGAAGGTCTATGCCGAGGACCCGCAACACTGGCACAAGGTTGCAGCGGAGTGGCGCGGGGTGAGCGAGGAGACGACGACGGGCGTGCACCGCTTGTACAAGATGCTGGAACAGGGCAAGCTGCTGGTGCCGGCCATCAACGTGAACGACTCGGTAACCAAGAGCAAATTCGACAACCTCTACGGCTGCCGCGAATCGCTGGCTGACGGCATCAAGCGCGCCACCGACGTCATGGTTGCCGGCAAGGTCGCCGTCATCTGCGGCTACGGCGACGTGGGTAAGGGATGCGCGCACTCGCTGCGCGGCATGGGCGCGCGCTGCATTATCACCGAGATCGATCCGATCAATGCGCTGCAGGCGGCGATGGAAGGGTTTGAAGTCACGACGATTGAAGACACGCTGGGGCGCGGCGATATCTATGTAACCACCACGGGGAACGTGGACATCATCACTCTGGACCACATGAAGAAGATGAAGGACCAGGCGATCGTTTGCAACATCGGCCACTTCGACAACGAGATCCAGATGGACCCGCTGAACCAGGAGCCGGGCGTCACCAAGCTGAACATCAAGCCGCAGGTGGATTTCTACACCTTCCCCGACGGGCATGGCATCTTTGTGCTGGCTGAGGGGCGTCTGGTAAACCTGGGCTGCGCCACCGGCCACCCCAGCTTTGTAATGTCGAACAGCTTCGCGAACCAGACGCTGGCGCAGCTCGACCTCTGGGCCAACAAGGACACCTACAACGTAGGCGTCTATGTGTTGCCGAAGAAGCTGGATGAGGAAGTGGCGCGGCTGCATCTTGAAAAGATCGGCGTGAAGCTGACGACGCTGACGTCCAAGCAGGCCGACTATCTCGGCGTGCCAGTGGAAGGGCCCTACAAGGCGGAGAACTACCGCTACTGAGGGTTCAGGGTTCAGGGATCGGTAGGCGCAGGGAACACGGTGTCCCGAGTCTCGGAGGTCGAGGCTCGGGACTTTTTTTGTTTTGGAGGGCGCGGGAATGGACAAAGCCCGCATTTCTCATAAGGCGCGTGAACGAATCCGTAGCGCTGGCCTCCTGGCCGGCTGTAGCGTGGGTCTCCCGACCCACGCCGGACACCGTTCGCTCCGTCACGGTGTGTGCAAACGGTATGGAGGAACGAGGTTTTGCTCCGGCGGCGAGGACGCCGCCAGTACAGCCGACCAGGAGGTCGGCGCTACAGAGCGTCGATTTGGCTGTGAGAAATGCAGGATAGTATTGTGAAATCTCGAGGAGACGTAGGCTCGCTACGGCGCGCGTAGACCGATTTCAATCTCTGTTCGGCCCCAAGGAGAGAGCATGTTCGAGTACTTGATTCACATTTCACCGTTGGGAAGTTTTGTGGCGACTCTGGCATGGTTTCTGATCGGGCTGCCGACCATGATTGGGGCGTACTACCAGTCGTGGAAGGCGCGGCAGGAGGCCAAGGCCGCGCGGGATGCAGCGGTACACAGCATGGATTGCCTGGAGTTTGTGTCGGGCGACGGGCAGTGCGTGAACCTGGTGCCACTGGATTCACTGCATTCGCTGCCCAAGCCGGGCGACGTGGTGCTGCTGCCCGGCCACGGGGTGGACAAGCAGGGCAAGTTTGGGCCGGGCGCGTACCTGGTGGAGAGGATCGAGCATATCTATTCGCGGGTGGAGAGTAAGGACAGCCGGCCGCACGAGGCGCGGCTGACCAAGGCTGTGGCGCAAGTGACGTCGCTGAATCCGGTGATGGTAGCGGCGTAGGTTTCTGCCTTCCGAGGTCTTAAAATCTAGACCGTCTTGGACAGGCTCAGGACAGGCTCTCCGCCCCACGGGCGAAGACCGGTCCGTGGGGACCCGGCTCCGGGGCACCCGGCTTTCACCGCTTGCGATGCGTCATCCTGTTCCACACCCGCCACAGGGAGTTGTGCATCAGGCGGGTCTGCTGGGTTTTGAGGGCCTGGTAGGAGCGGCGGATATAGGCATCGAATTCCGGGGGCCAGCCGATGGTAGACCGGCGCTCAGAGTAGTCGCCTTCGGCCCACTTGGAGAGGACGGCCTTATAGCCGACCACGTGCGTGACAAAGTCGAGCAGACACTGCGGCATTTGCTCCTCGACGATGAGGTAGGCCTTCTCGATGATGATCTTCTCGCGGACGTCGTTGAGGGGCGTAAAGATGGTGGACATCCACAGCACCCACTCCTTGAGGTCTTCGTCGGTGATGGGTTCGCTCTGGATTTTGCCCTGCTTTGTGAGGAGCGAGCGGTAGGCGATGTTGCCGGCCTCGGAAGCGACGTAGAGGGGGCCGTAGAACTCATTGAGGCGCATGTTCACCAGGCGGAGCTTGTCCTGGCGGCGTGCCAGCATGCGGGTGCTGAGGAAGGTCACCAGGTAGCCGGCAAAGGCCAGGATGATGGTGAGCGTGGCGGCGTCCTGAAGCTGGTCTCCCAGCGCCAGCGCAAATTGATGGACGAGCGGCATTTGCGAAAAGTATAGCGCGCGGGCAAGCGCAGGTCTGTGACCGTGGATGGGGGAGCTGCCGCTGCTTCCGGCCATATCCGGCAGGTTTCCAAGCGGAGGTGGTTTGTTCGCGGCGCTACAGCATTTTCGATTCTGGTCTTTACAGAATCCTGGAAGCAGAGTGGCTTTTCCACAAGAAAAAGCCACCTTCCACAATCTCCAAACGTCAACATGTGAATCGAAAGTGCTCTAGCGGGGCCGGCGGGCCTTGGGCGCCGGAGGTTGCGCCCGGATCACCTTGATCTCGAAGATCTTCGGCCAGAGCTTTCCGGTGACGAAGAGACGCTCGTGCGCGCTGTCCCAGGCGATTCCGTTCAGGACCGCTTCTGGGCTGGAACGCTCGGCGGCGGAGAGCAGGCCGGTGAGGTCGATCCAGCCCAGCACCTTGCCGGTTGCGGGATCGATGCGGGCGATGCGGTCGGAATGCCAGATGTTGGCGTAAACCTGTCCGTGGATGACCTCCAGCTCGTTCAACTGGTCCACCGGCTTGCCGCGATCCTTGACCGTCACGGAACGAACTTCGTGCGACGTCTCCGGGTCGAGGAAGCGCAGCCTGGCCGTGCCGTCGGAGAGAATCAGGCTCTTGCCGTCTTGCGTCAGCCCCCACCCCTCGCCGGTGTAGGAAAAGGTGCGCAGCAGCTTGAAGCTGGCCCGGTCGTAGACCAGCGCCGTGTGGCTCTCCCAGGTGAGCTGAATCAGCGTGCTGCCCCAGTAGGTGAGCCCCTCGGCAAAGTATTGGCTGGGCACATCTTTGAATTGCAGGATGCTGCCCGTCTCCAGATCTTCCATGCGCAGCGAGGACTGCCCCTTGATCCCGTCGCTCTCGTACAGGTGGCCGTCCACATAGACAAGCCCCTGGGTAAAGGCCTGCGCGTCATGCGGGTAGGCGCGAACCACCTGGTAGCCGTCGGCCGCGAAGGCGAATGCCGGGGTGACTCCGCAGAGAAGCAGGGCAAGAAGGACGCGGATGCGGCGACACGGTGGCGTAGGAGGCTGCAGGGTCATCGGCCACCGTGGAACCGTCCGAAGGCGCGGGCCATCATGACGGACATGACGAGAAAACCTGCGCCGGCGACAAGGACTTGGCAAGTGTTGTGGAGGCTGAAGACGCCGACGCGGAGGATGAGCACGTAGGCGACGACGAGATTGAAGAATCCCCAGAGAACATTGACGGTGGAGGAGGACAGGCCTTGACCGGGAGGCTTGGCGAAGGGGCTTTGGAAGGCATTGCCGGAGATGCCGTTGATGAGATGGGGCAGTGTGTTGGCGAGGAATGCTCCGCCGAAGAAGTAGGAAACGTAGTGGTACCAGGGCATGGCTGCTCCCTTCTGGATGCCAACCCAAATGCTATCAGTTCTCCTAGCTTGCTCCGAGGTAGATGAAGCGCGCCAGAAACAGCGCCGCCAGCACGTAAAGTAGCCAATCCTGCCGCCGGAACCTGCCCGTGGCCAGGTGCAGCACCGCCCACGCAATAATGCCGAAGCCGAGGCCGTTGGCGATGGAGTAGGTGAGCGGGATGAGCACCAGGGTGAGGAACGAGGGTACGGCAACCAGCGGATCGGTCCAGCGAATCTCCGTAATGGTGGCCAGCATCAGCGAGCCCACCAGGATCAACGCCGGCGCAGTCGCTGCCGGAGGCACAATGCCGACAAATGGCGCGGCCACAATCGCGCCCAGAAACAGCAATCCTGTAACGATGGCCGTGACCCCGCTGCGCCCGCCCGCCATCACGCCCGCCGTCGACTCCACGTAGCTGGTCACGGTCGAAGTTCCGGTCAACGACCCAAAAACCGTAGCCGTCGCGTCCGCCAGCAGAATCTTATTGAGGCGCGGAATGGAGTGGTCCGCGGAGATGAGGCCGGCCCGCTTGGTCACCGCCACCAGCGTGCCCAGGTTGTCGAAGAGATCGACAAAGAAAAAGACGAAAACGATTTCCAGCAGGCCCTTGTTGAGGGCTCCGCGAATGTCGAGTTGAAAGGCGGTGGCGGCGAGCGCGTGGAAGCCGCCGGGCGCAGGCGTCCAGCGGACGAGGCTCTGCGCCCAGTCAGCGAGCGGCCCGGAAGTGCTGCCGAAATGGAGGGCGCTGTAGGCCAGTGCCCAGGCGCACGCCGTGGTGGCGAGGACGCCGAGGAGGATTGAACCTTTAACCTTGCGGACTTCGAGGGCGACCATCAGGATCAGGCCCAGCAGGGCCAGGGAAGCGGTGGGGTTGCGGATGTTGCCGAGGCCCACCAGCGTGGCGGGATCGCCGACAACAAGACCGGAGTTGCGAAAACCGATGAAGGCGATGAACAGGCCGATGCCGCTGGCGACGGCCGCGTACAGTTCATGGGGAATGGAGCGGAGAATCATCTGCCTGATGCCGGCAGCCGTCAGCGCCAGGAAGATGACGCCGGAGAGAAACACCGCGCCCAGCGCCGTCTGCCAGGGGATGTGCATCTTCAGGCAAACGGTGTAGGTGAAATAAGCGTTCAGCCCCATGCCCGGCGCCAGCGCAATGGGATAGCGAGCCACCACGCCCATCAGAATCGAGCCGAACGCCGCCGACAGGCAGGTGGCCGCCGTGACCGCGGCCAGGGGCATGCCGCTGGCCGACAGAATCGCCGGATTCACCAGCACGATGTAGGCCATGGTCAGGAACGTGGTGACGCCGGCCAGAATCTCGGTGCGCCAGTTCGTCCCCAGGCGCGTGAATTCAAAGTAGGATTCCAGGGTCTTGAACATAGGCGGGTGCCTTTAGAAGAGCACACACGCGCCGCATCGCAAAGCGATTTGTGCGGAAAGTCGTGCATGGATGCTGATGACGGGCGGCAATGAGTCTTTCGCCAACCCCGATCTCCAGCCGAGAATTCGGGCAGGTGCAGCGTGTTCGCCCCGAAGAATCCACCTGACACGGGTGAGATGGATCGCACCTGGATCCATGGTCACTTCTGGAAGAGCAGCGGTGCAAAGTGGATGAGGTTGTCGCGCCACACCTGCGAGACATGTAGCCCCGGCGTCTCGACCTGCGACACAGGCATCCCCTTCGCCTTCAGGAATGCGATCATCTTGCGGTTGGCATCGATGAGACCATCCTCTGTGCCGCAGGCGATCCAGAGCAGTTTCAGGTCGGCTGTTTTGGGGTCGAGAGTGGCGAACTGGTGCTCGTAGTCGAGGTTATGGACCGCCGACGAAAAGCCGCCGATCCAGGCGAACTTGTCGGTATTGTGCAGGCCGGTATCGAGCGACTCCAGGCCGCCCATCGAGAGGCCGGTAATGGCGCGGCCATCGCGGTCGCGGGAGATGTTGTAGGCGGACTCTGCGAAGGGCATGATCTCACCCGTCAACAGGCTCATGAAGAGTTGCGTATTGTGCTCGACCGTAGCCGGGTCACGCCAGACATCGAAGCCGTGCTCGACGAAGCTCATGTCGCCATAGCCTTGCGGCATGACAACGACCATGGGCTTGATTTTGCCCTGAGCCAGCAGGTTGTCGAGGATGAGGTTGGCCTGCTGGTCGTGTGTCCAGCTTTCGGCGACGCCGCTCCAGCCGTGGAGGAGGTAGAGAACGGGATAAGGCGTGGCCGCGTGGGCGTCGTACCCAGGCGGCGTATAGACAACAACTTCCTCCTGGTTTGCGGTCAGCCCAAGCGCAATGTTCGAGAGAAAACGATGCACGTGCAAGATGCCGTGCGGAACTGCGGTCTCGTCCCATGGCTGCGGCGTGTCGCCGTGAATCACCAGGACGTTGGAGGCCGGGAAGGCCATGTTGGGAGCGACGATGAAGTTCTCAGGGTCGATTCTTGGCTGGCCGCCGTCGAGAAAACTGTAGCCATAGATTTCAGCAGCGAGCGGCTGCGTGGTGTAGCTCCAGATACCGCCCGCCCCCTTGGCCATGGGGATGGGCTCGGCGACACCTTCGAGGCGCAGCTTGACCGTTTTGGCTAAGGCGTCTTTGAAGCGGAAAGTGACACTGCGGTCCGGATGCAGTTCATGCGAGAGCAACGGCGGCGGAGGCGGGGCCGGCGCGGTGGCGGGCTTCTGGGCAAGGGCTGCGATGGGCTGCAGAAGGAGCAGAGCGGCTAAGAGACGCTTCAGGATCATGGCAGGAGTGTAACTGATGCAACGTGTTTTTCTAACTATCCGGGTCAGGGACAATTCCGGTGGCTGAAAACCCGGATTTGGGGGCCAGATAAATTGCAGCCGCAACCCCATTCCGCCAAGAGGCATCTATTCAGCAGAAGAACTGCAAATCACTTGTCCCTCCGGCAGGCCTCACTCCGAACCTTCCACAGGGACTCGCAAGGAGCAACTCGATATGCCCACATTCAAGACCAAAGACGGCACAGAGCTCTATTACAAGGACTGGGGCGCGGGTCAGCCCGTGGTCTTCAGCCACGGCTGGCCCTTGAACGCGGACGCGTTTGAAGACCAGATGCTGTTTCTCGCGGCGCACGGTTACCGCACCCTTGCCCATGACCGCCGCGGGCACGGGCGGTCGAGCCAGCCCTGGGCGGGAAACGATATGGATACCTATGCCGACGACCTGGCAGCGCTGACTGAGGCGCTGGACCTGAAAGCCGCGGTGCATGTGGGCCACTCCACCGGCGGCGGCGAGGTGGCGCGCTACATTGGCCGCCATGGGACCGGGCGCGTCGCCAAGGCGGTGTTGATTGGCGCCGTGACCCCGCTGATGCTCAAGACGGACGCCAATCCCCTCGGATTGCCCATGGACGTGTTCGACAAAATCCGGGCCGGAGTTCTCGCCGATCGCTCCCAGTTCTTCAAGGACTTGAGCGAAGCTTTCTACGGCGCCAACCGCTCGGGCTCGAAGAATCTGCATGGTTTTCGCGATTCGTTCTGGCTGCAGGGCATGCAGTGCGGATTGAAAGCCGCATTCGACTGCATCAAGGCCTTCTCCGAGACGGACTTCACCGCGGACCTGAAGAAGATCGACGTGCCGACGCTCATCATCCACGGCGACGACGACCAGATTGTGCCCATCAACGCGTCAGCTCTGCTGTCCGCGGCGCTGGTGAAGGGATCGACGCTGAAGGTCTATCCCGGCGCGCCGCACGGCCTGTGCTCCACGCTGAAGGACCAGGTGAATGCGGATCTGCTGGCGTTCATAAAGGAGGGAACAGGGAATAGGGGATAGTGGTTCCCAGGTCTCAAGAGCGAGACCTGGCGCACCCGGCGAGGCCTGCGGCACCCGCACCCGGAGGGTATAGGAAGAAACAGGTATAGGTCGATAAACTCGATATAAGCTTGCCTCGTCCAGCCCGTTATCCCAACAGTTTGGCGGCGTCCTTGGCGAAGTAGGTAACGGCGAAGTCGGCGCCGGCGCGGCGGATGCCGACCAGGGACTCGAGAATGGCGCGGTCCCGGTCGAGCCAGCCCTTGGCAATCGCCGCCTGCAGCATCGAGTACTCGCCCGAAACCTGGTAGGCGCCAATCGGCACATCCACCCGCTCCCGCGCCGCCCGAATCACGTCCAGGTAGGGCATCGCCGGCTTCATCAGGATCATGTCCGCGCCTTCGCCCAGATCGAGGTCGATCTCGCGCATGGCTTCGCGGAGGTTCGCGCCGTCCATCTGGTAGGTCTTGCGGTCGCCAAACTGCGGCGCCGAGTCGGCCGCCTCGCGGAATGGGCCGTAGAAAGCCGACGCGAACTTGGAGGCATAACTGAGGATGGGCGTATCCGTGCTGCCTTGTTCGTCGAGGGCCTGGCGAATGGCGGCCACGCGGCCGTCCATCATGTCGCTGGGGGCCACCACATCGGCGCCGGCGCGGGCCAGGCTGGAAGCGGTCCGGGCCAGCAGATCGAGCGTTGGATCGTTTTCAACCGTCCATCCGTCCCGGGTTTCCTTCACAATGCCGCAGTGCCCGTGGCTGGTGTACTCGCACAGGCAGACGTCGGCGATCAGCACCAGCTTCTTTGCGGCGGCCGACTGGGCGATGGCGCGCAGGCCCTGCTGGACGATGCCGTCTTCAGCCCATGCGCCCGTGCCCCGCTCGTCCTTCGACTCCGGCAGCCCGAACAGCAGCAGCCCGCCGATTCCGAGGCTAACGGCTTCCTCGGCTTCCTTCACCGCTTCGTCCACTGAAACGTTGAAGACGCCGGGCATGGAGCCAATCGGCTTGCGCACGCCCTGGCCGGGGCAGATGAAGAGCGGATAGACCAGGTCGCCGGGCTCGAGGGTGGTTTCGCGGACTAGGGCCCGCAAGGATTCACTGCGCCGCAGGCGGCGCATCCGCATCTGAGGGAAGCTCATGGCCTAAATTGTAGGCCACGCCGGGAGCGCGATTTTGTGATTTAGAGCACCTACTGTCGGAGGCCGGGCTGCGGCCGCCAGTTGAGCTGTTCGTAGAGGGTGGTATTGCGGTAGCCAAGCAGGACCACCAGCGTCCAGATGCCGAGGGCAGTGCCGAAGGGGAACTTGATGAGGCTCAGGATGGCCACGACAATGGCCACGATGCGGCCCCATTGCGCGCGTTCGTAGAGTCCCCAGGCGGTGACCAGGGCCAGCACCGCGCGGACCACCAGCGCCACCCAGACGAAGTGGAAGATGGCCGGCCCGAGCCACTCCGGAGGCATCTGCCCATCGCTCCAGGGGCCGTGGCCCCATTTGCCGAAGTTGTTGAAGAAAGCATGGGCGAAGGTGAGCCCGGCGAACCCCATGAGCAGGGAGTAAGCCGCGTAAACGAACCACACCACGCTGAGCGCCCGCACCTTGCCGGCGTAGCTCTCCAACTGGAACTGCATGCCTGGTACGGGTGGAACCACCGGCGCAACCGGGCGGCCGCATTGCGCGCAAACCGGCTGACCCGGCTGCAAAGCTTGACCACATCCGCTGCAATACATGGGGCCTCCTCGGGGGGACGTACTGAGATTACTACGCAAAGGCGGAAGCGGGGGTTCCGGGAAAGCGAGGGATCAGGGACTAGTGGCGCGCGGGCTGATTAGCGGGTGGGGGGAGCTGGGCGTTTTTCCCAGCGCTCCTCGTGGCGGTCGTCGCGCAACACCAGGGCGGTCACGCGGCCCTGAGCGTCGTGCTCGAAGGTCAGCCGCGTCGTGCTCGATCCGTTCAGATAAAAGAACACGCTCGAGGTTTCTGCCGCCAGCTCCGCAATCTCTCCCTGCAGGTTCTTTTCGTAGAGCTGGTCGGCCTGGCGGAAGATGGTGATGACGGGGTGGCCGTTCTGGTCGTCGTACTGGCCGGCAAGAGCGTCCAGCGACGCGGCGGTGAGCTTGAGGGCGGGCGGGTGTAAGGGAATCACCAGGCGCTCGGACAGGGACGGTGGCTCAGAAGCAGCGATCGCGGAAACCGTGCCCGAAGTCTCAGCTGCGTGGTGTGCCAGCAGCCAGCGCGGCAGCTCCGCCTCGTCGTAGGCCCGCGTCCAGCAGTCGTGCTTCAGCCCCTGAAACATCCACAGCCGCACATGCCCGCCGGCCGTCTTCAGGGCCTCGAACATCAGCTCGCTCTCGCGCGGCGGCACGGTGGGATCGTCCATGCCGTGAAAGAGCCACACGGGCGTGCGGCCGACGGCGCGGGCGTACTCGGCGGGCAGCGTCGCCGCCTCCTGCCAGCGCTCCGGCTCATAGCTCCAGAAGACGCCGCTCGCGCAAATGGCGATCGCCGCCCAGCGATGCGGATACGCCTTCGCCAGCTCCCATGCCCCGTATCCGCCCAGCGAGAGGCCGGTCAGGTAGGTGCGCTCCGGGTCGCCGTGAAACTCCGCCGACTCCTGGTCCAGCGTCGCCACGGCCATGGCCTGCATCTCCGCGTCGGTCCACACGCTGCCCAGCGGGCACTGCGGCATCACCATCACAAACGGCCAGCGCTCGGGGTGGTCCCGTACCGCCTGCGGCAGCCCGATCTGCGTCTGCCACATCCCCTCCGACCCTCGCTCCCCGCGCCCGTGCAGCGCCAGGATGATGGGCCAGAGCTTGTGGTCGTCCCTCCGCCACTCCTCGGGCAGATAGACCACGAAGCGGTAACTCACGCCGCGCAACTCGATTTTGCGATTGAGGAAGCCGGTCTCCTGCGGTGGCTCAGGTTTTTCGTGGTGCGGCTTGGACGCGGCAGTCGCAATCCCGGCGGGCACAAGAGCCCGTGCGGGCTTGAGCGGCACGACGAGAACCAGGCAGCAAACCAGAAATCGAAAAAAGCGCAGCATGTGGGAATCCAGTATTGATTCTATCTGCCGCGCCTGTTGCGCCAACGGAATTGTGCGGTGATGCCGGCCTGTGCTCGGCTCGCGGCAAGCTTGCGAGCTCTTTGGGATTGACTTGCGGCGCAATCCTGGACTTGTCAATCGAGGATTCCGGAGGCAGCAGGAAAACTCAGCCCCGGCCTCTTGTTCCTCCTCTGCAACGCCGCATCACTCCGCGCGCAGGGCTTCGGCGGCGTTGACGCGCGCGGCGCGGGCCGCCGGCACAGCCGAGGCGATCACCGCCGCAGCCAGAATCACCAGGGCCGAGGCGGCGATGGAGAGCAGGCCCGGCTGATGCACTTCGGCGATGTATTTGCCGAGCGCGCGCGCAAAGCCAAAGCCGACCACCACGCCCGCGCCCACGCCCATGGCAGCGATGGCCAGTCCCTCCAGAAGAACGCCGGTAAGAATGTTGCGCGGCTGCGCGCCGAGAGCCATGCGGATGCCGAATTCGCGCGTACGCCCACTCACTGAGAATGCCAGAACGCCGGCCACGCCGACCACCGAGATCAACAGCGCCACGGCCGCAAATCCGCCGAAAACAACCGCATTCAGACGGTCCGGCGTAAGCACCTCCGCGCGAATGTCTTCGAGCGTGCTGGCGCGCTCCACCGGCTGGTCGGCCGACATCTCGTGAATGGCGCCGGTGATGGCTGGGACCAGCGCATAGGGGTCCTGCTGCCTGGCGCGCACAAAAAGCCGCCCCTGCCATCCTTCCTGGTCGGCCGGCTGATAGACGGTCATGCCCGGCGAGGGGATGATGTTTTCGTCGTCGAAGTCGGGCACCACGCCGACGATGCGGCGCGGCTCGTAGCTGATGCCGATGAACTTCATCACGCCGTCGGTCCACGCGAGTTTGCGGTTGAGCGGGTCCTGGCCGGGGAAGAGAGAATTGGCAACGGACTGGCTGACAATGACCACGCGCTCGGAGCCGTCCTTGTCGTTGTCGCGGAAGTCGCGGCCTTCGAGGAGCGGCACTCCCAGGGTGCCGAAGAAGCCGGGTGAGACGGAGCGGAAGTGGGCGCGGCGGTCGGCATCGCCGTTTTCGCGTTTGGCGCCCTGCACCGCGAACGAGAAGGTGATGTTGAGGCCCTGCTCGTCGCGCCAGGGAACGCTGAAGCCGGTGGAGGCCTGCTCGACTCCGGGGAGCGCGGCGATGCGGCGTTTGACCTCGCGATAGAAATCCTGCACCTGCTCGGGAGTTTTTCCATAGGACAGGACGGGCAGGTTGATGGCGAGGACGCGCGCGGTGTCGAAGGGCGGGCGCGTGCTCTCGAGTTCAAAGAGGGTGCGCATGAGCACGGCCGACCCGGCCAGCAGCAGGAAGGACGCGGTGATCTGCATGACGGCGAAGACGCGCAGGCGGCGGCTGCTTCCTCCGGCAATACGCGTGCCGCCGGCCGCGCCGCCGCTGTGCAGCACGTCCAGGGAAGGCAGGCGCGGAATGAAGGCCAGAAAAACCGCCGCGACGAGCGCCAGCGCGATGCCAAACCAGACCAGGCTGAAGTCGAGGGTCATGCCGCTGGCGCGCACCGAGAAGCGCGCCGCGTAACGGGCCAGCACTTCGACCATGGGGACGGCGAGGAGCACGGCCAGGATTGCACCGCTTCCGCAAAGGACCAGGCTCTCGGCCAGCAGGGAGCGACGTAGCGCGGCGCGTCCGGCGCCGAGCGCGGAACGCACGGCCAGTTCCGGCTCGCGGCGTACCGTCCGCGCCAGCACCAGGTTGGCCACGTTGGAGCTGGCGATGACGAACAGGAGTCCCGAGGCCGCGAAGAGCACCCACAGAATGGTGTTGGCGCGGGCGTTGATCTGATCGTGCATGCGCGTGACTTCGATGCCGTAGTGGTACTCGGGCTTGTAGATCTCCGGATGCGCCTGGAGCATGGCCGCGTGGACAGTGCGCAACTCGGCACGGGCTGCGTCGAGCGTGGCGCCGGGCGCGAGGCGCGCGAAGACTTCGGTCATGCGATGCTCGCGGCCGGTGACCATGGTGGCGGAGAGATGATGCGGGCTGGTGACCACGTTGGCAATGATCTCGGTGGCGACAGGGTAGGGAATCGACGGTTCGAGGACGCCGACAATAGTGGCCCCGCGCGCGCCCATCATGCTCTCCAGGCGCACCACCTTGCCCAGCACACTGGGATCGGAGTGCAGCGACTCGCGCCAGAACTTGTAGGTAAGCACCACCGCGCCGGGCGCGTTGGGCCCGTCGTCGGCAGGAGTCAAGAGGCGTCCAAGAATGGGGCGCAGACCCATGACCTGAAAGTAATTGCCGTCGACCACGCCGGCGGGAATCTCGCGCGGCGTGCCGAGGCCGACGATGGTGAAGTCGATCTCGGAGAACGTGCCCAGCTCCTGGATGGTCTTGAGGCCCGCGCCCAGGTCGGCGATCTCGGGGACGGAGAAGTCGGTGTTGGGTTGGCCGAGGCCGGGCGCGCTCTGGCGCACGTATAGCAGGCGGTCCTCGTCGCGATTCTGGAGCGGCCGCAGCAACACGGCGCGCACCACGCTGAAGATGGCCGCGTTGGCGCCGATGCCGAGGGCGAGGGTGAGCGCGACAGCGATCCACAGGGCGGGGACGCGCGAGAGGGAGCGCAGCGCAATCTTCAAATCGCGAAGGAATGACATAGGGACCTCCATTCGGGCTTTCTTCTGTCCTCGTTCAGGCCGGGGAAGAGATTTGGGGGAGATTGGCTTGACGAATATGTTGATATCAACTATTGTTGCAGCGTGTCAAGTGAAAAATTACTTCCGTACCAAACGACGCTGCTGGTGCGCGACAACTGTCTCTGTCTGCTTGTGCAGCGCGCCGCCCGCGTCCTCGGCCGCCGCTTCGACGATGCCTTGCGCCCCTTCGAGCTGACCAACGGGCAGTTTTCGCTGCTGATGTCGCTCAATCGCCCCGAGCCGCCGCCCATGGGGCCGGTTGCTGCGCTGCTGGCCATGGACCGGACCACGCTGACGGCGGCCTTGAAGCCGCTCGAACGCCGCGGCCTGATCGAAGTCTCGCAGGATCCCTCCGACCGGCGCAGCCGCATTTTGTCGCTCACGCCCAAGGGTGAAAACCTGCTGGTCCGCGCGCTTCCGGCGTGGCTGCAAACCCACGACGAGGTCGAAGAGCTCATCCCCGGCGGCGATCCCGGCGCGCTTCGGCGTAGCCTGCACGCGTTTTCCTGAAGTGAATTCGGCCGATCTGCCCTGGGCCCGGCAGTCCAAATGCTCACCCTGTCATGCACATCGTCCCGCCTGAGCCATGCTGGTAAACATTCCCCGCCATTTGCCGTGTTTTCCTTCGACAATCCTGAGGGTTTTCTTACGACTTCAGTGAAAGAATTTAGAGTGTTATGCAGTGCACACTGATGACCACTCTTGAAGCCGGAGACATGCTCGACCACTACCGCCTCGACGCCACGGTGGCCCGCAGCGGCATGGCCACGCTGTTCAGGGCCACCGATCTGCGCGACGGCAGGCAAGTCGCCATCAAGGTTCCGCACCCCGAGATGGAGGCCGACCCGGTGCTCGTCGAGCGCTTCCGCCGCGAGCAGGAGATCGGCCAGGAACTCGACCACCCCGGCGTCGTCAAGACCTACGGCGGCGAAGACCGCAGCCGCGTCTACATGGTCATCGAGTGGGTGGACGGGCGTCTGCTGCGCGCGATTCTGAACCAGGAGCGCCGGCTCCCCATCGACCGCGCCGTCCATCTCGTGCTGCAGATCTGCGACGCGCTCGACACCATGCACAAGCACGGCGTGGTGCACCGCGACCTGAAACCGGAAAACATCATGGTCGATGACGAGGATCGCATCAAGCTGATCGACTTCGGCATCGCCATGAAGGAAGACGCGCGGCGCATCACCTTTGTGGACATGAGCGCCACGCTGGGCACGCCCGACTACATTTCTCCGGAGCAGGTGAAAGGCCAACGCGGCGACCAGCGCAGCGACATCTACTCGCTGGGCGTGATGCTCTATGAGATGCTCACCGGCGACCCGCCCTACACTGGGCCCAACCCGCTGGCGGTGATGAACGAACGGTTGCTGCACGATCCCGAGCCCGCGCGCAAGCTGCGGCCGGAGATTTCCCCCGAGCTGAACGAGATTCTCAATCGCGCCCTCGAGCGCGACCCGCGCCGCCGCTACCAGACCGCCAGCGAGATGGCCTGGGAACTGGAGCACCAGGAACAGGTGGGCGTGGACGAGACCAGCGAACGCCATCCCGCGCTGCGCGGCATGAAGCTGCCCAACGCGCGCCGCATGCTTCTCTATGCCGGCCTGGCGCTGGTGCCGATCGCGATCTTCGTGCTGATGATGGCGTTGGCGAGACAGTAGTGCAATCAGTCAGCCGGAGCGCGAAAAGGCGACAGACAGTTATCGATAGGAATCATCCCTGTGAATGACAAACTCCGGGTAAGCGCCGCCGCCCAGCTCGTGCAGGTCCATGCCGATGCGCTCGCCGTCCTGCTCCACGCGCAACGGCACAACGCGGTTGACCAGCCACAGCAGCAGATAGAGCAGCGGTAGCGCCAGTCCCAGCAGTGCGGCAATGCCCACCAGTTGCGCCATCAGCTGGCCCGCCTGCGGAGCCAGCGCGCCCGCGGCAATTAGCCCCCAAAGCCCGCCCGCCCCGTGCACGGCGATGGCGCCCGAGGGGTCGTCGACAGAGACGGCCAGCTCCAGCACCTCCACCAGCAGCGGCGTTAGCACTCCGGCAACCAGCCCGATGACAAGCCCCTGCACGGGCGTCACAATCCCCGCCGTCGCGCTCGAAGCCACCAGCCCGGCCAGCCAGCCGTTGGCGCACAAACTGGCGTCGGGCTTGCCGAAGCGAATGCGTGTCACGCCAAAAGTGGCCGCCACCGCGCCCGAGGCCGAAAGCAGCGTGTTCACCGCTGCTCCTGGCAGCGCGCTCAGCGGCGCATGCAGCCAGAGAACGGCTCCGGCCACGTTGAAGGCCAGCCATCCGGCCAGCGCCAGCAGGCAGCCGAAGAGAATGTAAACCGCGTTGTGGCCGGGCATGGCGGTGGCAAAGCCGCCGGGTGGAAATTTTCCCTTGCGCGGCCCGGCAATCCACACTACCACCAGCGCGGTCATGCCGCCCAGCACGTGCACCGTGGCCGCGCCTGCCGGGTCCTGGAATCCCGAGCCGAGAGAGAAATTCACGCCCAGTTGAGCCAGCCAGCCTCCCGCCCACACCCAGTGCGCCAGCAGCGGAAACACCAGCGCCGCCATCACCGCGGCTACCGCGCAGCCGGCCGTTAGCTGCACCCGGTCGGCTCCCGAGCCCCAGGGAATCTGCGCGGCCAGCGCCACGGCCAGAAATTCAAACAGCAGTCCCAATTGCGCCTGCGCCGGGGCCAACCCCAGGCCCCCGAGAAGGAACGGACCCGCGCCCAGCCAGTCCCAAGGTTTGCCGGCCGCGTGAAAGGTGTGGCTCGCGCCGCCCCACGATCCCGCAAAGGTCGCACCCACCAATGCAAAGGCGATCGCCGCGACCGCTGCAATGGCGAGGCTGCCCAGCAGCGCCTGCGCGGCCGACCGCGAGCGGCCCAGCCCGGTGTTGATCAGCGCCAGGCCGGCGAGCGCCACCGGCGAGACCAGCAGCAAAGTCAAAACCAGCACGAACGTAGCTTCACTCATTGCGGGGGGCAGATTGGGCGTCATGAGCGGCTCTTTCCCTTGTCTTCCATGTGTCCACGCATGGCTACCACCAGCCCCAGCGCCTCAACCGCCATCCCGCACAGCACAAAGGCCGCCCGCGAGGCCGCGCTCGAGGCTGGAAACAGCACCAGCGCCGCAATCGCGAGAAAGAAACCGGCTGGCATCACCAGCATTCCAGCAAACCTCATGGTCGCTCCTTTTCCGAACTCTCAACCCTCCGGCAACCAGCCGGGCGGCGGAGAATCTCTGAAAATCGAGCCACCCGCCGGCGGGGTGTACAGCCGCCTTCCGAACCAAATCTCAAGGGGTCCGCACAAAGGAAAGGTTTTCTTCGCAGGTGGAGTTGAACTTCCTTATGAATTCTAAAGCATCCGCTTGTTCGCATCGATCCAAGGCCTCGCATCCACCGCGGCGCACCGGCGGTCCTTACGTTTTCTTTTCGGGGGCCGGTCCATAATGGCTCATGTACTTTCGTCTCGACCGGACCCATCGGCTCTTCCCCGTCATCCTCGGGGCTGTCACTCTGGCAGGTGTCGGCCTGCTGATGGTTTGGGACGCCTTTCCCCGCAAGTTCCCTGCCGGAAGTCATGACTTTATCGCGGCATTTCCGCTGGCCATGATCGCTCTTGCATACCTCGTATACCAGGCCGCGCACAGGCCAGCTGGGAAGGAAATCGCCAAAGCCGTTATGCTGGCGGCAGCCTTTCTCTTTTGGGCCGCCAATCAACTCTGGCCCGTTTTGCCCCAGGCAACCCTGTTCAACGACATTGCCATCGCCCTGTTTGTCCTGGATGTGTTTCTGGTCATCATCGGCTGGCCGGCGACATCGCCGGACGAGTCCTTTGGCGAGACCTTCGACGATCGCGCCAGGAAAAGCGGAATCTGAACGGAGACCGGCAGTACCAATCAATGCGGGTGGCGCGCTGATCGTGGCCGGGGACCTCATCGTCGCCTTCTGGAAAGGTTGAGGCAGCTTTTTGCACAGGTGGTCGAACCCTGTTTCGGCGTGCTATTTTGTTCACCATATCCCAGCCTCTGGTACGTAAGCCGCCAGGAGCACAGTGAGGTTTTCCCCCGCGGCGCCTGTTATCACAAGCTGTTTTCTTTTCAGCAGATTACAAATTCCTCAGGAAGCGAACTTTTTTCAGAATTCTTGAGACGGAACCCTCCGCGAGGCGGCCTTTGGCTGCTATATTGATTTTTCGGGGTTCTCCACCTCTCAGGTGAGCTTTGCTCAACAAAACTTTTTGAACACAACCTGTGTGACCGCCGGCACATCGTGCGGAACCAAAACAAAAATCAAGCAGGGATTGCATTCATGGCGCAGATATTTGACCGCAGCTCCAATGCTCTGGCTCGCGCGAGCCTGGTGTTGACGGGGCTGATCGTGATCGCCCTGGGGGTCACGCTGAACGAATTGCAGCGCTCGCCGTGGGTGACGCGCCAGGGACAGCGCCCCGACCAGCCCGTGCCCTTCAGCCACAAACACCACGTCCAGGGCCTCGGCCTGCAGTGTCAGTACTGTCATGTCACTGTGGAAAAGTCGAGCTACGCCGGAATCCCCCCTACCAAGACCTGCATCAACTGCCACGCACAGATCTGGACCAACGCCCAACTGCTGGAGCCGGTCCGCTCCAGTTGGGCGACGGGCCAGAGCCTGGTCTGGACCAAGGTCCACGACCTGCCCGACTTCGCCTACTTCAGCCACGAGATTCACGTCAACAAGGGCCTGGGCTGCGCCAGTTGCCACGGGCGCGTGGACCAGATGCCGCTGATGTACGCGCAGAACACCCTGCAGATGGAGTGGTGCCTCGACTGCCATCGCAACCCCTCAAAGAACCTGCGCCCCACCAGCGAGATTTACAACATGGCCTGGGAAGCTCCGGTTGAGGATCGCCCGGTGTGGTGCTCGGTTGCCGATGAAAAGTCCGGCGTGCCCACCGCCCATAGCGTCAACTGCGTAACGAAAGAACCCGCTGCCGGCCCCCAGGTGGCCTCGCTCGAACTGCCAGTCACGGGTGCGAATGGCCTCACGAGCGATGTGGCAGCCGCGGGCATGCCGGCCGCTCCGAAGTACGAGAAGTTCACCAGCCAGGCCGACCTTGGCCACTTCCTCGAGCGCCACTACAAGATCCGCACCCCCAAAGAGCTGACCAGCTGCGAGGTCTGCCACCGATGAGCAAAGAAATGAACGGGCAGATGAACGAAAACGGAAACACTGAGTCGACTCCCATGACCCTCGTCCAGGTGCGCCAGCAGCTAAAGGGCGTGAAGGGCAAGCGCTACTGGCAGTCGGTGGACGAGCTGGCCGGCACTCCGGAGTTCCAGGCAGCGGTGGAGCGAGAGTTTCCCTCCTCGGCGCAGGAGTGGGTCGATCCCGTCTCCCGCCGCGGCTTCATGAAGCTGATGGGCGCATCGATGGCCCTGGCAGGCCTGGCCGGTTGCGCCAAGCAGCCCGACGAGCCCATTTACGCTTACGTAAAGGCCCCCGAAGACCTGATCCTCGGCAAGCCCAACTACTTTGCCACCGCGCATCCGTTCGTCACCGGCGCGGTGCCGCTGCTGGTCAAGAGCGATCAGTTCCGCCCCATCAAGGTGGACGGCAATCCCGAGCATCCATACAACCAGGGCTCGTCCGACCCCTTCACGCAGGGCACGCTGCTCGACCTCTACGATCCCGATCGCTCGCAACACGTGCTCTATCGCGGCGAGAACCGCGAGTGGGCCGAGTTTGCCGAAGCGCTGCGGATCAAGGTCGCCAGTACCAAGGACGGCACCGGCATTTACTTCCTCAGCGCGACCATTACCTCGTCCACCCTGGCGCGGCAGTGGAGGGCCGTCCAGACCGCGTACCCCAAGGCGAAGCTCGTTCAATATGATCCGGCGATCGCGGGGACCTCTCTGGCGACCGGCCTGAGCGTGCAGTACAACCTGGCCGATGCAGACGTGATCGTCTCCCTGGACGCGGATTTTCTCTCCGGCGCATCCTACCCCGGCTTCCACAAGCTGGTCCGCGACTACGCTGACCGCCGCAAGTCGCCGGAGAAGCTCAACCGCCTCTACGCGATTGAATCGACGCCGACGACGACTGGCCTCAAGGCCGAGCATCGCCTGGGTCTGCGGGCCAGCGAGATTCCCGCCTTCGCCGCGGAGCTTGCGAAGGCCGTTGGCGTAGCCGATGCCGCGGCGCCTTCCTACAGCTGGACCGACGAGCAGAAGAAGTTTATTACCGCCCTGGCTAACGACCTGAAGGCGCACTCCGGCAAGAGCGCCTTGATTCCGGGCCTTTACCAGGACCCCTGGGTAGCGCTTTTGGCACAGGCCATCAACAACGCTCTCGGCAACGTGGGCAAGACGGTCATCACCGCCGCCCAGCCGGTCAACCCGCTGCCCTCGAATCAGATCGCCGACTTCCAGGACCTGGTTGCCGACATGAACGCGGGCAAAGTGGATTGGCTGGTCATTCTCAACTCCAATCCCATCTACTCCGCGCCCGCCGATTTTGAATTTGCCGCTGCCTTCGAGAAAGCCAACATCGTTGCCCATCTTGGCTCGCATCTCGACGAGACCGGCTCCATCGCTCACTGGCACATTCCCGCAGCCCACTCGCTGGAGTCGTGGTCCGACGCCCGCGCCTACGACGGAACGGTTTCCGTTGTGCAGCCGCTGATCGATCCTCTCTATGGCGGCAAGTCCGCGCACCACGTTTTCCAGGCGCTGCTCAACGAACCCGGCCTCAGCCCGTACGAAGCGGTCCGCGAGACCTGGAAGCCGGTCATGAAGGGTGACTTCGAAACCGGCTGGCGCAAGGCGCTGCACTCTGGTTGGATTGAAGGCACCGCGGTGCCCAGCGCGCCGGGAGTTGGGTCCGCGGCTGGCACTGGCGCGCAAAAGCAGATTCCCGCCCCCTCGTCGAAGGATGCGCTCGAGATCATCTTCCGCCCCGATCCCAACATCTACGACGGCCGCTGGTCCAACGTCGGCTGGCTGCAGGAGCTGCCCAAGCCGGTCACCAACCTCAGCTGGGACAACGCGGCCCAGGTTTCCGGCGCGACGCTGACCAGGCTCGGCCTGCACGAGGACGACATCATCGAGCTCACCGTCGCCGGCCGCAAGGTGAAGGCGCCGGTGATCGCGGTTCCCGGCCACCCGGATAATTCGGTCACCGTGCACCTCGGCTATGGTCGCCAGGCTGCCGGTCGCGTGGGATCGGGCGCTGGGTTCAATGCTTATCTGATCCGCACCAGCGACGCCCCCTTCTACACCACCGGCACGCTCGCCAAGGTCGAAGGGACCTGGGGCTTGGCCATCACCAAGAGCCACTTCCAGGATCATCGCGGCACGCGCTTCGGCCAGCCCGAGGGCCACAACAACAACTCCCTCGAAGCCGATGAGGCCATCAACGAGCGCGGCATCATCCGCTACGCCACGCTCGACGAGTACAAGGCCAATCCCGGCTTCGCCAACGAGGGCGAGGGCCGCGAGAAGACCGACAAGGATGTCACGCTCTTCCCCAACTGGGAGTACAAGGACAACGCCTGGGGCATGTCCATCGACATGGCCAGCTGCACCGGCTGCAATGCCTGCATCGTCAGCTGCTATGCCGAAAACAACATCGCCGTGGTGGGCAAGCAGCAGGTGCGCATCGGCCGCAACATGCAGTGGCTGAGGATCGACACGTATTTCGAGGGCGATCTCTCCGCCCCGCGCGCCCACTTCCAGCCCATGGCCTGCCAGCACTGCGAAAACGCACCCTGCGAGCAGGTTTGCCCGGTGGGCGCGACGGTGCACACGCCGGAAGGCCTCAACATGATGGTCTACAACCGCTGCGTGGGCACCCGCTACTGCTCCAACAACTGCCCCTACAAGGTGCGCCGCTTCAACTTCCTGCTCTTCTCCGATTACGAGACGGAAAGCCTGAAACTTTCGCGCAACCCCGACGTGAGCGTGCGTTCGCGCGGCGTCATGGAGAAGTGCAGCTACTGCGTGCAGCGCATCTCGGCCGCCAAGATCGAATCCGACAAGGACAACCGCCCCATCGCCGACGGAGAAATTCAAACCGCGTGCCAGCAGGCCTGCCCGGCCTCGGCCATCACCTTCGGCAACATCAACGACAAGGGCAGCCGCGTGGCCAAACTCCAGGCCGATGAGCGCAGCTACCAGGTGCTTGCCGATCTGAATACGCGTCCGCGGACCAAATATGTTGCCGCGGTGCTGAACCTGAATCAGGAACTTGAAGACGGCCCGGTCGAACATGCACCGGTGAAGGGTTAAGAGGGACGATGGCGACAACGGACCTGAAACCGAAGGATCCAAAACGCTTGGCAGGGGTCGATCCTGCCACCGGCGAGTACCGGGTGCTTGCCCTTGGCCAGACCTTCAAGTCGGTCACCGAAAAAATCGCGGGCATCGTGCTCACGCCCGACACGCCGCTAGGTTGGTTCGCTCTCTTTGGCCTCGGCGGCGCGGGTGCCACCCTGCTGCTCACGGCGGTGACCTGGCTGTTCCTTGAAGGCACCGGAATCTGGGCCATCTCCCAGCCCGTGGCCTGGGGATTCGCCATCATCAACTTCGTCTGGTGGATCGGCATCGGCCACGCCGGCACCCTCATCTCCGCCATTCTCCTGCTCTTCAAGCAGGGCTGGCGCAACTCCATCAACCGCTTCGCCGAGGCCATGACTATCTTTGCCGTGGTCTGCGCAGGCATGTTCCCGCTGATTCACACTGGCCGTCCCTGGCTGGGCTACTGGATGCTGCCGGTTCCCCTCACCATGAACGTGTGGCCGCAGTTCCGCTCGCCACTGTTGTGGGACGTCTTCGCGGTCTCCACCTACGCCACCATCTCCGTGGTCTTCTGGTACATCGGCATGGTGCCCGACTTCGGCACCTTCCGCGACCGCACCGAAAACAAGTTTGCCCAGTACTTCTACGGACTCCTTTCGCTCGGCTGGCGCGGATCGGTTCGCCACTGGATGCGCTACGAGACCGCTTCGCTGCTGTTGTCAGGGTTGGCCACGCCGCTGGTGCTCTCGGTGCACACGGTGATCAGCTTCGACTTTGCTGTTGCGGTTCTGCCCGGCTGGCACACCACCATCTTCCCGCCCTACTTCGTGGCCGGCGCCATCTACTCCGGCTTTGCCATGGTGCTCACGCTGGCCATTCCGCTGCGCAAGTTCTATCACCTCGAGGGCCTGGTCACCGAGCGCCATATCGACAACATGGGCAAGGTGATGCTGGCCACTGGCTTTATTGTCGCTTACGGGTACGGGATGGAAGTCTTCATGGCCTGGTACTCGGCCTCGCACTGGGAAGCCTTCATGATGTGGAACCGCATGTTCGGTCCCATGGGCTGGGCCTACTGGGTCCTGGTCACCTGCAACCTGGCCATCCCGCTCACGACATTGTGGTCGCGGAAGCTGCGCACCAACATCGCCTTCATGTTCTTCATCTCCATCGTGGTCAACACCGGCATGTGGTTCGAGCGCTTCGTCATTATTGTGACCAGCCTCTACCGCGACTTCCTGCCCTCCTCCTGGGGCACCTACCGCGCCACCAAGTGGGACTACGCCGTCTACGTGGGCACGCTGGGACTGTTCACCGCGCTGTTCCTGCTGTTTGTGCGCTTCCTGCCCATGATTCCCATGAACGAAATCCGCATGATGCTGCCGGGGGCCAAGATTACGCCCAAAAAGGCGGCGGAGGCTGCTGACTGATGCCCCCACGCGAAGGTACCTACGGCATGCTTGCCGAATTCGATACACCCAGCGACCTGGTCCGCGCCGCGCAACAGGCGCGCAAGGACGGATGGCGTCGCATGGATTGTTACACGCCCTATCCAGTCGAGGAAGCGGCCGAGGCCATTGGCTTTCACCGCAACAAGGTGCCGCTGATCACGCTTGTGGGTGGCTTGATGGGCCTGGTGGCCATGTTCTCGCTCGAAACCTGGATCTCCGTGCTCGCGTATCCGTTGAACATCGCCGGGCGTCCGCTCTACTCCTGGCCGGCATTCATTGTGCCCGCCTACGAGTGGACCATTCTCTGGGCCGGGCTTTCCGCGGCCTTCGGCATGCTCGCGCTCAACGGCCTGCCCGCGCTCTATCATCCGCTCTTCAACGCGCCTAACTTCCGCTCAGGCGCAACCACCGACAAGTTCTTCCTGTGCCTCGAAGCGCTCGATCCCAAGTTCGACCTGCTGGAAACGCGCGCCTACCTCACCAGCTTCCAGCCAACGTCGGTTGTGGAGGTGGAGTACTGATGTCAGTGAACCGCCTCAAAATCAGGGAACAGAGAACAGGGGACAGGGAACAGGCCCCGTGCCCCATCCTTTCCGCTTCTTCTCGCGGAAAGGGTGGGAAACCACAAATGCTCGTGGTGCGCGTCGTCGCCTTCCTCGCCATCGGCGCGCCGCTCTTTGTCGCCGGCTGCCGCCAGGACATGCAGAACCAGCCCAAGCTCATCCCCCAGCGCGGCTCGGAGATGTTCGCCGATCATCGCGGTGCGCGCCCGCAGGTGGTCAACACCGTGGCCCGCGGCGAGTTGCACGAAGACAGCTATTTCTATACCGGCGTGGTGCAGGGCGCCAATGGCTATCGCGAAGAGAAGAACGAGCTGCCCTTCCCAGTCACCGTGGAAGTGCTCAAACGTGGCCAGGAGCGGTTCAACATCTATTGCACGCCCTGCCACTCGCGCGTAGGCAACGGCATGGGCGCCATCGTTGATCGCGGCTACAAGCAGGCCGCCAACCTCCACGACCAGGTGCGCCTCTCGCAGCCCATCTCGCACTACTTCTACGTCATGTCCCACGGCTACGGCGCCATGCCCGACTACTCGGCGCAACTGACGCCCGTCGATCGCTGGGCGGTCGCGGCTTACATTCGCGCATTGCAATTGAGCCAGGCGGCCACGGAGAAGGATGTGCCCGTCGGTGTCGAAGTGAAAGACTTGAAGGCCATCGCGGAATCCCAGCACTTGCCCGCCGGATTTGCCGAGCCCTGGGCGCTTCCCGCCACGGCCGTGCAAGCCTATCCGCCGGTGGCCAAAGAAGGAACTCCGGCCATGGCTCCAGCTTATCCGGCTGATCCCGCGATTACGATTCCCAAAAGCAAACCGGCCGCAGGGCCCGCTCAGTAAGGAAACAGGAAATGGCTCACGATCAACAACACGCCAAAACCCTCCCCGCGAATCTGGGTGCGCCGGCCTTTGTCGACGTCTGGAAGACGCGAGCAACGATCGTCGCGGTGGTATCCGCGGTGATTGCTGCCGGACTTGGATTTCTAGGCCAGGCCCAGGACGGGCTCGGGTGGGACCACTTTCTGCGCGCCTGGCTGCTGGGCCTGATGCTCACCTTCGGCTGGGCCGTCGGTGGCCTGGCGCTGCTCATGGTGCAGTACGTCACCGGCGGCAAGTGGGGCCTGCTGCTGCGGCGGCCTCTCGAAGCCATGAGCCGGACTCTCCCGGTAGTTTTTGTCTACTGGCTGGTCGTGGTCATCTGGATGAAGAAGATCTACCTCTGGGCGCAGGTGGACGGCGCCAACCCCGCCGACGTGGCCGCGGCGCTGAAAGCCGGCTTCATCAACGAAGTGCAGGCCCATGCCATCACCTTCAAGCGGCCCATGCTGCAGCCCGACATGTTCGTCCTGGTCGGCCTTTTCTGCTTTACCGTGTGGTGGCTGTATTCCTGGCGGCTCAACCGGCTGGGCCTCGAGCGCGACAAGGATTCGCCCGCCAACACGCCCGCGTGGATCAAGCGCCTGGAGAATATCAGCGGCCCCGGCATCCTGGTCTACTCCCTCACCATGAGCGCGGCCGTCATCTACTGGGTCATGTCCATGGACCCCACCTGGTACTCGTCGGTCTACGGGCTTCTATTCCTGGTGGGGCAAGGCTATTCGGTGCTGGCGCTGTCCATCCTCGTCGCCATCTTGCTGTCCAGGGCAGAGCCCTTCAAGACCATCCTGCGCCAGACCGAGCAGCAAGACCTGGGCAAGTTCGCGTTTGCCTTCGTGATGCTCAACATCTATCTGGCTTTCTCTCAGTTCCTCATCATCTGGTCGGGGAACCTGCCGGAAGAGATTCCTTGGTATCTCGATCGCATTCGCGGCCACTGGGGCATCATCATCACCCTCGACTTCATGTTCCACTGGCTAATTCCCTTTACGCTGCTGCTTTCGCGCGACATCAAGCGCAACAAGAAGCGACTCATCTGGGTATGCGCATGGATGCTCTTTGCCAAGGCCTTCGACCTGTTCTGGCTCATCGAGCCGAACTTCAAGGACGCCGCGCGCAACCTGCACTTCAGCTGGGGAATCCTCGAGTACATCGCCGTCCCGGTGGCCATGGTGGCTTTCTGGGCGGCCTTCTATTGCACGCGCCTGAAGCAGCGTCCGCTGGTGCAGACCAACGACCCGCACCTTGCAGAAATTCTGGAGCCTGAACATGCCCACGCATAAACACGACGAGAATATGCCCGGCGACGAGATGCAACTCGGCTCGCATGGGCCGGACGAGATCGACGCCTCCGCGGGGTACGAGCAGGCGGACGTCCGGGTGACGGGCATTGTGGTCTTTCTCACCGCACTGGCCATCTTCGTGGCCGTCACCGGGGCGCTGTGCTACGGCATCGGCATGCTGATCAATAGCGGCATGGCCAAGGACGACGGACCCGTCACCAAGTGGAATCAAGGCAAAACGGTCGATGTGCGCGGCCTGGGCAATCTGGCTGCCAGCCCCGCTCTGCAAAACCAGATGGCCCAGATCACGCAGCAGTTTCCCACGCCCCGCTTGCAGACCGACGACGGCAACCAGGAGATCGCCGACCTGCACGCCAGGGAGGATCTACTGCTGAACAACTACAGCTGGGCCGACAAATCGCAGGGCAAGGTGAGAATTCCCATCGACAAGGCCATCGAATTGCTCGCCCAGCGCGGCCTGCCGGTTGCAACCACGGCAGAACAGGCGCCGCTGATGACCGGGGACATCAAGCCGGTGGTGGCGTTGCCGCTTACCAATGGATTTGCACGCACCGGCTACGAGCACGACCAGGCGATCGCGGAGTCGGTGGAAGCAAAACGCGCGGAGCCGGTGAAGTAAAGAGGGCGAAGGGCCGGTTTGCGGCTTTTCCACCCTTTTCGTGAAGAAGCGCAAAAACGATGGGGCACAGGGTCTTTGCACAGCACAGAGCGGCTTTTGGGGCACCTGACAGGTTGAGCAACGGAAGAAATCAGGAACGAAATGCGAAGTGCAATTTCAATGCGGAGAAGCTGGCCGGACGCGGTGAAAGCCGCGGCCCTTGCGGCGTTGCTGTCGTCGGCATGGTCCGCGTCCCTGGCCTTCGCGCAGGTCTCGCGCTACGACGAAAAGCAGATGGGCCCGGTCAACGACAAGCCGCCCGCGCTACTCAACGGCGTTGGCATCGCGCAGAATCTCAACACGCAGTTGCCGCTCTCGCTCACCTTCACCGACGATGAGGACAAGCAGGTGCAGCTTGCCGACTACTTCGGTAATCGCCCCGCCATTCTCGCGCTCGTCTATTACCAGTGCCCAATGCTCTGCTCGGAAGAGTTGAACGGCCTGACCGGCGCGTTGCAGATGGTCAATTTCGTTCCCGGCAAGGACTTCGACGTCATCGTCGTCAGCATCGATCCCAGCGAAGGCACGGACCTGGCGGCGGCCAAGAAGCGCAGCTACGTGAAGCGCTACGGCCGGCCCAACACGGCCTCCGGCTGGCACTTCCTCACCGGCACGCAGCCCAACATCGACGCGCTGACCAAAGCGGTTGGATTCGGCTACGTCAAGATCCCCGGCCCCGACGGCAAGCTGACGCAATTCGCCCACGCCAGTTCCATTCAGATCGTCACCCCCGAGGGCAAGCTGGCGCAGTACTACATGGGCGTCGAATACTCGCCCAAGGACCTGCGCCTGGGCCTGGTGGAAGCCTCGGCCAATCGCATCGGATCGCCGGTCGACAACATTCTCACGTACTGCTACCACTACGATCCGCAGACGAACAAGCACTCGCTCATCGTCGCCCGGGTGGTGCAACTGGGCGGGCTCGTAACAGTCTTCGGCCTGGGTGGATTCATGGTGGTGATGTTCCGCCGCGACAGCCGCGCGGGCGACGGAACCGAAGGAAACGGGGCAAACAAAACAGGCAGGACAGGATCAAAGGTGAACGGATAACGGAATGAGCCACATCAGTCCAGTAATATGGCAGTTTCTCGTCAAATGGATGACGAACTTCGCGCTGTTTCCGCCGGAGGCGTCGAAGCTTGCGCCACAAATGGACGCGCTCCTCTTTTTTGAGATACTGGTGAGCCTCATCGGGCTCACCATCGTCATCCTGCTGGTTACGAGCTTCTGCATCCTCTACAGCAAGGAGCGCCATCCGGTCGCGGTGCAGATCGAGGGTTCGACGATTCTGGAGGCGACCTGGACCATCATCCCGCTGGGTCTGTTCCTGGTCATGTTCGTCTGGGGCGCGCTCATTTACTTCCGCGTCTACACGCCGCCGGCCAACTCCATGAACATTTATGTCGTGGGCAAGCAGTGGATGTGGAAGGCCGAGCACCCAGGAGGCCAGCACGAGATCAACTCGCTCCACATTCCAACAGGCAAGCCGATCCAGCTGATGCTGATCTCGCAGGATGTGTTTCACAGCTTCTCCATCCCTGCCTTCCGGGTGAAGCGCGAGGCCATCCCCGGCCGCTACACGACGGTCTGGTTTGAAGCCACCACGCCCGGCACCTATCACCTTTTCTGCACGCAATACTGTGGCACCAACCACTCGCAGATGATCGGCGACATCGTGGTGCTCACCCCCGAGGACTATAGGAAGTGGCTGGCCGAGTCCACCAGCGGCATGAGCCTGGCGCAGAACGGCGAGCGCCTCTTCGCCAGCCTCAGCTGCAACGCCTGCCACAATACGCGGCCCGATGCGCGCGGACCCAGCCTGGCCAACGTTTACGGCGCCAAGCTTGCGCTGTCGAGCGGCGGCACCGTGCTCGCCGACGACGCTTATCTGCGCGAGTCGATCCTCAACCCATCCCAGCACATCACTCAGGGTTACGCGCCCATCATGCCCACATATCAAGGGCAGGTGAGCGAAGAGGGCGTCATCGCGCTGGTTGAGTACATCAAGAACCTCAACTCCGATTACCGCATTCAGCAGACGTTGAACACGACCGACCTACTGCCGGAGGGCGAAGGCAAGGCTGCTCCGGCGGCTGGTGCTGCCGGGCAAAAGGCCGTCCCGGCCGGAACCGCCCCACAAGGAATGGTGAAGCAATGAGCGCCACGATCGTCAGTCTTCCCGATCAATCCACGGCCAGAATTCCCAAGGTGAATTTCATCACCAAGGAGAATGGACTTCTGAGCTGGCTGCTGACCGGCGACCACAAGCGGATTGCCATCCTCTATCTCATCTCACTGAGCTTCTTCTTCTTCATCGGCGGCGCGCTGGCCGGCCTCATCCGCCTCGAACTGCTCACGCCGCAAACCGATCTGATGGCCACCGACACCTATAACAAGGTGTTCACCATGCACGGCGTCATCATGATCTTCTTCTTCCTGGTGCCGTCGGTGCCGGCCACTCTGGGCAACTTCCTAATCCCGCTGATGATCGGGGCCAAGGACCTGGCGCTGCCCAAAATCAACTTGCTGAGCTGGTACCTCTACATCATCGGCGGCATCCTGGCCATCTATACCATGGCCTCCGGCGGCGTCGATACCGGGTGGACCTTCACCACCCCGCTTTCTACTCACTATGTCAACACCAACGTGCTGTCCACGGGGCTGGCGGTTTTCGTCGCCGGGTTCAGTTCCATCTTCACCGGGTTGAACTTCATCGTCACCATCCACAAGATGCGCTGCCCAGGGATGACCTGGTTCCGCATGCCGCTGTTTGTGTGGGCCCACTACGCGGCCAGCATCCTCATGGTCCTGGGCACGCCGGTGCTGGCCATCGCCATCGTGCTGGTGGCCCTGGAGCGCACCATCGGCATCGGCGTCTTCGACCCCACCAAGGGCGGCGATCCGCTGCTCTTCCAGCACTTGTTCTGGTTCTACTCCCACCCCGCCGTCTACATCATGATTTTGCCCGGTATGGGGGTTATCTCCGAGACCATCTCCACCTTCAGCCGCAAGCGCGTCTTCGGCTACACGGCGGTCGCCTTCTCCTCGGTGGCCATCGCCGTCTTTGGCTTCTTTGTCTGGGCCCACCACATGTTCATCATGGGCATCTCCAACTACTCCATGCTGGTCTTTTCGCTGCTTACCATGCTGGTCGCCGTGCCCTCCGCCATCAAGATCTTCAACTGGACGTTCACTCTCTACAAGGGCTCCATCACCTTCGAAACGCCCATGCTCTACACCTTCGGCTTCATGGGCCTGTTCACCATCGGCGGCTTGACCGGCGTCTTCCTCGGCACTTCGGGAACAGACATCCACCTCACCGAGACCTACTTCATTGTGGCCCACTTCCACTTCGTCATGGTGGGCGGCATGCTGATGGCCTTCCTGGCCGGGGTCCACTTCTGGTGGCCCAAGATGACCGGCCGTATGTATCCGGAGAAGATATCGCAACTGGCCGCGGTGGTCACGTTCATTGGATTCAATCTCACCTTCTTCCCGCAGTTCGTTCTGGGCACGCTGGGCATGCCCCGCCGCTACGCTTCTTACCCGCCGGAGTTCCAGGTGCTCAACGTCTTCTCCACCGCCGGCGCAACCATTCTGGGCGTGGGTTACCTGATGCCGGTTCTTTACCTCACCTGGTCGCTCAAGTACGGTGCCATCGCCGGCAACAACCCCTGGCAGGCGACGGGCCTCGAATGGCAGACGCAGTCTCCGCCACTGACGGAAAACTTCCTGGTGACGCCCATCATGGACCACGAAGCCTACGACTACGAGTGGCTCGAAAACCAAAATGCAAAAGAGGTGGCCAGTGTCGGATAGCACAGCCATTGCCCACGGCGCACACGCTGAGGCCGAGGCCCACGAAGCGCACCCGGCCTTCCTGCGCCATCACTTCGAAAATGTCGAGCAGCAGGCCGACGCGGCCGGCTTCGCCATGTGGCTGTTCCTGCTGACCGAAGTCATGTTCTTCGGCGGACTGTTCACCGCCTACCTCATTTACCGCAACTGGTACTACCCGGCCTTTGTCGCCGCCTCGCACCAGCTCGACATCTTCTGGGGCACGCTCAACACGTTGCTCCTCATCAGCTCGAGCTTCACCATGGCCATGGGCGTCTGGTGCGCGGAGACGCGCAAGAAAAAAGGGCTGGTGCTGTGCCTGGTCCTCACCTTCATCCTCGGCATCGGCTTTCTCGGCATCAAGACCATTGAGTACTCCGAAAAGATCGAAAAGCACCACGTTCCCGGCTTCCACTACAGCCTGCAATCGTTTCTCGATCCCGACTCCGACCCCGCCGCTAAGGCTGCCGGCGACAAGCCTCTGCCGTTGGACATGGCGCGGCACACGGAAGTCTACTTCTCGCTTTACTTCGTCATGACCGGCATGCACGCGGCACACATGATCATCGGCATCGCCATCCTGGGATTCATGATCTTCCGCGCCCGCGCGGGGGCTTACACCGCGGGCCACGTCACGTTCGTCGAAAACTTCGGCCTGTACTGGCACTTTGTCGACATCATCTGGATATTCCTGTTTCCGCTGCTGTATCTGATCAGCAGGCACGCGAACACTTAGAGGGCAAACGCCATGACCGATCAAAAAGAAATGGAAGAAGCGCAGCATCACGTTGTAAGTCCCGCAATTTACGTGGTCGTCTTTCTCGCGCTGCTGGTGTTCACCGGACTCACGGTCGGTGCGTCCTATATCGAGATGGGAATCTTCAATCCCATCGCGGCAATCGCGATTGCCTGCATCAAGGCGGTCATCGTCGTGCTGTTCTTCATGCACGTCAAGTACAGCTCCAAGCTCACCAAGCTCACCGTTTTCTGCGGCATCTTTACCTTCCTCACCCTCATCGGCATGACCCTCGCCGACTACATCAGCCGCGCCTGGGGACAGTGGTAGAGCCAGGAAATAGGGAACAGGGAAGAGTTGCGGCTGAGATTCGTGATTGCGCAAGAGAGGGATGCCGGCACGGGTGGCCCTTTCGGTTGACGATGGACAGGGCGAACTCTCGCTACCGGAGTTTTGAATGAGGCTGCAACCGTTGGCATTCTCTGTCGCCTTGTTGGCAAGCGCGGCATTCGGTCAGCGGCATGTATCGATTCCGGTCGCAAGCGCGCCTTCAGGTTCGCCCGCGCAGATCCAGGCGGACGTCTACGGCAGTGGCGAGCGCGGCCTGATTCTGGCCCACGGAGGGCGCTTTAACAAGGAGAGCTGGCGAAAACAGGCCGAGGCATTCGCCCGAGCCGGATTTCTCGCCGTGGCCATCGACTATCGCGGAGACACGGTCAACAACGACGGCTCGCCGAGCGCCCTCGGCTCCGATGCAGAGAACGCAACCGATGTGTTGGCCGCGGCTGCGTGGCTCAGGGAGCAGCGGGCAACGAGCATCTCGGCAATCGGCGCAAGCCTTGGCGGCGACGCTGTTGGAGAAGCCGATGCGCAATCCGGAGACCGGACCTTCGACCGCGTTGTCTTTCTGGCTTCTGAAGGCGGCAGCAACCCATCGATGCTCAAGGGCCGCAAACTCTATATCGTCGCGCGCCACGACACCAGCGGTTACGGCCCGCGCCTGCCGGGGATTTCCAAGTGCTACGCGCAAGCCCCGGAGCCCAAGAAGCTGGTGGTTCTGAAAGGCGCCGCGCATGCACAGTTTCTCTTCGACACCGCCCAGGGGCCGCACGTGATGAACGAGATTCTGCGATTCCTGCAGGGGAAATGACGAAGGTGGATGGGTGATGCCGCAAGAACTCGACCGCCTCGCCGCCCACCCCCGCGTCCAGGTCCGCCGCTCTGGTCCACCGCGCAAACCCGCCCGCTCCGTTGTCTACTGGTTGCAGCGCGCCCAGCGCATCGCGGATAACCCGGCGCTCGACGTGGCTATCGAGGCTGCCAACCTGCTCGGCCTGCCGGTGGTTGTTTACTTCCAGGTCATTCCCAACTACCCCAACGCCAATCTGCGCCACTACCACTTCCTCCAGCAGGGCCTCCGTGATGTAGCCGAGGACGCGGCCGATCGGGGGGTGGGATTTGTATTGCGCCGTTCTCCGGAAAGTTCACTCGAAGCCTTCCTCGAAGAAGTCGAAGCCGCTCTGCTCATCGGCGACGAAAATGTAGCCCGCGAACCCGAGCGGTGGCGCCGTGTCCTGGCCAAACGCCTCAAAATCCCCTACTGGACCGTCGATGCCGATGTCGTCGTCCCTTCGCGCATCTTCAACCGCAGCTTCGTCCTCCTCCACCACTTCCGACCCCATCTCAAGGCCCAGCTGCCTAGCTATCTCATCGCCCCCGTAAACCCCGCCCCGCTCCACTCTTGGAAGCCGCGCAAAAAGCCGGAGAGCTATTCGCTTTCCCACGACATCACCGCCGGCTTCACCAAGCTCGACCGCACCATTGGCCCCGTGGAGAGCTTTACCGGTGGCACGCATTCCGCTCTCAAGCGTCTCCGCGACTTCGCCAACATGGAGCTCAAGGACTACGAAGTCAACCGCAATCATCCCGAGTTGCGCGGAACCAGCCGCCTCTCGCCGTATCTGCACTTCGGCAACATCGGCCCCATCACCGTCGCTCTGGCCGTCAAGAAAGCCGTTGCCGAAGGCAACGCCAGCGCTGAGGCCGGGGAAAAGTACCTCGACGAGCTGATCGGCTGGCGCGAGCTGGCAGTCCTGTTCGTCCGCCATGAGCCCAACTACGACAACTGGGAGTGCGCCGCGCCCTGGGCCCGCCAGACGCTGGTCGAGCACACCGCCGACCCGCGCCCCCACCGCTACACGCTCGACCAACTGGAGCGCGCCGAGACTTATGACGACCTCTGGAACGCGGCCCAGCGCGAGATGGTCCTGACCGGATGGATGCACAACTATATGCGCATGTACTGGGCCAAGAAGATCCTGGAATGGGCGCACGACCCCGCCCGCGCCTTCGAGTGGGCGGTCACGTTGAACGACCGGTACGAGCTCGACGGCCGCGACCCCAACGGCTACGCGGGCATCGCCTGGGCCATCGTGGGCCGCCACGACCGCCCCTGGTTCAACCGGCCCATCTTCGGCCTGGTGCGCCCCATGTCCGCCGCCTCGACCGCAAAGAAGTTCGACGCCGAGCTCTACATCCGTCAGAACTCCGGCAGGTAAACACTGCGCCAGCCGTGCGCCTCTTCCAGGCCCCCGCGCCCAGCCCCCGCCCGCCATGTGATCCGTCTCACACCCGCTCTTCCCGATTCGGTACTATAATCGCTTCCAATTTCCAATCCCGGAAACTGCGTGTTTCGCACGGTGTGGTCGATTGGGTTCCTGTCAGTCCCCCTTGGACGATGAGAGAGGGGAGACCGGAATCGGAATCCGGGCGTGTGCGGCTATGCGTTTTTGGCGGTGGTTCTGCGGTGCGTCATTCCGGCAGGGCAGGTTTGAGGAGCATCTTTCTCGATTGCGGAAGGCCGGCTGGGCCACCGGGCAGCCCTGCCTGTTCACCGCCGCCGTGTGCCTGGCGCTCGTTTGTGCCCCGCTGTTGAATCCGGCTCAGCCCGCGCCACCGCGGGCCCTCGTTGCGCGCCGTTCTGCAGGACAGTCGGCCAAGGCCCCGCCGACGCGGCTCAATCTGCCCCCGCGCGCCCTCGAGGCCCAGCGCTTCCTTGCTCGCCGTGGAGGGCCGCCCGACCACTCCGGCCGCCTTCACCTCGCCGCCCGTGCCCACCCCGCCGCCCCGCAAGCCCAGTCCCCCACCCCCACTTGGCAGCCCCTCGGCCCCGACGCCGTTCTCACCTCCGCTTATGGTCTGGTCACCGGCCGCGTCACCGCGCTGGCCCTCGACCCCTCCGACGCCACCGGCAACCATCTCTATGTGGGCACCACCGGCGGCGGCGTCTGGTCCGCCCAAAACGCCGCCACATCCAATTCCTCCCTGGTGGCCTTCTCGCCGCTCACAGACGCGGTGGGCGCCCTCAGCGACGCCCAGGACGAGTCCATCTCGATCGGCGCGCTCACCGTCCAGCCAGGCGGCTCGGGCGTAATCCTGGCCGGGACCGGCGACCCCAACGACGCTCTTGACTCCTACTACGGCGCGGGCATCCTGCGCTCCGCCGACAACGGAAACACCTGGACCCTGATCCCTTCCACTGCCGACTCCGATTGGAGCTTTGCCGGGGAGGGCTTTGCCGGATTTGCCTGGGGCGCCAATCCGAATGTGCAGGCTTGCGGAACCAATTCCCCCAGCTCCTACGTCGTAGTGGCTGCAGTTTCTCAGGCGTATGAAGGGACGCTGGTCAATAGCCTCCAGAACGGCAATAGCTATGAAGGGCTCTACTACTCGACGGACGACGGCCAGAGCTGGTGTCTGGCCACCATCACCGACGGCGCTGGCCAGGACGTGCAGGGGCCAACCGACCTGTTCGTCTTTCCCGACGGCAATGCGGCCACCTCCTTGGTCTGGAACCCGGTCCGCCAGCTCTTCATCGCCGCCGTTCGCCTGCACGGCTACTACCAGTCCACGGACGGCAACACCTGGACACGCATGGCCGCGCAGCCAGGAACGGGGTTGACGACCACGGCCTGCCCCACCAGTCCGGGGTTTGCCGGGTCAATCGACTGCCCCATCTCTCGCGGCTCGCTGGCGGTGAATCCGCTGACCGGGGACACGTTTGCCTGGAGCGTCGGCGCCTATGACCCAATCACCGGCCTGTGGCAGGACTCGGGAATCTGGCAGGACAAGTGCGCGATCAATGCCAGCGGCAACGCCTGCACCAACCAAGGCATCTCGTTTGCGACGCAGATGCCCTGGTTTCCGGGCGAGAGCACGACAGAACCCGAGATCGCCAACGGAGACTACAACCTGGCCCTCGCTGCCGTGCCCTATGCCCTCCAGCAGGGCGCGGACACCTGGCTGCTGGCCGGCGCCAACGACCTGTGGAGGTGCAGCCTGGCCATGGGCTGCGTGTGGCGCAACACCACCAATGCGTTTACCTGCATGAGCGCCGCGGTGGGCCCATTCCAACATGCGCTGGCCTGGAACACGGGCAATCCGCTGGAGATCCTGATTGGCAACGACAGCGGCCTGTGGCGCTCGCTCGACGTCATTGGCGAAACCGGCCAGGCGTGCGCCGCGAGCGATGCTTCGCACTTCCAGAACCTCAACGGCGGCCTCGGCTCGCTGGCCGAAGTCGAGTCGATGGCGCTGGCCGGGACTTCGGCGTACACCATGATGACCGGCCTTGGCGTCAATGGAACCGCCGGCCTGAAAAGCGACTCCGCGCCAGCCGCCGACTGGCCGCAGATTTTTGGCGGCTATGGCGGTCCCGTGGCCATCGATCCGCACCACACCGACAACTGGTATGTGAACAGCCAGGTGGGGGTTTCGATTTACCTCTGCTCCGAAACTGCTTCCTGCACGCCCGCCGATTTTGGAACCACTCCGGTGGTGACCGACGCGGATGTGGGCGGCGACGGCTACACGATGACCTCGCCTGCGCCGTTTCAGGTTGACCCGGTGGACTCGTCGCAGCTGGTGATCGGCACTTGCCGCGTGTGGCGGGGCCCGGCCAGCGGCGTGGGCTGGGCCGGCGCCAACGCCATCAGCCCCATCCTCGACAGTGGGGCGGTGACGGGCTCGTGCAGCGGCGATGCGCCCATCCGCTCCATGGCAGTGCTGCCGCTCTCTCAAGACCAGGAAATCATCTATGTGGGCCTCTACGGCTCCCTTGACGGCGGCGTCAGCCTGCCCGGCCATGTCTTCAGCGCCACCATCGATACCCAAAGCACAGCCATGCCGGTGTGGACCGACCTGACCCCCAATCCGGTCACCAACTCGGTCTACTCATTCAACAAGTTCGGCATGGACATCTCCAGCATCGCCATCGATGCCCACGACCCCACCGGCAACACGGTTTACGTAACCGTGGAGGGATTTCCCAGCAGGACCGAGCCAGTGGAGACGATCTACGGCTCGACCGACGGCGGAGCACACTGGGCCGCACTCACCGCCAACCTTCCACCCGCGCCGGCCAGCAGCATTGTGGTCGATCCGCAGAGCGTCGCAACGGTCTACGTGGCCACCGACGCAGGAGTCTTTTTCACCACCCAGGTATCCGCCTGTTCGATTCCTCCCTCCTCTTGCTGGTCCCAGTTCGGCGCCGGCCTCCCGGACGCGCCCGTGGTTTCCCTCGGCGCTTCGCCCGCGACGGCCGACGCCCAGGTGCTCACCGCCGGCACCTATGGCCGGGGCGTCTGGCAAACCCCGCTGTGCAGCGCCAGCGGATCGGGACAGACCTCGGCTTCCACCAGCGCCTCGCAGCTCACCTTCGCGAGCCAGCCGGTCACAACCGCGAGCAGCTTACAGACACTCACAGTCACCAACACCGGTACGGTCGCGCTGACTGTGGCTTCCATTGCGATGAGCGACTCGGTGGACTTCACCGAGACCGACAACTGCACCACGGGGAGCGTGGCGGCGGGGTCGGCCTGCACAATCCAGGTGACGTTTCAGCCTCAAGCAGCGGGCAGCCTGACCAGCCAGATGGCGATCCACGCCAACGTCTGCGGTGGCCAGTTGACGGTGGGCATGGCGGGAATCGGGACTTCCAACTCCCAGTTGACCTTCACCCCCGGTGCGCTGGCCTTCGGCGACGTGACGCTGGGGACTCCCAACCCTCCCCAGAAGTCGGTGCGCGTGAACACGCCGATTGCGATTGCGAGCGTGGCCGTCACTCCGCCCTTCACCATTGCCGCCAACACATGCGGCGCGGGCTTTACGGCGCCCGGCAGTTGCCAGGTAAAGGTCGAGTTTGCGCCCGCAGTGCGCGGGCCGGTCTCGGGCACGCTGAGCTTTACCGACCAGGCAGGGACGCAAACGGTCATCCTGACGGGCGCCGGGCAAGCTCCGGCCACCGGCATTCTCAACACCACGCTGGTTTCATTTCCCGCGACCGCTGTGGGCCAGTCCTCGGCATCGCTGGCAGTGCCGACGCTGTACATGTCGAATTCCGGAGATCTGACCCTGGATTGCATCGTGATCTGGGCGGGCGCGGCATCGACGGCCGCCTCCAGTTGCAAACCGATCCAATCGAGCGGTGAGTTCTCGTCCACCAACACTTGCAACGGCCAGTTGCCCGGTCCGGGGCAATGTACCATCAGCGTTGTGTTCGCCCCCACTGCGGCGGGACCCGCAAGCGGCACGCTGTGGATCTACGATGCGCTGGAAACCCAGCAGGTGGTGCTTTCCGCCACCGCATTGGCGCCGGCATCGCTGAGCGTGGACTCGAGCGGCCTCACCTTCCCGAATCAGCTGCTGAATGTCGCCAGTACGCCTCAGACGGTGAAGATCGTAAACACAGGCGGGGTAGCGGCCACCAATCTTGGCTTCGAGATTACGGGGCCTCAGGCATCGAGCTTTTCCTGCGGGGCCACGCCGTGCACCGCCGCCACCTGCGGGTCCTCGCTTGCCGCCGGAGGCAGTTGCACCGTCCAGGTGACATTTACTCCCACCGCGGCGGGACCCGACTCGGCTCTGTTGACCATTGCCGCAAGCGGAGTTGAGACGCCTGCAACGGTCACCTTGAACGGCGCGGGATTGGCCGCCTCCGGCCTGAACGCCGCCCCGGTGCAGTTGACCTTTCCAGCCACTGTTGCCGGCTCAACCAGCGCCGCGCAAACGGTTACTGTCAGCAACACCAGCAGCTTTGCAGCCGCCCAGCTCACCCTCACCGTCACCGCCGGGTTCGCCCTCACCCAAAGCACCTGCTCCGCAAACCTGGCAGCCGGTTCAAACTGCACGGTCGGTGTAGTCTTTTCGCCTGCCGCTACGGGCGCGCTCACCGGCTCGCTCACGGTGACCTCTTCAACCATCGCCAACACGGCCACGGTCTCTCTCAGCGGCACCGGAGCGCTGGCCGCGGCGCTTCAAGTTTCGCCGTCCTCCCTCACCTTCTCCGCCACGGGAGTCGGTCTCGCCAGCAGCGCCACCACCGTCACCGTCACCAACAGCGGAACCGCGAATGCGCTCGAAAGCCTCGCCCTGGCGGTTCCGGCGGGCTTCCAGTTGGTCAACAACACCTGCCCCGCCGCCCTCGGTCCGGGTGTGAGCTGCACCGTCGGGGTCGAGTTTGCCCCCGTCGCCGCCGGTTCGCAGACCGGCTCGCTCTCGGTCACTACTTCCACGCTTGCGACCGGTGCATCGGTCCCGCTCAGCGGCATGGGCTTCGACTTCACCGTGGCCGTCTCCGGCTCCGGCACGCAAACCGTCTCGGGCGGCCAGTCCGCCTCCTACACGCTGGTCCTGACCCCGCTTGACGGCTCCTCGGGAACTTTCTCCTTGGCCTGCGACTCGCTCCCCACCGATGCCCTCTGCGTCTTCACCCCCTCCGGCGAAACCCTGAACGCCGGCGTCACCGGCAACGTCGCCGTCCAGATCTCGACCGGCAGCACCAGCGGTTCCGCACGGCTGCGGCGCCCGGGCCTCTGGACCGCTGTTCCCGTCCTCTGCGGCCTGTTGTTGCTCCCGCTGGGCTGGAAGCGCCGCCGCAGGTTCTTCCACGCCACGCTCCTTCTCGTCCTGCTCACGCTTCTCGCCGGCGGCGTGGTCAGCTGCACCAGTTCCGGGGGCGGCACGGGCGGAGGAGGCGGCGGTGGAGGCGGTGGAGGTAACACAACCCCGGCCGGCACCTACGCGATCCCCGTCACCGTGACCTCAATTGGCGTCTCCCACAGCGCGACCCTCACCTTGACCGTCGACTGACGGCATTTCCACTGCGAACGCCGGGTGCCACAGGTCTCGCTTTTGAGACCTAAGATACTGGATGCCCGATCCCCGCCTCACCCCACAAAACGCCGTATACTCTATCTTCGGGCAGATCCTGCGGCGCACACCCGTGGAACCCTGCTCCAACGCATCGCAAACAGGGAAGACCAAAGCATGCCTGCCAAAGTAACCGTGGAAGACGTCGAGCGCGTAGCCGAACTGGCCCACCTGCAGCTGACGCCGGAAGAGACCGGCTCCATGCTCCACGACCTGAACGCCATGCTCGACTACGTGGCCGAGCTCAACGAACTGGACACCGCGGGCACTGTCCCGCTGGCGCAGGTCACCGAGCTGATCTCGGCCGGCGGCGGCGGCCTGCGCGCCGATGCCGCGCTCCCTTCGCTTGACCGCGCCCAGGTCCTCGCCGCTGCTCCGGAAACCAACGGCGTCTTTTTCAAAGTTCCCAAGGTGATCGAGCGCTAACGAAGGCTCCGCGGCCCGCCCGGCCGCATTGCACGAAAAACCGGCCGCCGTAAACACCGGAAAAGGGCCGTAAACCGAGAGTCCGCAGTGAGGGATGCCCGATTGTCCAGCGAAGCCAAAGCAACCGAAAGCTATGCCGAGAAGCCCCCGGCCCTGGCGGAGTTGCGTGCGGGGATCTCCGCCGGTACAACCAAGGCTGCCGATCTCGCCGCCGGCTACTACGAGCGCATCGGCGAGATCAATCCCAAGCTGAACATCTACCTCAGCCTGACCAAAGATCGCGCCCTGGCCCAGGCTGATCGCATGGACGCGCTGGCCGCCAAGGGCGATCCGCTGCCCCCGCTGGCAGGCATTCCCGTCGGCATCAAGGACGTCCTCGTCATGCAGGGCGCTCCCGCCACAGCCGGCTCAAAAATCCTTCAGGGCTACCGTCCCCCCTACGACGCAACGGTTGTCGCCAAACTCGAAGCGGCCGGCGCGGTCCTGCTGGGCAAACTGAACTGCGACGAGTTCGCCATGGGCTCGTCCAACGAAAACTCCGCCTACGGCCCCGTGCGCAACCCCGTCGACACGGAGCGCGTTCCCGGCGGCTCCAGCGGCGGCTCGGCGTCGGCCGTGGCGGCCAACCTGGCCGTGGCCACGCTGGGCAGCGACACGGGCGGCTCCATCCGCCAGCCGGCCAGCTTCTGCGGCGTGGTGGGCGTGCTGCCCACCTGGAGCCGCGTCTCCCGCTACGGGCTCATCGCTTTCGCCTCGTCGCTGGACCGGGTGGGTCCCTTTGCCGCCAACGTGCGCGACGCAGCCACCCTGCTCGGCGTCATCGCCGGCTACGACCCCAAGGACGCCACCAGTTCCGCCGCGCCTGTTCCCGACTTCGCCGCCGAGAGCGACAGGCCTGTCGAAGGCCTGCGCATCGGTGTCCCGGCCGAATACTTCGCCGAGGGACTCGACGCCGAGGTGCGCACCGCCATCGAATCCGGCATCGCCGCGCTCCAGGCCGCGGGCTGCGCTGTCAAGCCCGTCAGCCTGCCCTTGACCCGATACGCCGTCCCCGTCTACTACCTCATAGCAACAGCCGAAGCCAGCGCCAACCTGGCCCGCTTCGACGGTGTGCGCTACGGGTACCGGTCGCCGGCTTCCGAGACCTTGTCCGCGATGTACAGCCACTCGCGTGACGAGGGCTTTGGCGCGGAGGTGAAGCGGCGCATCATGCTGGGCACATACGCGCTCAGCGCCGGCTACTACGACGCCTACTACGGCAAGGCCCAGCAGGTCCGCCGCCTCCTCGCCGAGGAGTTCCTTCGCGCCTTTGCAGATGTCGATGCGATCGTGACGCCGACAGCGCCCACGCCCGCCTTCAAGCTGGGTGAGAAGACCGGCGACCCGCTGGCCATGTACCTGGCCGACATCTACACCGTCACCGCCAGCCTTGCCGGCATCTGCGGCGTGACCGTGCCCTGTGGCGCAACCCAGGCCGGTCTGCCGGTAGGCATGCAGGTCCTCGCCGCCCATTTGAACGAAGGAACCGCCTTCCGCGTCGCCCGCGCCGTGGAAGCCGCGAAGATTTAGAGCTAACCGTGTACCGCCGGTCTCCTGACCGGCTGTAGGGCGGGCGTCCTCGCCCGCCCATTCGAGGTCGAGTGTACAATCCGTCCATGGCAGATCCAAGCCATGAACACACGTTAGAGTCATCCGTCCAGGGAGCGGTGAGGCTCCAATTCGGGGAAGTGCGAATCCGCAATCGTGGCTGGCTGCCGCATTGGGAAAAGGAGGCCGGCCTCTATTTCATAACGTTTCACCTCGGCGACTCTCTCCCAAGGCAGGCCCTCCACGAGATGGTCGAGCGGAATAGAATCCTCGCGTCCGCAAAGCGCTCAGGGGCGCGCCTAACTCCCGCGCAGGAAGTGTTCACCGCAAAATACAGTCAAAAGCGGATCGAAGAATATTTTGATCACGGAATCGGGGAGTGCCTACTCAAAGTTCCGAGGGTCGCTGAGGCAACAGCGCAAGCACTGCGATTCTGGCACGCGAAGCGTTACCGGCTGGTCGCCTGGTGCATTATGCCGAACCGCGTTCACGTCGTCTGTCGTTTGTTGCCGGGCCAAAGCCTGCCAGACATTTTGAAGGGCTGGAAAGTCTACACCGCGCGTGAGACGAATCGAATTCTTGGTCGAAGGGGAACGATTTGGCGGCGTGAATACTACGACCGGCTCATCCGCGGGGAGAGTGAATTTTACCGGGCCGTACAGTATGTGCTGAACAATCCCGTGCGCGCGGGGCTTGAGAATTGGAAGTGGGTATGGTCTGAGGGCCGGGAGCTCAGTACAGCCGGTCAGGAGACCGGCGGTACATAACGGCGCGGACCCTTCCATATTTGTGATTCGTCTCACAGCGGTGCCCTTCGCCTCAGTTTCAAATGGAGAAACGGGAGCAGCAGCGATGACAAGACGCGCGGGATCGTTGGTTTTTCTGGCCCTCTTATTCTCAACCACATTGTCAGCCAGCGCAGCCCCGCGTAAAGCGCACTCCGTTGTTCTCGGCGCAGCCCGCAAGGTCCCCTACACCAAGGCCGGCGACCCGGCCGGCGCGTCCCCCGGCGATGACTCCCTCAAGATCCGCGCCCTCCTTCTCGATGGGGTCGTCAAGGAGTGGACCACCGGCGACCCGCACGACGTGACCGACCGCAGCTTCGCCGTGCGCCGCGTCATCCGTCTCAACGACGCTTTGCCCGGCGACAAGCCCGCCCCTGCGGCCGGTCGCTGGGTGTGGCAGCGCGGACCGTGGCTGCTGGTGGACCGCGTCACCGGCCACATCCTTGCCCTCAAGCTGCCCGATTACGACCCCGGCGTCAGCCAGATAAGTTGGTTCCGCGACTACGCCGCCTACTGCGGCGTAACCGCCAGCGGCAAAAGCCTCTACGCTGTGGTTGCGCAGGTCGCGGCCCGCAAAGCCATCCTCGCCAAAAAGCTCCAGGCCTTCGACTCCGAAAACCACCCCGATCCCGTCTGCGCCGCGGCCGATTGGCAGCGGGAGCCGCTGCGCGTTACATTTCATCCCGCAGGCAAGGATGCCGTCAGCTTCGACGTCGTTCCCGGCTCCGCAGTGCTGGTGGAGGACTCCGGCGACGAGCCGGAGACACCGGCAACCGATGCGAAGCCGAACTAGCGAGTCAGCAAGTCAGCGAGTCAGCGCGTTACCATGGAACTCACTCGTCCTCCCCGGACTTCGGGCGAGTCCAAGGTCACCCCATGGAATCGATCGACGATCTTCTCGTCAAAGCCGAAGCCGCGCACGGGCACCTCTGCGCCGGCCAGATCCTGGGTGTGCGCATGGCCCTGCTGGGCCTCGACCGCCTCGGCATCGCCGACCCCCGCGGCGCAGACCGCAAGCGTTTTGTCACTTATGTCGAGATTGATCGCTGCGCCACCGACGCCATCGCCCTCGTCACCGGCTGCCGTCTGGGCAAGCGCGCTCTCAAATTCCGCGACTGGGGCAAGATGGCCGCCACCTTTGTCGATCTCGCCTCCGGCCGCGGCGTCCGCATCGTGGCCCTCGAAGACTCCCGCGAATTGGCGCGCCAGCTCTATCCAAACGTCGAGCCGAAGAGTCGCCAGCAGATGCTCGCCTACCGCGAACTCTCGGACGCCCAACTCTTCCGCGACCAGCCCGTGCGCGTCAGCATCGACGCCGCGGAGTTGCCCGGAACCAAGGGCGAGCGCGTCCTATGCCCGCGCTGCGGCGAAGGCGTCAATTTCGGCCGCTTTGTCGAAGCCGATGGCCAGCGTCTCTGCTTAAGTTGTGCCGACCCGGCGCTGCGTTACTGGGAGCCCGAGGCATAACTCAAACAGGCAGCCATAGCTCGCTGCGAAGACCGATCGCAATCACTCAACTTACTAAATCCTTACAGAACATCTATTCGATCCTTAGCGTTCCTGTTGTCTCCTGAATATGCAACGCTTTCCGCTCTCGCGCCCCGGCAATACGGGCGCGGTGCAATTCGGACAGCGCGGCAGGAGCGTCTCTATGCGCGACCTTCTTGTAGGACTCGCCTATTTCATCCCCACAGCCCTCGCCGTCTGCTTCATGCTCTGGTTCTTCTGTAACCTGTGCTGGCAAAGCCTTTCACGTCAGACGCGCAGGCGTTTGTTACTCCATCGCGACTCCCCGGCCCGCCTTCAAACCTTCGAAATAGCTTCGCCAAAGCCCCGTCTGCGCATCCCTTCGCACGGGTGACGGCGCTTCCTGCCAAACTTTCGTGCGAGGAATGAAGTAGAGCGAAGGGATCCCCATCGAAGGCTGTCCCCGCCAGTGATCCCACCCATCCTTCAGCGCCGTCGAAGAAGCATTGTCCGTGTCCGCCAGCGTGACGAAATGGACACAAATGGACCCCTCAAAAGCAAGCAGGGTCCAATCCGATGTGCTTCGCACTCCCTCTCTCTAACGGTCGCCGCGCCCAAATTTTGCTGTCCTTCGGCGCGCTGGCCGTGACGCACCGCCTTGACACACGCCTGTCTGCGCGTTTCTTATCGTATTCAGGCATTCTTCTGGACTCCTGGCGGGGAAGGCAAAGGCCGCATCGTGCCGTCTCTGAAATTTGGTTGCCAGGTGCGGATTCCAGCCGAATGCTGTGTCGAACAGGAAGCAGACGGCAGTTGGGTCGCTGGTCGGCGCATGAGCGGCTCTTGAAGTGAGCCGGTATGCGCTGGGGCAGGCGGCCTTCCCTGCGCCGGTCCGGCCAAGGCCTGGACCGGGCGTGGAAACGGCCCGGATCAAGCAGGTCCATTCCCGGAGACAAATTTCGCCAGGCAGCCGGTTTCAAGCCGGGTTTGCCTGTGCCCTGAACGGCCGCAGAACGAGCGGCGAAGGGGCAAGCAAAGGACGACGTGGCAACGAGTTTTGCATGGTTTGCGGGTCTACCGGGCGGAGGTGGAGGCAGTCTGCCCATGCTGCTGCCCCTGCTCCTGATTCCGGTCCTTTACCTGGTCATGATCCGCCCCCAGCAGAAGCGGCAAAAACAGTGGCAGGAGATGCTGGCCAGCATCAAGACCGGCGATCGCGTCACCACCGCCGGCGGCATCCGCGGCATCATCCTCAACATCAAGGACGATGCTATCGTCATCCGCGTGGCGCCGGATAACATCAAGATCGAGGTGGCCAAGAGCGCCATCGCCTCGGTCACCACCCAGGACAACTCTTCGGGATCTTGATCCGGCGAGCCCTTGAATTTTGGACTGATTTTTTACTCCTTCGACTAGAGAAACGGGACGATGAATAAGAATCTCAACAAGAAGATGGCCCTGATCCTGGCATTCCTGGCCGTCTGCATCTACGGCATCGTCGGGTTGCCCTCGGGCTTCAGCGGCAAGGCTGTCACCGATTCCATCACCAAGCGCGTTCACCTTGGTCTGGATCTTCGCGGAGGCGCTCACCTCATTTTGCAGGTGGTGGTTGCCGAGGCGGTCAGCGCCGAAACCGACAACACCGTGGCGCGTGTGCAGGGGGACCTGAAGACGGCCAACCTGAGCTTCACCCAGGTCTACAAGCCCTACCCTATCACCAGGCCGGACGACCCCACCGCCAAACCCGAGATCGTTCGCGTGGAAGGCACCACCCAGGCCCAGGCCGCCTCCGTGCGCACCACGCTCGAGGACAAATACTCCAGCCAGTACGACGTCACCGGCGGCGGCGCGGACAACACCTGGACGCTGACCATGAAGCCCAGTATCGAAACGGCCATGGAACAGAAGACCGTCGATCAGGAAATCGAGACCATCACCGACCGCGTCAACTCCCTCGGCGTCAGCGAGCCGGTCATTGCGCCCTACGGCCTCGGCAAGTATCAGATTCTTGTCGACCTGCCCGGCGTCGACGACCTGGATGAGGTGAAAAAGATCATCAACGCCACCGCCCGGCTCGAGATTCACGCCGTGGTCGGTGACCGGTACAACACCGAGCAGGAAGCGTTGACCGCCCTGAGCGGCTCGGTTCCGTCCGACGAGATGCTGATGCACGGTTCCGGCACCCTGGCTACCGGCTCCGATGCCGACGCCGTTTACGTGCTCAAGCGTGTTGCCGTCGTCGCCGGCAACGATTTCCGCTCCGCCGATCCCGGCACCGATCAGAACGGTCGCCAGGCCGTTCACTTCACGCTGACCAACGAGGCCGGCGACAAGTTCTACGACTACACCAGCAAGAACGTCAACACCAGCATGGCCATCGTCATGGGCGGCCGCGTCAAGGAAGTGGCGAACATCCAGAGCGCCATCCGCGACTCCGGCGAAATCGTCGGCAGCTTCACCCCGACCGAAATCGAGATCCTCTCCAAAATGCTGCGCACTGGCGCTCTGCCCGCGTCTCTGAATTACCTTGAAGACCGCACGGTGGGCGCATCGCTGGGCGCGGACTCCATTCGCCAGGGCGTCACCGCCGCGGTCGTCGGCGTGCTCCTGGTCATGGCCTTCATGCTCTTCTACTACAAGGGCTCGGGCATCAATGCCGACCTGGCGCTGTTCCTCAATTTGGTCATCCTGCTCGGCTTCATGGGCTACACCGGCGCAACTCTCACCCTGCCCGGAATCGCCGGCGTCATCCTCACCATCGGCATGGGCGTGGACTCGAACGTGCTGATCTTCGAGCGCATCCGCGAAGAGATGCGCACCGGTAAGGCCCCGTCCGCGGCTGTCGACCAGGGCTTCGCCCACGCCTGGACGACCATTTTCGATACCCACGTTACGACCATCGTATCCGCGGCCATCCTGTTCCTGTTCGGCAGCGGGCCGGTCAAGGGTTTTGCCGTCACGCTCACTTTCGGTCTCGCGGCCAACCTGTTTACCGCGGTCTATGTCTCGCGCGTCATCTTCGATTGGCACGTCGGCCGCCTGAAGGCCGGGGAACCGGTCTCCATCTAGTCTTTGGCAGCAAGGCTGCCTGCTCGCATTCCCCGTCGGGGCCCGGCAGGCAGTAAAAACATTTCGAACGCTGTGGCCAGAAGGCCTTCAGCCCCCAGGAAGGGTAGAACCAGTGGAATTGTTTCGCGGCGTAAATGTGGACTGGCTGAGGCTCAAGTGGTACTTCCTCGGCTTTTCATTGATCTTCAGCATCTCCGGCGTCGCTGCCATGAGCTGGCACTGGGCGCATATCGGCAGCCCCCTTCCCCTGGGCGTGGACTTCCGCGGCGGCACCGAGGTGCAGGTGCAGTTCGTTCAGCCCCCCGACATCGGCGCCATCCGCCAGGCCATGCAGGCCTCCGGCATCAAGGACTCCACCGTCGAGAGCTACGACCAGGCAAGCCTCAACGAGGTACTCATCAGCCTTCCCGAGCAACACGATGAAACCGCGCTCGAGACCGGCCAGAAGGCGGTCATTGACGCCCTCCACGCCCACTACACCAACGCCATCGTTCCCTCCGGCACCAAGGTCGACGTGGTCGGCCCCACCGTCGGCCACCAGCTCGAGCGTCAGGCCCTGCTGGCCACACTCTATTCGCTGCTGGGGATGCTGGTCTACCTCTGGTTCCGCTTCCAGCTCATCTATGGCGTCGCCGCCGTGGTTGCCTGCTTCCACGACACCCTCATCACGGTGGGCGCCTTCGCGCTGCTCAACAAGGAGATCAGCCTCACCGTTATCGCTGCCATCCTTACGCTGGTCGGCTACTCCATGAACGACACCATCGTCGTCTTCGACCGCATTCGCGAGAATCTCCGCCTCAGCCGCCGCGAGTCGCTGCCCGACGTGGTCAATCGCAGCATCAACCAGACCCTGAGCCGGACCGTGCTCACCTCCGGTTTGACCTTCCTCACAGTGCTTTCTCTTTATATTTTCGGCGGAGCGGTCTTAAATGGCTTTTCATTTGCGCTCGTGGTTGGTATTCTCATCGGCACGTATTCTTCCATCGCCGTGGCCGCTCCCATGTTGGTGGCTTGGCAGCAATGGCGAGCATCGCAAGGAAAAGCGGTTGTTTTACCGTCCGCAAAGCGCGCCAAATGACAAGACGTTTCTTGGTTGGTTTGCACCGTTTTTGCATCATGTTTGCAGTGGACGCTTTGTTCTGGTACAAGGGGAACACACTTTTGTGGTACCGTTTTGAAGCCGGGAACATTCACGCTTCCGGCGGTGTCTAAATAGATGTAACCAACACCCCGACCCGAGGCTGGCCATGTTTGAAGATTCCACGTTTGAATCCGCGCACAGGATCAAGAGCAAGAGCAAGTACTGGATGATGGTGACCTTCATCACCAACGGCTCCATTCTTCTTCTGCTTATCCTCATCCCGCTCATCTATCCTGAGGCGCTGCCGAAGACAATGATGCTGACCATCTTGACCGCTCCGCCACCGCCACCACCACCACCACCTCCTCCTCCTCCGCCTGAGGTGATCCACGTGGTCCACGTGCAGTCGGAGATGATGAACAACCAGCTCACCGCGCCCACCCGCATTCCCCACGACATCAAGATCGTGGCCGAGAAGGAAGCCCCGCCCAGTTCTGGATTCGGCGTGGCCGGCATGGAAGGTCTTGGCGGCAGCAGCACCGGCGTCATGGGCAGCGTCTTCGGCAGCGGCAACAACGGTCCCAAGGTCAAGGCCGAAGCCCCCAAGAAGGTCAACATCTCCGGCGGCGTGGCCCAGGGCATGCTGCTGCAGAAGACCGTTCCCGTCTACCCACCCATTGCCAAGGCCGCCCGCGTCTCGGGGACCGTGGTTCTGCAAGCCACCATCTCCAAGTCCGGCACCATCGAAAACCTCAAGGTCGTCAGTGGTCCGGCCATGCTCCAGCAGGCCGCCCTCGATGCCGTCAGGTCGTGGCGCTACCGGCCCTACCTGCTCAACGGCGATCCGGTCGAAGTGGAAACCACGGTCAACGTGGTCTTCACCCTCGGCGGATGATTTGAACTCTGGCCTCTTCCCGCTCATCGGGCAGGGGCCTTTCCTTTGACTCGAATGCGAATCCCGATCGAGCCGCATTCTCCAGCAACCTCCCGCCTCGGCGGGTCGCATTTCACAAGAAACTCCTTAGGAGGAACGATTCAGTGATTCTCGCTCAGCTCACACATTTCGCTTCGCACACGATCAGCAGCCTTGCTCTGTTCCAGGAAGAGGGGCAGGCGGGCTTCAGCCCCATGGAACTGTGGGAACACATGGGATGGGCGGTCCGCTTCATCGCCATCGTCCTTTTCATTGAGTCGATCTGGTCGCTGGCCGTGATGATCGACCGTTACCTGTACTTTTCGGCCGCCCGCAAGCAGTCGCGCGAGTTCGCGCCCAAGGTTGCCGGCGCCCTCAAGGACAGCAAACTCGAGGAAGCAATCAAGATTGCCGACCGCAACAAGAAGTCGCATCTCGCCGAGGTTGTGCAGGCTGGTCTGCAGGAGTTCCGCTCCTCTGGCGGTTCGCCCACGGAAGAAACCATCGAGAGTTCGGGCCGCGCACTGGAGCGCGCCGAGGCTATCGTCCACGCCAAGCTGAAGAGGGGCCTTAGCGTTCTGGCCACCATCGGAGCCACCGCTCCGTTCGTTGGACTGCTGGGCACCGTCATCGGCATTCTGCACGCTTTCCAGCAGATCGCCACCCAGAAGACCTCGGGAATCGGCGCGGTCGCCGGCGGCATCTCGGAGGCCCTCGTCACTACCGCCTTCGGACTTCTGGTCGCCATCCCGGCGGTTATGACGTTCAACTACTTCACTGGGCGTGTCGAATCATTCGACGTGGAGATGGACAACTCCTCGAGCGAGCTGGTCGACTACTTCATCAAGCAGAGCCACAAGCGCTAAGCGAAGCGCCTGTTGGCACCGAGCGGGAATTAGCGGGGGGCGGCAGAGAACACTCTCTTCTGCCCGCCGATTTCATCCCTGGCGCGGCCAACCGGCTCCCGAACGAAACCGGAAGCTTCCGGCGAAAAAATCATAGGACGGAGCCCACACAATGGGAATCGCGGTTCGCAACGAAGGCAGTAAAGTCAACTCGAACATCAACGTCACCCCCATGGTCGACGTGATGCTGGTGCTGCTGATCATCTTCATGGTCATTACACCCATGCTCCAGAATAAGGTCGCTGTCGATATGGCCAAGGTGGATAACCCCACCTCCATGCCCGACGCTGACAAGGAAGATGCCATCGTGGTTGCTATTACCCGCGACGGAGGGGTCTTCCTGGGGCAGAACAAGGTTGCAGTCACCGAACTGGGCGGCCTGGTGCGCGACAAGCTCTCCGACAAGCCGGGCAAGACCATCTACGTCCGCGCCGATGCGCGCGCGCAGTTCCGCGCTGTCGAGGACGCCATCGATGCCGTGCGCACCGCCGGTGTGGACGACGTGGGCTTGTTGACGCAGAAGCGCGAAGTCGCCGGCGGCCAGTAGTTGTTCGAGCGCTCTGTTTCTAACGATTTCAATGAACCAAGGAGTTCTAAGCCATGTCAATGACAACTGGCGGCAGCGGGGGAGGCTACTCGTCCGACATCAACGTTACCCCGATGATCGACATTCTGTTGGTACTGCTGATTATCTTCATGGTCATCGTGCCGGTTACACCAAAAGGTCTCGATGCGCTGGTACCCCAGCCGCCCAAGGATCCCAGCAAAAACCCGCCGCCGACTGACCGCACCATTGTTGTGCAGGTGCTCTACCGGCCCGGAGCGGCGCCCAATTACAAGATCAACGAGACCGACGTCCAGAAGACCGAATTGAAGTCGAGACTGGATACGATCTACGCCAACCGCGCCGAGAAGGTCATGTTCGTCAAGGGCGACGACGATGTCAACTTTGCTTACATCGCCGAAGTCATCGACATCGGCCGCTCGGTGGGCGTCGACCACATCGGCCTGATGACGCCCAAGATCATGGCCGGCCAGTAGGCGGCCGCGTCTTTTCCCAAACGGATGAGAAAGGGGGAACCCTGCCATGGTGACGAGCAACGGCAAGATGGGCGGCATCGGCTCGGAGATCAATATGACTCCGATGATCGACGTCCTGTTGGTTCTGTTGGTTATCTTCATGGTCATCGTTCCCGCTTTGCCCAAGGGGGAAAGAGCGTTGAATCCCAGACCGTCGATCAATGGCGGTCCGGAGACCCCCGGCGCAGTCGTTCTCGAGGTGCTGAAGGGCAACTCCGGCCAGCCGGGATTCAGGATCAACCAACAGTCCGTCGCCAAAGCCGATCTGCCCGCCCGACTGGCTTCCATCTACGCCAATCGCGCCGAGCGGGTTCTATTTGTGAAGGGCGACGATCAGCTGAGCTTCACAGAGATTGCGCAAGTGATCGACATCGGCCACGCGGCCGGCGTCGATCGCGTAGGTTTAATGACGCCAAGGGTTCTGGCGGGTCAGTAGGGAGCGGAAAAGCGCTCCGGTAGTGTTTTTGCGTTGCCGGTTCCGTGCGTGGAGAGTTTTTGCGGGCCGCAGCAGGTGTACAATTCTCAGTTCTGGTTTCGGTTCCTCCCGCCCGCCGCCAGTTGCAAGTGATTTCGAGGAGCGCGGATCGAAAGCGCTCAAATGAAGGAGAAGGATACGAACATGAATGGACCCGCACGTACTACGGCGCTCGCGGTGGCCCTGGCCGGCATGGTGCTTTCCATGAGCGGGTGCAACAAACTTGCTGCCCGCGATCAGTTGAACAAGGGGGTGGAAGCCTACAAGAGCGCCCGCTATGAAGAGGCGATCGGGCACTTCCAGAAAGCCACGCAACTCGATCCCAGCCTGCCCATGGCCAAGACCTACCTGGCCACGGCTCTGGCTCAGAACGTGGTTCCCGGCCTCGACACCCCGGATAACCTCGCCACCGCCAAACAGGCCATCGACATCTTCCAGGAAGTCCTCGCCAAGGACCCCAACGATGTCAACAGCCTCAAGCAGATTGCGGGCATCTATTACAGCATCAAGAACTTCGATCAGGCCAAGATCTGGCAGAAGAAGGTTCTGGCCGTCGATCCCAAGGACCCTGAGGCTGCCTACACGGTAGGCGTCATCGATTGGACCCTGGCCCACGAGAACACCCTCAAGGAACTGCAGACGGCGGGCGCCAACGATGACGGCGAAGGCAACGCCAAGGCCCCCAAGAAGGTGATGGAAGCCATCAAGACCGAGAACTCGCAACTGGTCGAAGAGGGTCTTCAGTATTTGCTGCAGGCAGTGGCCAACCGCGCCAATTACGACGATGCCATGGCCTACCTGAACCTCATCTACCGCCGCAAGGCCGATCTCGACTTCGGCGACGAATCCGCCCGCAAGGACGACGTGGCCAAGGCAGAAGACTGGCGCACCAAGGCCATGGGTACCCGCAAGGCCAACGAAGAGAAGAAGAACGCCGGCCCTGGCGGCATAACCATGGACGCCAACGGCAACATGAAATAGCCGACGGACGCTTCAGCGCAGGAAACAGAACGGCCCCCGCCGAGAGCGGGGGCCGTTCTATTTCCGGGCAGCTGCCGGGGTGTCTCGCTTGATGGAAGAATCAGGGCTTCGCAGCTGCGAGAAAAGCTCATTCGGACGGTATGCGGGGATTCAGCCCCAGCAAAAAGGCCGGCCAAATCGACGTGGGCGTCGGCCCCTGGGATATGCTTTCCTGGCTTTTCACCAGGAATCGAGTCTTTTCTCCCAGCCTACGAACCTTCCGCGAGAGGCCCATCGGGAATTTGGCATGAGCCCGATCCTTCTCTTCCCCACCTTGCGATACCACGATCCACCTCAAGTCGAGATTCCAAACAGCTTCTCTGACCGTCGCAATCGCCCTTACTTCGCGCCGTCCCTCAGAATCTGGTCGGCCAGGTAATTGTGTATCTTGGCGTCGTCGCGCAGAACCTCGAAGTAGGCGTTTTTCAGCAGTTCCGCATGCCCGTCGCGCAGGCTCTGCCGGATAACCTGCTGCGTGCTCGGGTCGTTCAGCATCCGCTGTCCCGCTGCTTCCTTCGAAATCAGCCTGTAGATGGCGTATCCGGCCGGCTTGCGGGTGGAGGGGTTCCCGCCGCTGAAGGGAAGCACCTCGGTGAATTGGCCCGGCTTCAGCTTGGTGATGGCGTCGTATACCTCCGGGCTGGCGCCGTCGTGCAGCTGCGATTCGGTCACAAAGCCCATGTCGCCGCCATTCGACGCGGCGTTGTCTTCGGAGAAATTCGCCGCCAACACGCCGAAGTCTTTCCCGTTTTCCAGCTCCTGGTGCAGCTCCACGATCTTGTTCCTGGCGTCCGCATCGCCCCGGGCCTTGTTGTTCTGCAGGTTGGTCGCATGTTGCACGGGCCCGCTGGTCACCACGATGCGCGCCAGTTCGTAGCGAGGCTCAATGAAGTTGAAGTCCGTCTTGTGCGCCGCGTAGAAGCTCGTAATCTCCGCGTCCGTTATGTTGATCTTGGAGTCGATCTCCTTGTTCAGCAGCTTGTTCACAGTCAGATTGTGGCGCAGATCGTTCTTCAAGGTATCGAGCGTTTCGTTACTCTGCTTCAGCTTCTGGTCGAACTCCTCCTGGGTATTGAGCGCCTTCATCTCCGTCAGCTTGGCGTTCACGTCCTCGTCGGACGCGGTCACGTTCAGCTTTGCGGCCCGCTGCTGCAGGATCTCCTCGTCGATCATCTGCCGCAGCACCGCTAGTCGCGCTAGATTCGCCTGTTCCTTCGACGGCTCCTGCGGGCTCTCTCCCTGGCTCGTCTTCCAGGCTTGGTACTTGCGCTCCATGTCCGCACGCGGAATATCCTTGCCGTTTACCGTGGCCACCACGTCCGGATTGACCGGGCGATGGCATCCCGCCACCCCGCCCAGCAGTGCGCCGCACAACAGAACCAGACCGGCCGAACGCGTACCTGCCGGAAAAAACGATTCGCCTTGCAACCTGATCTCTCCTCTGGAGCCCATCGGGGCCCATGCGTTTCCCATCACAACCACGGCCTCCAAGAATAAATCCCCGGCCCGGTCCGGCGATAGCGGCCTCGACGCCCTATCTCCCGCTTCCGGGAGCTGCGGGAGGAGCCGGGGCCGGAAGCAGCGCAGGCACAGCGGGCAAAGGCGCAGGCGGCGGTTCTTCCCCCGCCGCGCGCAGCGCCCGGTCGATCACCAGCCAAAGCTGCTCCTCGGGAATTGCCCCGTCCACCCGCTCCCCGTCGATGAACAGCGCCGGCGCCGACTCCACCTTCAGCGCATCCGCCTGCTTGAGCGATGCGCGCACCTCGGTCTCGTCCTGTTTGGCCAGGCACGCATCAACCTTGGCCTCATCAACTTTGCCCAGCGTAGCCTGCTGCCGCGCGATGCGGTCCAGCGCCTCGAAGCTCTTGGGCAGGTTGCGGTCCGGCCCTGTCACCTCCTGCGCATGGCTGTGCAGGTAGTCCACATACTGCCAGTAGACTGATCCGCTTTGCGCGGCCAGGCAGTTGGCGTCCACTGCCGCGTGCATCGCCCAGGGGTGCATCTCCGCCGGCAGCGGGTTGTCCTTGTAGATGAACCGCACCTTGTCTTTGTAGCGCGCGATGGTATCCGGAAACAGCGACTGGTGCATGCGCGCGCAGTACGGGCATTCCAGGTCGTCGAAGTTGATCACCGTCACCTTGGCTGCCGGGTTGCCGCGCACCGGCCGTCCGGCCACGTCGATCGAAAACACCGGGTCTTTCGACAGGTCGAAGGTGTCCAGGCGCGCCAGCGTCCTGCCGTCGGTCGAGATCAGGAAATTCACCACCTGGCTTTTGCCCGCGCGCGCAAGCGTTACGGGAAGTCCGTCATAGCCCGGAATCTGGCTCGCCGTCCGCGCCCCGATGGTTACGCTGTAGTCCTGTGGCACGTTGAACTGCGAGCGCACCATCACCTCGATGCGGCGATTAAGCATGGCGGCCTCGGGCGTGCCCGGCGCGGCAGGCGGGGCTGTGGTCTGGGCCTTGCAGCCTACGGCCAGGCAAAGCCCAAGCAGCCCGGCCATGAAATGGATGCGTAACAAAATGAAGTCCTCTCCCAAAAGAATACTCCAGCCGCCCCGCCGCGGGCAGGTGCAGTCATCGCTTCCCGGGCTGCTTCCAAGTGGACGCGCCGCCGCACGAAAGGCAACCGCCTACCAGCCAACATCCTTCCAAGCCTATCCACTGCAGGGAAGGGAAGCGCGTTCGGCCGCGTGTTCATTTACGGACAGCCGTTCTCATCTTCGAGGGCTCTTTGGCCGCGGGGCCCGCGCACGAGGAACTCATGCGATTGAATCCGCGTAGGATAATAAAACAGCGGTGTGGCTGCCCAAATGCTGGCCAAATGTCGCACAGCCCCGCGAGGAACTCCATGCAGAATTTCCTCTTCGATCTCCGATTCGTTCTGCGCCAGCTGCGCAAGTCCCCCGGCTTTACCGTCACGGCGGTCCTGATGCTCGCCTTCGGCATCGGGGCCACCACCGCCATCTTCTCCATCGTTGAGGGCGTGGTGCTGCGCCCGCTCCCCTTTCCCGATTCCGGCCGCCTGATGGTGCTGGCCGATCGGCTTGCGGGCGTAGACGTGGGCGGCAACGGCGAAGCGGGCGTCACCGTGCCCGACATTCGTACCTATTCGCGCGAGACAAACTCCTTTACCGCTCTCGGCGGCTACACGCTATCGGGTTATGAGCTCTCCGGGACCGGCAATCCTGCCCAGGTCAATGCCGCGCGGCTCACCGCCGGAGTTTTCTCCGCCCTCGGCACCCAGCCGCAGCTGGGCCGCTTCTTCACTGCCAATGAAGACGAGCATAGCCAGCAGGTGGCTGTCCTGAGCTACTCCACCTGGAAGGACCGCTTCAACGGAAATCCGCGGATACTCGGCACAAAGATCCTGCTCGACCGCAAGCCCTATATCGTCATCGGCGTTATGCCGCGCGGCTTCGAGTTCCCGCTCGTTCCCGGCCAGCTCAACCGCTCCGAATTATGGGTTCCCATGAGCTTTTCGCCGCAGGAGCTCTCGCCCCAGGCCGGGGCCAACTGGAGCTACAGCATGGTGGGGCGCCTGAAGCCCGGCCTCTCTCCCACTCAGGCGCAGAGCGATGCCGAGCGCGTGGCGCAGGAGATCATGCGCAACTATCCTCCCATGATGGCCACGCTCCACATCAGCTCCGTGGTGCGCCCGTTGCAGGAGGAGACGGTGGAGGTGTCCCGTCCTCTGCTGCGCACGCTCTTCCTGGCCGTCGCCGTGGTCCTGCTCATCGCCTGCGTGAACCTGGCGGGCCTCATGCTGGTCCGCGCCATTCGCCGTCAGCGCGAGGTCGCCGTGCGCCTGGCCCTCGGTGCGCGCGCCCTGGCTCTGCTGCGCCAGGCCATCCTCGAGAGCCTGGCCCTCAGCCTGAGCGGCGGCCTGCTCGGCCTCGGCCTTGCCGCGCTGGCCATACGCCTGGGCCGGAGCCTGCTGCCCGAGAGCCTGCCCCGCATCAACGAAATCGCCCTCAACTGGCAGGTGGTTGGTTTTTCGCTGGTGCTCGGCGTGGCGACCGGCTTGCTCTGCGGCCTTGTCCCCGCCTTTGCGGCCCTTGGCATAAACGTCAACGCGACTCTCAAGGAGGGCGGACGCAGCGGCACCGTCGGCGCAGGCCATGCCCGCCTGCGCTCGGCGCTGGTCGTCGCCGAGATCGCCATTGCCCTGGTTCTGCTGGCCGCTTCCGGCCTGCTGCTGCGCAGTTTTGAAAAGATGCGCTCGGTCGATCTCGGTTTCCGACCCGAACGCGTCGCCACCGCCTCCTATTCGCTCCCCTATAAGCAATACTCCACGCAGGCATCTGTCGATGCCTTCAACGACGACTTGCTGCGCCGCCTCAGTCAGGTTCCCGGCGCTCAGTCCGCCGCCCTCACCAGCCTCATCCCGGCTTCCGGCGCCAACAGCAATCAGACCTTCGTGGTCGAGGGCTACGTTCCACCCAAGGGCGCCGCCATGAACCTCGCCACGCCCGCCCAGGTCATCGGCGATTACTTCACCACCATGGGCATCCCGCTGCTGCGCGGCCGCACCTTTACCGAGGCCGACAAGGCCGGAAAGCAACTGGTGATCGTCGTCAGTCATAACCTTGCCGAGCACTACTGGCCCCATCAGGACCCCATCGGCAAACGGATGCGCGTTGGAACCGCCGAGATGCAGACCCCTTGGATGACCGTTGTGGGCGAAGTGGCGGATGTCAAGCTGAGTTCCCCGGACGACCCGTCGAAGGAGGAGTATTACGAACCGTTGGCCCAGGTGGAAGACGACTACGGTTCGCTCGCCTCTCCCGCTACCGACATCAACGGAAATGGGGGGTACATCGTCCTGCGTTCGGCTCTTCCGCCGGAGCAGATGGAAAGCGCCCTGCGCAGCGCGGTTCGCGCCATCGATCCGCAACTGCCGCTCACCCAGGTGCAGACCATGGAGCAGGCCGTCAGCTTGAGCGAAGCCCCGCGCCGCTTCAACACCGTGCTCATTACCAGCTTCGCCTTCGCCGCCGTCTCGCTCGCCGTGCTCGGCATTTACTGCGTCATCGCCTTCTCGGCCGCCTCGCGCGTACAGGAGATGGCCATCCGCATGGCCCTCGGCTCGCAGCGCGCCGGAATCGTCCGCCTGGTCCTCGAGTCCGGAGCCAAACTTGCCGCCGTGGGGTGCGCTCTTGGGCTTGCCGGAGCCGCCGCGGCCTCAACCCTGCTGCGCTCCCTCCTCTTCGGCGTCAGCCCCTTTGACCCAGTGGTTCTCACCCTGGCCGCGATCGGCGTTCTGGTCCTGGCCCTCGTTGCATCCGCCCTCCCCGCCTTCCGCGTCGCCTCCATCAACCCCATGCAGGCCCTGCGCGGCCAGTGAGCATCCCTTGACGAGTCCGCCGCTGCCCCCTGTCTTGCCATGCCGCGAAGCGGGCGCCAATTGACCGCAGGTCGTCAACTCGTAACGCGCGGCGGCCGCTTGACGGCGCAGCGCTTCTTCCCCCCAAGGCTATAAGGCACGCGATGTCATTCAAAGGCGAGCACTTCGCCGGCAAGAGGATCGTCCTTGGCGAAAGAGAGTATCTGCTTCTGCAATTCCTCGAAATTCTCGAAGCACGGCTTCACAATCAGGCAGAGAGGAATCTTCAGCGCAGGTTCCGAATCGGGCGTGGGGCCGCGCCCAACCGCACCCTTGCTGCCATCGGCCTTAACGTAGGTTTGCAATCCGATGACAGTGTCTTTGATTACAACCGCGCGAAACGTTGCGGGATGCTGATAGCGGTGTTGCCTAACCGCATCGGCCAGCTTGCCCTTCTGGCGCCTTAGCCGCTCGTGAAGATCTCGAGCCTGCTTCGGTTTGGTTCCGGGGTCGCACACGTATGTGTGGACGGTCGCGCCTTTTTCCAATGCCTTGATAATCAGCTTCTCGAACTTCGTTGCGGTTCCGCTAATGAATGTAACTTCTGCCGGTCCTTTCAGATCATCGATGCACTCTCTCAGTTCTCCGATCCAGGAATCCGACTCCCATATGGGCATCACTCCGGAGTTATACTGGATCTCCTTATAGGCGTTGAAAGAAGCTCTGAATTCCTCAACTGCTTTGTAGTTCGGATCCTCCGCCTTCGTGCTCTTGTCCTTCCGATAGAAAAGGTACTCGTTTTCTCCAACATCGAGGTTAAAGATAGGCAATCCCAACCCAACTTGCTTGAACGCGCAGCGCCCCGCATAAAGGATCGATTGATCTCCTGTTTCGAGCAGTATTCCAACCCGCGGCGGTATGTAGTCGATTCGATACAGAACAGGTTCAGCCCAATCGATAGACTCTCCGCAGTATGTCTTCCATTTGCTCTTCGTTTCCGGCCAACTGGCGCCGAAGCTCGTCCGGATGGCCTTGATATCTTTCACGTCCCCAAGTGCGTGGAGGATGTGCGATTGATCGTCCATGTGGACCAGGCTGATAAGCAGCGTCTTGCGCGGGAGCGCGCTCCCGTCGCTTTCGAAATGCAGTTCCTCAAGCGCCGTGCTGATTAGATCCAGCGAGTACTTCAGGGAGACGCCCAGGACAGTTAGATTCACCTTCTTGCTGCTCGACTTGAGGCTGTTCTCGATGTTTCCGATCACGCTGGCCCTGCAATCGGGATCGCTGAGACTGGGCCAAATGCTGGAGATCGTTTTCTTCGGCTGAGACAATCGATATTTTTTCTCGATGCTCTTGATCGCCGACTCCACGCCTGATTGGCTTTGTCTCTCCTTGTGCACGTCGTGGATTGCCAGTCCCGAAAGCTCGGTCTCCTGCAATTGCTGAAGTCTCGAGACCAACCCCTTCAGGCTTTCGTTGCTCTTGGCGAGCCTCTCCGCAATCCTCGCCTGCAGCAGGGAGATGAATTCGGGGTCTGTGGCTGAAATACACTGCAATCCATCCAGCACCGGAGCGATCTCCTCGCTGATTTCTTTATGGGTAGCCGGAGGTATGAGGATGGGAATGCAGGGCTTTTCCAGCGCCATCGCCGTACCTGCTTCGGCTTGGCAATAGGGCGACCACCTGAACTCTCTCGAAAGCAAAAACAGAACGAGATCCGATGTGCGAATGTTCTCCCGCAGCTCTTTGCGAAAAGCCTCTCCGTCTCGTTCGTCCTGGCGGCATTGGAATGCCTTGTATCCCCAGGTTTCCAAAAGGGTCTGGAGGGCGGCTGCCAAAGTGTACTCGAAGTTCTGGTAGACAATGAAAATGAGGGGTTTTCGCGGATGGTTTTCCATTGGCCTCGTCTTCAGTTCTTCTTATGTCAGGAGATTCAGGGAGGCTTCATTCTAATCGAAAGCCGGCGTTCCCGAGCAGCAAAATTCCTCTTTGTCCATGACCTCAATAGAGCGGCGGCAGTGTCGGGTCGCGGAACACCGATGTCGACCGCCGAATATCGCCCACCGATCCAAAGTTCGCCAGCGTAAAGCTGTAGAGGTACTGCGTCTCGTCGCGGATGCTGCCCAACTCGAACCGCCGATAGCCGAACGTCAGCCCGCAGCAGTTCCAGTTGTATACCGCCTGCACTCCGGCGTACTGCAGCGAGTGCTGCACAAAGTCGTAGCCCGCATTGGCCGCCATATTGAAGCCGCCGCCGCTCTGCTTGCCGATGGAGAAAAACGGCTGCACCTGCTGGCTCTGGATGGTCGATGCCGACCCGTTGTTCTCGTCCACCGCGTTCAGCATCGCGTGCCCTACGCCGACGGTCGTGTTGCCCCAGCTGTACCCGGCAAAGATGTTGTCCGAATCCAGCCTTCCGTTCTTCGGGTCGAAGTCCAGGTCCCACTCGATGCGCAAATTGTCGATGGCCTCAAACCGCAGTCGCGAGATCAGCGGTGCAAAGTTGCGCGTCCCGGTCAGAAATGCCACTCCCGTCAAATCCAGCGTCGAGTCGAAGACATTCCGCCGGTTGGGAATCAGCGCGCCGCCGAAGTTGGGATCGAAATAAAACTTCTGCGCCACCTGCCAGCTCGCCCACTCTCGCGGCTTCGCCGGGCACTCGCCCGAAGCGTCCTTCTTTTCGTCCGCGCACGGCTGCGCCTCCGTCGGCCGCAAATAAAACCTCTGCGTCACCGATAGCCCCGCCTCGTTGGTGTCGGTGGCAATGTCGTCGGTATCCACCAGCAATACTTCGCGTTCGCGCGCGCCGATGCCCGCGACAAACCGGTAGCTCAGCTCCGGCTCAATCACGTGCCGCAGCACCCGGTCCCATTTGCCCAGCGTGAAGTCCCGCTCCAGCGCCGGCGGCCTGATCTCCACCGCGGCCTCCACATCGGCCCGGTTCAGCGAGTCGTGGCTGATCGACGGAGTCCCGCCGTTGGCTTCGGTCAGGTCGGGCGTCTGGCTACTGGTATAAAAGGTGTCGCGCATGGCTACCTCGGGAACCACGCTCCATCCGCCCCACTCCAGCGGCAGCGAAAGATGCGGATAAAAGTCGAATCGCCCCACGTTGCGCGCGTGGAAGCCGGGTTCCGAGCGGCTCAGGTAGTCCAGCGACGAGCCCATTCGCCAGTAGAGCGGCGACCCGCCCAGCGGCCGGTCCACCACGTCGTAACGCAGGTTGGGCAGGTGCAGAATCCTCGCTTCGTCGCCGTTGGTCGAGCTGGCAAAGGTCTGAAACCGGTCCATCGACGCCGAGGGAACGAAACCATTGTGTGCGTGCGTCAGCGACAGGTCGCTTGAAACCTCCGAACTGATCGCCTGCGAATAATTGTCGTTGAACACCAGCCGGTACACGTAGCTTGACAGGAACTCCACGTTCCCCGCCAAGCGCGTAGCCGCCGTCAGATCCTTGCGCCCATTGGCCCCCACGTCCACGCCGCCCTGATTCACCAGCTCCATGCCGATCGGCCCCGGAATCAAGTCCGCCGCCCGCGCCCTGCTTGCCGGGATCGTGTTCCCAATCTCCTCTTCCACGCCCCGGTCCAGAAGCGCGTTCCACCGCACCACCAGGTGGTCCTGCCCCGGTCCCTTGTAGCGGAAGTCCCCATTCGGCGCCCACCCGCGCTTCGAGTAGTACTCGGTCCCCAGCACCATGTCCATGCTGCGGCTGATGGCCCAGTAGAACTGCTCGCCCACTACGAACCCCTTGATCGACGAGTTGCTCAGCACCGGGATCAGAAACCCGCTCTCCCGCCCCGTATCGTCCGCTGGATGCTTTAGATAGGGCAAGTAGAAAAGCGGAACCCCGAGAAACTCGAAGGTCACGTTCCGCGTCGAGGCCATTCCATTCTCCAGCTCGATGGTCCGCGACAGCAGTTCCCAGTCCGGCTTGGGCAGCCGGCAGTTGGTCATCTTCCCGTCCACAATCCGGTATTTGCCCTCGCCTGTCTGGATCAGCACCCGCCCCGAGAATAGAAACGGATTGGCCGTCGAATACACTACCTGGCGTCCCGCGTTCCGCACCCCCTGCGAGCCATTCACCTCGAAAAACCGCCCCGTGTGCATGTTCAGCCGCATGTCGCCGTGGTCGGCGTTGATGAGCACATCGTTCGGGCCGCCCGCAACCTGTACGTGACCCTCAGCATGCACCTCCGATGTGGCGCGGTCGTAGACCACCTTGTCCGCGCGCAGAATGTAGTCCTTGTAGTGCAGCTCCACGCTCCCCGCTCCCGTCCAGACATTGCCCGCCCATCTTTGGCTCTCGGCCATGGCCTCCACCGGCACGCCCGCCGGGGGAGCCGGCTCCGGTTGCGCCACCGGCATCATCTCCTGCTCCGGGTCGTCCGGAAGCTCCGCCGCCGTCGTCTGAGCCTCCGCTTTTTCCGCGTCCGCGCCGCCTAAATTGCCTGCGCCCTGAGCCGCTTCCGCCGGGGGTAACGCATTGGTCAACGCCTGCCCCTTAACTTGCAGGTGACAGAGGGCCAGCAGCGTGATACACACTAAGTTACGAGGACGCATCCCGGACTTCCAAGGCTCAGGATAGCAAAAGCGAGCCGCACTCGATGGGACGCGGACCGCGAGGCTCTGGCAGCAGGCGGCAATTCGGGCTCACTTTGCCGCTCACGGGCGGCACCTCCCGTGACAACACCTGCTTTCCCCGCGATCCCTTTCCCTCCGGCGAGCAACGTACGCGATGCCTTCGGATGCGATGAGCCTCGCCGACCGTAACTGCGGAATTGGGCCGTGAACTTGCCCACACTCCGCGCATGAAGGGATTGAGGAGCATTGAGACAGTCCGCACAGCAGGTCGAACTCGAGCCATCGTGGAAACAGGAAGTCAACCGCCGCATTGCCGAGCACAAGGGTCGCAAGGCCGCCGCCGCCGCCGCCGAGCCAGGCAGCGCCGAGTCTCAGTTCGCCCCCGGCAGCCGCGCGGCCGAGGCGGCCGCCCGCGTAGCCGCCCGCTATGCCCAGGCCCCCACTTTCAGCGAAATGCTCGCCGAAGAGGCCCGCGCCGCCGTCCGCGCCGCTGAAGCCGCCTCCCGCGCCGCCCTCGAAGCCCAGGCTGTCGCTGAATCCGTCCTCGCCGGCCTCGAGGCCCAATCCTACGACACCTCGTCCTGGGAACCAGAGTTCTTCCCGTTCCCCGAATCTGAGCCCGTCCCCGAGCCCATGCGCGCTCCGGCTCCCGAGCCAGCCCAGGCTGCCGCTTCTGTTCCATCCCCCAACCGGCACGAAGTGCCCCAATCATTCCAGGTCCGGTGGGACACCGACCTGCCCGTCCGCGAGTCCGCGCCGGCCCGCGCCTCTCATGGCGCCTCCATCTTCGAGGCTCCCGACCGGGATTCATGGGGCCGCCCGCAGCATCTACCCAGCCCGCTGGAAACCGAGGGCTTCGAGCTGGTCGAGCCGGCCCTGCCCATCCACGCCAACCTCATCGAGTTCCCCCGCGAGCTGGTCGCCACCCGCAAGGTCCGCCCCCGCCGCGCCGAGGGCCCCTATGCTCAATCCGTTGAAGCCCAGGGCCAGCTCAGCATCTTCGAAGTCGATCCCGGCTCCATCTCCATCGATGTTCCCGCAGGCGCAGCTGTGGCCGCCACGAACACCGTCATCGGCCCGCGCTGGTCCGGCATCGAGCTCGACGAGGAACCGCAGCACGAAGAGCTCGTCCTCCCCGAGCCTGCTGCCGCTGCGCAGGCTGAGCCCATCGCAACCGCCCCAGCCCCGGCCCGGGAATTAGAGCTGGCCCCCACCCATCAGCGCCTCATGGCCGCCCTGGTCGATTTCTCCCTCATCTCCGCATCCTTCATCGCCTCCGCGTTGGCGGCTTCGAGCTATGCGAAAGTCCTGCCGCCGATCCGGGAGATCGAGATCGGCTCAGCCGTGGCCCTGGCTCTCATCGCCGTCCTCTACCAGGCTGTCTTTTGCACCTTAGCCAGCGCCACTCCCGGCATGAAGTACGCCCGCCTCGAACTTCGCACCTTCGCCGGCCAGAAGCCCGCCCGCGCCCAGCGCTTGGTCCGCATGGCCGTCCTCCTGCTTTCCCTGCTCCCCGCCGGCCTCGGCGTCCTCTGGTCTCTGTTCGACGAGCAGCACCTCTGCTGGCACGACCGGCTGTCGAGGACCTACCCGCGCAAGGCATAGGAAGGCGTTCGCGCCCTTTCGCGCTTCGAACGTCCACCTCCTCGCAATTGATTGGATCTGGCATATACTCTTGTATATGCCAATCTCGGGAGGATGCCCATGCAGCGTACCGCAAAGATCTTCATGAACAACCGGAGCCAGGCGGTCAGGTTGCCGAAGGAGTTTCAGTTCGCGGTCTCCGAGGTTTTTATTCGTAAGCAGGGCGATGAAGTGATTCTTTCCGCACGCCCCCGATCCTGGTTCATACTGCACTACCTCGCTAACTTATTGAAAACATTGATTCATGATCCTGCGTCGATTGAGTTCGCGGGACACGCGAGCCAGCCTTGATATTCCGAACCGCCTGTCGAATCTCTTCTGAATCCAGAATCGCGGCCGAAATTCTCCAGGGTGCACAAGGAACGACTTGTTCTGCACGCAACTTCTCGGACTTGATCATGCGACGTACACTGTTTGCACTTACGCCGAGATATTGTGCGGCCTGTTCCAAAGTCCGGTAGCCCTGTGTCTGCTGAGGATCGTAAGGAGGCAGATCGTGTGTATGTCGCGCCGCGTACACTCTCTTCTCGGTCCACGTATGACCAGCTCCAGTCTTGAAGCCGAGCCGATTGAGTGTAGTCGCGATTTGCTCATCGGTGTGGCTCCCCGCCATCTGTTTCAGTACCTCGATCGCCTCCATGCTTGTGCACCGCCCGTGTTGGCCGGTTTTATTCTTCTTGACTTTCAGTTCCGAATGGCGACCTCCCGCCCAATGAACTAGTAATACGACTTCACGGTCGTTCTCATCTACGTCTGCAACAATCTCATGTACCAAGATACGCACGATCCTTTGCTTCAAACGCATGTCGCAGGAAGGAGCATTCCAAACTGCAGGCAAATCCTGAGCAAGGCTGAGCAACACTTCCTTATCAGGCAAAGGCGTTACTCCGTCGGCGGAATCAAACTGTATAAGCTTGTTGTCGAGCTCTTGAACCCTTACCAGAGCCGCGTTCCAGCGCGATTCCAATTCGGAAGCAACCAGGCGGTTTTCTGGATCTATATTTTCGTAACGCCGCGCCGCAAGCCGTGCTTCGTATCGTGCCTGCTCGACCTCCAGTTCTAGCGTCTTCCGCTGCTCTTGCGTCCGCTGTCGCAGTTGTTCGGCCGCCTCCAGAGCAGCTTCGACCGCATTACCACTGATCGCATCCAATACCAGTTGCGTGACGGCTTCATCGATTCGAAGACCGCCAAAAGATATGCACCAGTCTTCTCCATGGTTGATCTGGGCGCCCTTGCAGTGGTAACGAGGCACGTTGGAATGAGTGCCACTATAAGAGACCTGCAGCATTCGCCCACAGCGTCGGCAGCGAAGCAACCCTGTCAGCATGGCCTGGCCACCACGGCCGGCCTTACGCGAGGTTCCCCATTTTAGGTTGGAGTTAGCTTTGATCATCGCCCTGTTTCGTTCGTAGTCTTCCCAAGAAATGTAGCCCGGATGATGATCGCGAATCAATACAGTCCAAGAATCCTGCGGTTTATGATGGCCAATCGACTTGCGCGTGCGGCCATCCACGATCTTGGTGCGCGACTCGGTCTTGCCGAACACATACGCCCCGGCATACATGGCATTTTGCAGCATATGATAAATCGTGTTGTAAACGGGAAGCTTCCAGATGACTTGATGACCGGATCCTTCAGCCTTCGCAGGCAGAAATACCTTTTCTCGGCGGAACCAAAGCAAGACCTGTCGGGCACTGCCTAGCTCCGTCATCTTGGAAAAGACCAGATAGATTGCTTGCTGGACCCGATGGTCCGGATCCATCTCAACCTTGCCGGTTTCGCTCCATACGAAGCCGATTGGAAGATGGAACTTTAACTCCCCGCGGCCAGCCTTCTGTCGGATCGCTTCCAGGGAGCGTTGCCGCAGTAGGTTTAGCTCAAACTCCGACATGGTGCCCTTCAGGCCGAGCAGAAGCCGATCATTAATGAAACTGGGGTCATAGATGCCATCAGGATCAATGACCACCGCGCCAGTCATGCCGCAAAGCTCAATCAAGTGATGCCAGTCGCGCCCGTTGCGCGCAAGACGCGAGGCTTCTATGCAGAAGATCGCACCCACTTCGCCAGTGCAGACCGCGGCCACCAGTTTTTGAAATCCAGGCCGATCCATTAGACCGGACCCAGAGCGTCCGAGATCATCATCAATTACGCTGACCTGGACGAAGCCGAGTTCGCGAGCATGATCGACTAGCCCATACTGACGTCTCTGACTCTCTCGGTTATGGAGTACCTGGCCAGGACTGGACTGACGAACATAAACAATGGCTTGCCGGCAGAGACGTTCAGCGGTCAGCTTCGAGTTCATCTCCGCCTCCGTCTTCCTGCCGGTTGCTTGCCTGGGCCGCCCCTATCAGAAGTTCCACGAGCGCGAGCGACAGCTCCCGCTGTTTGGAATCCGGTATGACCGTCTTCGGGGCATCGACGAGTTGTAGGTTCAGCTGTGAGTTCAGCGGCTTCGCATGTCGAGTCACGCACTACCTCCCGAGGAGTCTCCTCCATCGAAGGCTTAACGTAATCTGTCGACGAATGCCAAGCATTTAGCACATTACGCAGCTCGAGTAACGCTGTGGCGCAGATCAGAGGAGGGCCAACCGAAAAGCTGGCGCAGTCTGGACTAAACACCCAGGCCGGCAGGGAACAAATCGTGCTATCCGGAAGTTCACAGAAAATATGCTCGCCGTGACGGTCTCTCATCCGCCGAAACACCCGCAAAGACTGTCCATGGAGCGGATGCCAACGGTAGTGAACCGTTGCCATCTCAGAGTGATGTGCATCATGTTTCGGGGTCGCCTGGCAGCGGGAAAAGCCACTGCGCACAGGCCATCGGACACGCCGTCATCCAACAGGGCTACCGAGTGTTGTATCGCGAAGCCCACAGACTGCTGGAAGAACTGGCCGATGCCACACTCGATGGCAAGCGCAAGGAGTTCATGGAACTGCTGACCACCGTGCCGTTGTTGATCATCGACGACCTGGGAATGCGCAAGCTGCCGCTGACCGCCGCCGAGGAACTGCTGGAGATCATCATGCGCCGCTACGAACGTGCGAGCACACTGCTGACGTCCAACAGACCCGTAGACGACTGGGGAAAGCTGCTGGGCGACAGCGCCGCTGTCACCGCCATGCTGGATCGCTTGCTGCATCACGGACACGTTCTCAAGTGCGGACCGCGCAGTTGGCGCACTAAAACCGGCAGCCCTGGAGAAGGCCAATGACAAATGCAAGAGCAAAAGCAAAGGCAAAAACAAAAGCGATAAGGATGCCGGGCAAAGAACGCCCGGCGGCGTCGCGACTCGTGATCCAGAGGCCTCCCACGACGGAGCCTCACCAAAAGAATCTCTGCAGAAACACGAAACCCTCCGCCGGCCAACCCATCGGGCAAACCGCAGAGGGTCTCGATTGCCGATTCCTTCGGAGCCAGCCCCGCGTCATCGGCCCTGGATCACTCCGCAAGGCGCGACCCCGGCGGAGCGAATACAACACTAACACGAATCCGGACCCCTCAAATATCAAACACAAACTCCTCGCCTTAAACGACGCCTTGCAAACGCACCTTGCGGCAAGGTAAAACAATCACGTCTTCGGCCAATCCCGTTGGCCGGTTTTGAAATGATAACGTATGGCCGGTTTTAAGGTGATAACCGAGGGTCGCTGGTTCAAATCCAGCCCCCGCAACCAGCAATTTTAAGATTCTAAACGGCTTCCGTGAGTGAC